>Ga0209289_100759_pt1 | contig 14945 bp, 12 predicted proteins | sample GXS110809BmetaG_FD_184121 | JGI IMG/M metagenome (GOLD analysis project Ga0209289, IMG submission 184121) | Hot spring microbial communities from Gongxiaoshe hot spring, China to study Microbial Dark Matter (Phase II) - GXS 110809B (SPAdes)... ...
TCCCCCCTCTCGCCCCTGCCCCTGACGAAGCGCCCGAAGAGCTCCAGGGCCGCCGCCCTGGACCTCTCGGGCGAGAGCTGAGGGAGAGGATAGTCGAGGCCGAGCTTCACCCCGGCGCTTTTGAGGACTTCCCCCGGGGCCTCCCACGGAGCGTGGACGTAGGGCGCCGGCAAGCGGGAGAGCTCCTCGACCCATCGCCTGACGTAGGCCCCATCCGGGTCGAACCTCCTGGCCTGGGAGACGGGGTTGAACATGCGAAAGTACGGGGCCGCGTCCGCTCCGCAGCCCGCTGTCCACTGCCAGCCCTGGGGGTTGCTGGCCGGATCTGCGTCCACCAGGGTGTCCCAGAACCACTCCTCCCCCAGCCTCCAGTGGACCAGGAGGTTCTTGGTTAACCACGAGGCCACCAGCATCCTCACCCGGTTGTGCATCCAGCCGGTGCGCCAAAGCTGCCTCATCCCGGCGTCGACTATGGGTATGCCCGTCTGCCCCCTCGTCCAGGCCAGGAATCGCTCGTCCCTCTCCCAGGACCAGGGAAAGGAGTTGAACTCCTCCCTCAGCGGCCTCTCCTTCAGGTCCGGCCTGTGGCAGAGGAGGTGGTAGGAGAACTCCCGCCAGCCGAGCTCCCTCAGGAAGGCCTCGGCCCCCTCGCTCCTGACGCCACCCGCGGCCTCGAGCACGCCGTGCCAGACCTGAGCCGGCGAGATCTCCCCGTGATGCAGGTGGGGCGACAACCTGGAGGTCCCATCCAGATCGGGCCTGTCCCTGTCCTGGGCGTACCTCGAAAGACCCCCCTCGAGGAACGACTTGAGGCGCCTCGAGGCCGCCTCCTCTCCCACCTGCCAGCTCTCCCTGATCCCGGAGGCCCAGTCCACCTTCGGGAGAAGGCCCAGCGAATCCACGCCCTGGCCCAAATAGGGCCTGGGAGGACTATCGATCCGCGCGGGAGCCGGCAGAGGCCTTGGGACCTCCACCGACCTCAGGAAGCGCTTCCAAAACGGGGTGAACACGGAATAGAAAGGACCGCCCTCCGGGAGCATCCGCTGCGGATCGTGTAGGAGGTAGGAACGAAAGACCCTCACCTCTAACCCCGCCCCCTCAAGGGACCTCTTCACCCGCTCGTCCCTCGCCCTGAGGGTGGGTTCGTGCCGCTCGTTCCAGTAGACGGCGTCCGCCCCGACCTCGCGGGCGACCCCCGAAAGCGCCACAAGGCTGTCCTCCGACCTGAGGACCAGAAGGTAAGAGCCCCTCCTCTCCAGCGAGCCCTCAAGGGACTTTAGGGAGTGATGGAGCCACCACCTGCGAGCCTCGCCCGGCGCGAAGGGTCCCATCTCCCCGGGACAGAAGACGAAGAGGGGTACCACCGCCCCCCTCCTGCAGGCCTCGCTCAGGGCTGGGTTGTCCGAAAGCCTCAGATCGTTCTGGAACCAAACTATCGTCTTGGCCAAAGGGATCCCCCCAACATCGACGCGATCAGGGTCCACCCCACGTGTAACAGGGCCGATCCTCCGACCCCGCACCCCCCACCGACCTCCACGACCACCTCTTCCGGCCCGTAGTAACCCTCCCCCAGGGAGGAGCAGGACAACGGGAGGGCAGCGATCGTCAGGGCGGGCTTTCCCTGGCCCAGGAGGGGCAGGTCAGAGAACCTGACCCCCATCAGCCTGGCCGCAGTCCCATCGACGACGGTCCAGAAGTTGAGGCCAAGGACCTCCTCTTCGAGGAAGGCAAGGGGGGCTAACTCGAAGTCGGAAGGGGATCGCCTGTCCGTCCAGAGGATCCAGGACGTGGTCCTGTCGGAGAAAACCTCGTCGAGCGCAGAGGCCCCCAGGTAGTAGACCTTAGACCCATCGAAGGCCAAACTACCCCCGCAGAGGCGAGAGGGCAGCTTGAAGTCCGAGACGTAACCCTCCCTCAGCGAGAAGACCTCGACGAAGGGGGTGGGTTCTCCCCTCTCGTCCAGCCCTCCCACCAGGAAGAGCTTTCCGTCCACCGCGCAGGAAGCGCCCAAGAGGCGCGGGAAACGCATGCTGCCGAGCTTCCTCCAGGTGCCGCTTTTCAGATCCAACCTGTAAACGCCCCCCTCCAGCTCCAACCTCTCCCCGTCGGCGGCGACGCCCCTGGCTCCTCCGGCCACGAAGAGGTAGCCGTCTCTGTGAGGGGCGATAAAGGGCCAGAGGAGCAATCCGGAGTCGGAGGGGTGTCGTGCCACCAAGAGGAACCCCTTCCCCTCGTCGAACCGCCAGACGCCGTCCGGATCCAGCATGTAAAGGATCCCGTCCACCGAGAAGAGCTGGGCGAAGCGCGCGGCCTCCTGGTCCTCGAAGAAGCCCAGCAGTTCGACCCCAAAGTCCCTTAAGCCCAACCTCGCCAGACCGAACCCCTTCTCCTCGTGGTAGACGAGGCCGTAAGCCACCTCCCCTGAGACCGCAGTCATGCCCCCGTAGGGGTAAATCCTGGAGAGCGGAAGCCTCTCGGAGCTGCCGAGCCTCGCGACCATGAGGTCGAAGGAGATGGCCCTGCCGTCGCCGCGCCTCAGCTCGCACCTCACGTAGGCCTCGTCGGCGTCAAGGCCCTTTGGCAGAAGAAAACTCACCTCGTCGTCGGATCCGACGTAGGGGACCTCCTCCCCTCCCACCGAGACCGACCCTACGGGCAGGAGGCCTTTGCCGTAGACCCTAACCTCCTGCCCAGGCTCGAAGAGGACCCCCGATAGCCCGCCGATCATCGGATCCGAAGAGGTGATTCCCTTGAGCGCCCCCAGGGCATCCGCCCTGCCGCCCAGGAGGGAGGATCCCATCAGGGAACCGACCCTCCTGGCCCCAGCCAGGATCAGGGCACCGACCTGCGCCGGGGAAAGATCGGATGAGGCGGAAAGGACCAAGGAGGCTATCCCGGAGACCACGGGTGCGGCCATGGAGGTGCCGCTTTCGACCTCGTAGAGGCCTCCGTCCGCACCCCTGTAGGACCTGGGCGATGCGGCAGCCTCGGGGATCGCGGAGATCAGGTTCAAACCCGGGGCGAAGAGGTGAACGAAGGACCTGCCCACGTTGGAGAAGAAGGCGACCCCGTCCTCTCCGTCGCTCGCCCCAACGGAGAGAAGCCCCCTGATCCTGTAGCCGGCCGGGAAGGTGGAGGGGAAGAGATCGCCGTCGAGGGAGTTGTTGCCCGAGGCGGCGACCACCACCGCGCCGGCCCCGGACAGGGACCTCAAGGCCTCCTCCTCCGCCCTGGACCTCACAGGACCTCCCAGGGATAGGTTCAACACCCTAAGCCCATCTCCTCTCCTCGCAAGCCCCAGGGCGTAGTCCAGGGCCTTCAGGTAGGCCTCAGGCAGGAGAGAACCGCTCGAGTCGGCCACCTTCAGCGGGACCACCCTGCACCTGGGGGCGACCCCCACGATGCCCCTCCCGTTCCAGGAGGCGACCGATATGCCAGCGCAGTGGGTGCCGTGGCCCGGCCCCCTCGAGTCGTCCCTGGGGTCGGGATCGCCGTCGCCGAAGTCGAACCCGTGCAGGTCGTCGACGTAGCCGTTTCCGTCGTCGTCGAGCCCGTTTCCCTCCTCCCTCGGGTTCCTCCAGATCCTATCCCTCAGGTCCGGGTGGTCCAGGTCCACGCCCGTGTCCACCAACCCTATCAGTATCGACTCATCCCCGCTCGATATCCCCCAGGCCCCCAGGGCAGAGACGTCGCAGCCCGCGGACAGGCTCATGGGATGGCCTCCGGCCCCTGAAAGCTCCTCGGCCAGGGCCCTCGACCCCGAGTTGGACAGATGCCACTGCTTTGGGAAGAACTCGTCCGACGGGATCGACGAGAGGAAGCACCTCCTGGGGAGGCGCTCAGCCCACTCTATCAGGCCGGAGGCCAAAAGGCCATCCAGCGCGCTAGATCCGAGGTCCCCCTTGACCAGGAGGAGGCCGAGGTGCTTAAGCCCTCTCGCGCTCACGCCGCGCGCCCCCGAGGCCAGGAGAGATCTGGAGATCTCGGCCACCGCGTCGGCGAGGGCACCGCTAGCCCGCAAGACCTTCCCGGGCTTGATCGCCCAGACGTCGCTGAAGAGGCCCTCCAGCGCTTCAACCCCAGGGGAAACCTTGAGAGGACGAGCGCTTAAAAGGCGTCCTCTAACATCGCCTCGGACGGGAGGAGCGGATCTGCCCAAGGCCGACGGCCCCTCGAAGGCCCAGGAGCAGCAGACCAACAGCGCCAGGCACACCGCCGCGATCGAAACCAAGGACCACCTGGATCGAACCAAGATGAACACCTCCCCCGGTGGATTTTACTTGAAACCACGGCCCAGGTGTGATAGGATTCCATCCCAAAAGAAGCGGTGGAGGTGTTGGAGATGGGACCCGTCTGGAGAGCTTGAGGTTTGCCGTGATAGGCGCTGGCAAGATAGGTTCCGCCGTAGCCCTCGCCCTCGACGGGCGCGTGGGCAAGGTGATAGCCACCAGGAGAAACCTCTCCAAGATATCCCACCTGAAGGACAAGAACATCCTCGTCACCAACGACAACGAGCTCGCCTGCAGGGAGTCCGACGTCGTGATCTTCACCCTCAAGCCCCCCCAGGTGATCCCCGAGATGCGGAAGCTCAGGGAGCACCTGGCGAACAAGCTGGTCATATCGCTGGCCGCGGCCATATCCCTGGACATGCTCAAGGAGGCAGCCCCCGAGTCCTACCTGGTGCGGGCCATGAGCAACGTGGCCATCCTGGCCAAAGCGGCCTACACCGTCTACTGTCCCCATCCAGACGTGCCGGATTGGGTCCCGCAGGTCGCCTCCGAGGTCTTCGGGCTCTTCGGCTGGAGCAGGATGGTGGAGGAGGCTTACCTGGACGCTTTGACCGCCCTCTCCGGCAGCGGGCCAGCCTACCTCTACACCGTGATGGAGGCCATGGTCTACGGGGGCCTGATGGTGGGGCTCCCGAGGGAGCTCTCCACCGAAGCGGTGGCCTACAGCATGATCGGGGCCTCCAAGATGGTCCTGGAAAGCGGCATGCACCTGGCGGAGCTGCGCGACATGGTGGTCACCCCAGGGGGGGTGACCATCGAGGGGATATTCCAGCTGGAGGAGAACAGGCTCAGGACGGCCCTGATGAAGGCGATAGTCGAGTCCACGGAGAAGGCCATCTCCATAGCCGAGAGGGCGAGGAGAGAGGCAAACCGCGCGGAGCGATAGCGACCAGGCCCTTACCCCTGGCCTCGCCGAAGGTTGTAATTTGCCCCGCGTTGTTGTATATATCACGCAGGAACTCCCCTCTTATCGAGAGCGGCTGAGGGACTGGCCCTATGAAGCCCGGCAACTGGCCGTCCGGTGCAGTGCCAAAACCTGCAGCCTCGAAGGAGGCTGAGTGATAAGGGAGGGAGGCCTCGGACATCGCCCTGGGCCCCCTCTCCGTCGGAGGGGGCCCAGATCTTTTCCGGAAAGGGGTGGGGGAACTTTGAGGGAGAGGCCCGGGATGTCCACCAAGGCCGTCCACGCGGGGTTCAGGTGCGACCCGACCACGGGCGCCAGCGTGCTGCCCATCTACCAGAGCGCCTCCTTCTGCTTCAGAGACCTGGAGAGCGCAAGAGCCCTCTTCCAAATGGAGGAGAGGGGTTTCATATACTCGCGGATATCGAACCCCACCGTGGAGGCCCTGGAGGAGCGGGTCGCTGCGCTGGAGGGAGGCAGCGCCGCCTGCGCCTTCGCCTCAGGACAGGCAGCTCTCACGGCCCTCGCCCTGGCGCTCTGCTCGCCGGGTAGCCACGTGGTGAGCTCCTCCAGGGTATACGGCGGCTCCTACGAGCTGTTCTCCGTCGTCCTGTCCCGCCTCGGGATCGACTTCAGCTTCGTCGACCCCCACGACCTGGGGGGCCTGAGGGAGGCCATAAGGGAGGAGACGGCCTTCGTCTTCGTGGAGACCATAGGCAACCCAACCCTGGACGTGCCAGACCTGGAGGGATGGGCGAGGATAGCCCACGAGCGGGGCGTCCCGCTGGTGGTGGACAACACCTTCGCCTCTCCAGCCCTGTGCAGACCCCTGGAGCATGGGGCCGACGTGGTACTGCACTCGGCCACCAAGTACATGTGCGGCCTGGGCTCGTCCATAGGAGGGGTGATAGTCGAGGGCGGAAACTTCGACTGGAAGTCCTCCAGGTTCCCAAACCTCTCCCGCCCGGACCCCATCCACGGCTACGTCTACGCCGACAGGTTCGGGGATAAGGCCCTCAGCACCTGGCTCAGGAGCTACGCCCTCATGCTCCTAGGTGGGTGCATGTCCCCCTTCAACGCCTTCCTCATATGGCAGGGGCTCTTCACGTTGCCCCTCCGGATGAGAAAGCACTCGGAGAACGCCATGGGGGTAGCGGAATTCCTCAGCTCCCATCCCATGGTGGAGTGGGTCAACTACCCCCTCCTTCCCGGATCCAGGAGCCATCCCAACGCCTCCCGGTACTTGCCTGAGGGGGCTTCCGGTATGGTCTCCTTCGGCGTGAGGGGTGGTCTCAGAGAGGGAGCTTTGTTCCTGCAAAGCCTCTCCCTGTTCAAGCACCTGGCCAACGTGGGGGATTCGTGCTCTCTAGCGGTGCACCCGGCCTCCACCACCCACAGCGCCCTATCCCCGGAGGAGAGGGCCAGGGCCGGCATCCCGGACAACATGATCAGGCTCTCCGTGGGGATAGAGGACCTGGAGGACATAATCTACGACCTGGAGAGGGCCCTCGAGGAGGTCAGGAGGTCCTGAGGTGGCCTTCGACAGAGGTGCGGTTAGCTACGGCAAGGTCTCGATAGGATCGCTCGAGCTCGAGAGCGGCAAGGTCATAAGCCCCGTCGTGCAGGCCTACTCCATCCAGGGGGAGGCCAGGCACGACGGCTCAAACGTGGTCCTGGTCTGCCACGCCCTGACCGGAAGCCATCACGTGAGCGGCCCGGACGTGGAGGGGCTTCCGGGCGCGTGGTGGGATCCCATAGTTGGCCCCGGCAAGGCCATAGACACCAGCAGGTTCTGCGCGGTGTGCTTTAACGTCCTGGGGAGCTGCTACGGCAGCACAGGGCCAGCTTCGCTCGATCCATCCACGGGCCGGCCCTACGCCATGAGCTTTCCCATAATAAGCGTCAGGGACATGGTCAAAGCCCAGAGGGAAGCCCTCAGATCCCTGGGCATCGATAGGATAGCCCTGGTCATAGGGGGGTCCCTCGGCGGTATGCAAGCCCTGGAGTGGGCCTGCAGCTACCCGGAGATGGTGGAAAGGGCGGTGGTGATAGCGGCGCCTGCGAGGCTCTACCCCCAGGCCATAGCCTTCAACGAGGTCCAGCGCAAGGCCATAACCTCAGACCCCGACTGGAAGGGCGGCGACTACTACCCCGAGAGGGGACCCGTCCGGGGGTTGGCGGTGGCCAGGATGCTTGGTATGATAACCTACAGGAGCGAGATGTGTTTCGCCTCTAGGTGGATGAGGGAGGCAGTAGGCGACGTCTTCGACTGGAACGGCAAGTTCAAGGTCGAGAGCTACCTGCACCACCACGGAGAGGAGTTAGTCCGCAGGTTCGACGCCAACTGCTACCTCTACCTCACCAAGGCCATGGACCTTCACGACGTCTCCCGCGGCAGAGGTAGCCTGGAGGAGGCGCTGGGTCGAATGAGGGGACCCCTCCTGGGCGTGGGGATCTCCAGCGACATGCTCTTCCCCAACTGGCAGGTGGAGGAGATCACGAGGGCGGCCTCCAGGGCAGGGGTGAAGGCCACCTACGAGGAGATAACCAGCGACAACGGACACGACGCCTTTCTCATCGACTTCGACCAGCTGGACGAGATACTCAGGGATTTCCTCCACGATTCGGGCATGAGGTAACGGAGGTGAGCTGGCTTTGGACCTGCGCACCAAGAGGCTGGAGAAGGTATACTCCATGTGGGCTCCCATCTACGACGTGGTCTTCGGCCCCCACATGGAGGAGGGAAGAAGGGTGGGCGTGGAGGTCCTATCCCTCTCGAGAGGCGAGAGGGTGCTGGAGGTGGGCTTCGGCACGGGACTCACGCTTCGATACTACCCCGATCTGGAGCTGGAGATCCACGGCATAGACATCTCCGAGAAGATGTTGGAGAAGGGCATAGCCAGGGCCAGGAAGTACTCCGAAAAGAGCAGCAACCGCATCGAGATAAGGCTCATGGACGCCCACGAGCTGGATTACCCGTCCTCCTACTTCGACGCCGTCTTCTGCCCCTACGTGCTCACGGTGGTGCCAGACCTCAACAGGGTATGCGGGGAGATCAAGCGGGTGCTCAAGAGGGGCGGAAGGCTCGTGGCGGTAAACCACGCTCCGCGCAGAAAGGGTGTCTTGAGGCTTCTCGAGGAGAAGGCCTCACCCCTCTTCCAGAGGCTGGGCTTTGCCACCCACATCGACGTGGAGGACTACGTGAGGGGGAGCGGCTTCAAGGTGGACTTCAGGGAGAGGGTGGGCATCTTAAAGCTCTACAAGGTGGTCCGGGGCTACAAGCTGGAGGACTAGCCCCACATCAGCATATCCTGGGCAGCATCTCGTAGGGCAACATGTCGAGCACGCGCACCCCTCCGTAGGAGGTGCGAAGCACCGCCCTTCGAGGGTGCTCCGCCACGAACCTACCTATCACGGTGGCGCCCATGCCCTCCGGGTCCTCCCTCACGGCCGAGAGCAACTCCTCGGCCTTCCTGGGTTCTACGGCCAGCACCATCCTCCCCTCACACGCCATGTATAGGGGATCGAAGCCCATCGCGTCGCAGAAGGCCTGGACCTCATCGGAGACGGCTATCCTCTCCTCCCACACCTCGACCCCAAGGCCCCTGGCCCGAAGAGCCCATTCGCAGAGCACCGTGGCCAGACCGCCCCTCGTGCAGTCCCTGGCCGCCCTCACGCCACCCACCTCCATCGCCCTCTCCATCAACCTCCATAGGGGAGCGCAGTCGCTCTCGGGGGCGTTGAGGAGGGATCCGCCGAAGCGCAAGGCGCCCACCGCGGCCCCGTGGCGGCCCACGTCGCCCGTGAGCACTATGAGATCGCCCTCCTCGACCGCCCTGACGCCCAGAGGCTTAGCCCCCTCGACCTTCCCCAGGCCGCACACGGACACGAAGACGTCCCTCACCTCCCCAGTCCCCTTGGACGGCAGGACCTTTGTGTCTCCGGCCGCCACCAGGATCCCGTGCTCGGAGCAGACCTTCGAGAAGGAGCCAGCTATGGACATCAGCTGTTCCCTGGGAAACCCCTCCTCCACCAGCAGGGCATAGGCGAAGTAGAGGGGCCTGGCCCCCCTGCAGGCCAGGTCGTTTATTGTCCCGCAGGCGGCGAGCTTCCCTATGTCGCCTCCCGGGAAGAAAGGGGGTGAGACCGTGAAGGAGTCGACGGTCAAGGCGATCCCTAACTCCTTCAGATAAGCCGCGTCCTCCCCTTCCTCCAGGATCGGGTTGGAGAGTCCGCTTCTCAGCAAGGCCTCCACCAGGCGGTGGGTGAGCAGACCACCGCTGCCCTCAGCCAGGGTTATCACGTCTTCCATCCCGCAAACCCCTCCTGCCCAGCGGCTAAAGCGCGTTCAAGCGCGAACGCCCCATCGACCCATCCCGTCGCCGAACCGGTAGTGGGCAGCGCAGCTCCCTTCGGACGAGACCATACAGGGACCCACGGGGCTGCTGGGATGACAGGCCCTCCCGAAGAGGGGACAGTCCGTGGGCCTGACCTTGCCCTTGAGCACCTCCCCGCACAGACACCCCTCCATCGGCTCCTCTCCCGCCCCCAGGACCGCGTCTCCCAGCAAGGGCTCAGCCCTCAGGCGCTCGTACGGACCCTTAAGGCACAGCCCGGAGAGGGGCAGACGCCCGAAGCCCCTCCAAGGGGCATCGCAGGGCTCAAAGACCTCCTCCAGCAGGGCCTGGGCCAAGCCGTTGCCCTCCTCTCCCACAGCTCTCCTGTAGACGGAGCTCAGGGATGGAGATCCCCTCACCAGATCCCTCAGGATCACCGCTATGGCCGACAACATCTGGGGCACGTCGAAGCCGGCGACGCACATGGGGACGGGCTTAATCTCCATCAGACGGCGATAGGCTTTAAGCCCCAGCACCACGCTCACGTGGCCCGGGAGGATGAATCCGTCGATGGCCAGGTCTGGGTCGGCGAGCAAAGCCTCCAGGGCGGGCACGACTCTCTTGTGGAGGGAGCATATGAACAGGTTGCTCAAGCCCAACTTCAAGGCCTCTTTGGCCAGCCAGGCGGTGGCAGGCGCGGTGGTCTCAAACCCCACCCCCAGGAAGACGAAGCGCTTGCCCTCCCTGAGGGCCATCCTCAAGACCTCCTCCGTCGAGCCCACCACCCTGACGTCCGCCCCACGGGCGCGGGCCAGGGCCAGGCTGATCCCACCGCTTCCGGGAACCTTAAGCATGTCGCCGTAAGTGCAGACGACCAGATCACCCAGACGGGAGAAGGCTATGGAGAGGTCCACCTCCTCCTGGGCGGTCACGCAGACTGGACACCCCGGACCGGATATGAGCTCCACCCCATCGGGCAAAAGCCCTCTCAAGCCCCCCCTGAACGCGGCCACCGTGTGGGTCCCGCATACCTCCATCACCTTGACCCTGCGGCCCAGCGAGCGGGCGAGCTCCCCTACCCTCGAGACCAACCTCTCCACGAAACCCTTGCTATCCGTCGCCAAGGCCCAGCTCCCTCCACAAGGCCTCTATCTCCTCGGCCTCCTCCTCCTTGAGCCTCTCTATGGCGAAGCCAGCGTGGACCAGGACCTTATCGCCCACCCTCGCCTCCTCCAGGAGGTCCAACCTGATCGAGACCCTCAGCCCACCCCTCTCGGCCACGGCCTCCTTGCCCCTTATGTCCACCAGCACGTAGGGAACGGCAAGGCACAAAATCCGCGCACCTCCCTTACGAACCACCGAAGGATATAAGGCCACCCAGAAGGCCCACGAGACCGCCCAGGAGCATGAGTGCCAGGGGCGAAGAGCCCTTGAGGAGCGAAAGGGCGAAGACCACCAGGAAGACCGAAGTGGACCCGTATCCCCAGCCGACCGCGTCCTTCAACGACCAGCCGGCGGAGATCAACATCGCCAAGAGCACCGGGGAGAGGGACCCCAGGACCGACTCGAACAAACGGGAGTCCCCCCACCTCCTGATAAGTCTCTCCGCCGCAAAGCTCAGGGAGGCCGGCACCACCAGAGAGGAAATGGTCGCCGCCAGCGCACCCCAAACGCCCAAGACCTTGTAGCCCACGAAGGTGGCCGCGTTGATCCCTATGGGCCCAGGGGTCGACTGGGAGATGGATACCACGTCCGCGAACTCCCCCAGGGAGAGCCACCCCCTGGACTCCACTACGAAGAACATGATGACCTTGAGGATCGCGTAGCCACCGCCGAAGCTGAGCGCCCCCACCTTGAAGAAGGTCCAGGAGAGCTCCCACAGGGGGCTCATCTCCTGATCAACCCCTTGATCACCCCCACCGCCGCCCCAAGTGCGACTATAAGCGTCGGGCTCAACCCCAGGCGAACGAGCCCTAAAAGGGAGACCGCGAGGAGCAACGGGTCCCAGATGCCCCTGAGGGTCCTAAATCCCATCCTTACCACGCTGGCAGCCAGAAGCCCCAGCAGGGCCGGCCTCATGCCGTCCAGGAAGAACCTGGCAGCGGGCCAAAGACCCCCACCCCCGCGGGGGAGGTCCAAGAGCCAGGCCACCAAAACTATCGCCACGAAGGAAGGAGCCACGAAGCCCAAGGAGGCCGCCAGGGCGCCGCGCCAGCCCAACACCCTCATGCCGCAGACGAAGGAGGTGTTGAAGGCGATGGGTCCCGGCAACCCCTGGACCAGGGAGACCACCTTCCACACCTCCCCCTCGGGGATCCAGCCGCGGGAGGAGAACTCCCTGGCCATCAGGGGCACCATGGCCCAACCCCCACCCAGGGTCAGAGAGCCTATCCTCAAGGAGGAGAGGAAGAGGCGAACGAAGCTGGGGCGCCCCGGGATCATCGTCCCACCCTCGGTTGAAGCCATGCGTTCGACCCCCCGCTGCCCTCACGAGAAAGGGTGAGCTGTATAATTTTATCACCGAATCATCCCCGCGAGAGGAGGGTCAACGCTTGTCCCACGATCCCCTAAGTCTCGACTTCGTGCCGGTGGCCGAGGCCTCCATCGACGAGGCGGACGTGGAGGCGGTGGTCGAAGTGCTTAGGTCCAAGAGGCTGGCCCTGGGGCCCAAGAAGGCCAGGCTAGAGGAGCGGCTCAAGGAGCTCACCGGAAGGAGATACGCGCTCGCCTGCTCCAGCGGCACGGCAGCGCTCCACATGAGCCTTCTGGCCCTGGGAACCTCAGAGGGGGACGTGGTGATCACCACCCCCTTCAGCTTCGTGGCCAGCGCCAACGCCGTGCTCTACTGCAGGGCCGTTCCGCTCTTCGTGGACGTGGACGCGGACACCCTGATGCCCTCGGCGGACTCGCTCAGAGCGGCGGTGGAGATGGTGAGGTCCGGGAAGGCCCGCGCCGGGAGGCTAGAGATCCCCGCCCGAAACCCCAAGGGCATGTTGTTGGTGGACGTCTTCGGGTTCAGCTTCGACTGGGACTCGCTCGGCTGGGCCAGGGAGGAGGGGTTGTTCCTTCTGGAGGACGCCTGCGAGGCGATGGGCAGCGACTGCAGGGGCAGGCCCTGTGGCTCCTTCGGCGAGGTCTCCGTCTTCGGCTTCTACCCCAACAAACAGGTGACCGCGGGTGAGGGGGGAGCCGTCCTCACGGACGACCCGAGGGTCTGGAGGACCTGCGAGTCCCTATCCAACCAGGGCAGGGGCGAAGGGGGGGAGTGGCTCTACTACGAGCGACTGGGATACAACTACCGCATGGACGAGATGTCAGCAGCCCTGCTGCTGTCTCAGCTATCCAGGATAGAAACTATAGTGAAAAGGCGAAGGGAGGCCTACGCCAGATACACATCGCTCCTCTCCGACAGCTCCTTCGAGGGGGTTAAGACCCTAAGGGTGCCGGAATGGCAGGGGAGTTTCAGTCCCTTCGTCTTCGTAGTGCTCCTGCCCGAGGGAATCGACAGGGACGCGACGATCAGGATCATGAGGGAGATGGGCGTGGAGACCAGACCCTACTTTCATCCCCCCATTCACCTCCAGCCCTTCTACCGGGAACTCTTCGGATACGAGGAGGGCTCTTTCCCCACGACCGAGTCCATATCCAGGCGTGCCCTGGCGCTCCCCTTCTTCACCGACATCTCGCAGGTTCAGCAGGAGATGGTGGTGGACAGGCTCAACAAAGCGCTGGCCAAACTGGGGCACACCACCAGGTAGAGCGGATCTGAGGGGTGCCCTGCAGGGCACCCCTCCGAAGATCGTCGAGCTATCGCTCCCTCTTCCCCAGCTCCGAATCCAGGTACAGGAGTCCGCCCACGTTGTCCTCCACCTTCTTGAGCAGGTCCACCACCAGCTGGACGCCCGCCTCCTCCTCCACCTGCTCGTTCACGAACCAGTCCAGGAACCTCTCCGAGGCCTTGTCCCCCTCGCTCCTCGCCAGGTCGACCAAAGCCCATATCCTAGAGGTGACCTTCCTCTCGTGCTCCAGGGCGTCCTCGAAGGCATCGAGCGGGGAGGACCAGCTCTCCTTGGGCCTGGGGATGCTCTCGAAGACGGGCTTGAAACCCCTCTCGAGGAGGTAAGAGTAGAACCTCATGGCGTGACCCTTCTCCTCCTCGAACTGGACCTTCATCCAGTGGGCGAAGCCCCTCAGGCTCTCCGACTCGAAGTAAGATGCCATCGAGAGGTATATGTAGCCAGAGTAGAGCTCGAAGTTCATCTGCTCGTTCATGGCCTCCAGCACCTTTCTGCTCACGACGACCTCACCTCCCTAACGGGCTATCGATCGCTAGTTGAACATCCTGTTCCCCCTCTTGTTCTCATGCCCTTCCTTCTTGGCCAAGCTCCTCCTGAAGATGGCGGGGACGTCCAGGGAGGGATCCACGGACGAGGGCAAGACGAAGGAATCCTCCTTCTCGGCAGGCCTGAGCTCGGCCTCCTGCAGGTCGAGCCTCAGGGGGAACCTGCCCTTCCTGAGCTGCTTGAGGGAGGTCTTGGGCTCGTAGCTCTCGCTGAAGCCAGTGGCTATGACGGTAACCCACATCTCGTCCTCCGGGATGCCCTCGTCTATGACGTGCCCCCATATGATCTGCGCTTCCTCGTCGGCCACGCTCATTATGTAGCTGGCGGCCTCCTGGACCTCCTTGATCTTGGCGGAGGGGTGCGCGGTCACGTTGAACAGGATGCCCTTGGCGCCGCTCACCGGGACCTCCATCAGGGGGCTGTTCATCGCCGCCTTGGCGGCCTGAGGCCCCTTGCCCTCACCCCTCCCGACCCCTATGCCCATTATGGCCGAGCCAGCGTTCTGCATTATGGCCTTCAGGTCGGCGAAGTCCACGTTTATCAGCCCGGGCTTGAATATCAGGTCCGTCACCCCCTGGACGGCCTGCCTCAGGACCTCGTCGGCGAGGCCGAAGGCGTCCAGAAGGCTGGTGTTCTTGTCGGCTATCTCGAGGAGGCGATCGTTGGGTATGACTATCAGGGCGTCCACGTTCTCCCTGAGCCTCTTTATGCCCTCCTCCGCGTTGGCGGCCCTCCTCTTGCCCTCGAAGGAGAAGGGCCTGGTCACCACGGCCACCACGAGAGCCCCCTCCTCCCTGGCTATGCGGGAGATCACCGGGGAGGCCCCCGTGCCGGTTCCACCGCCCATGCCAGCCGTCACGAATACCATGTCAGCTCCCTTGACCAGATCCTTTATCTCCTCCCTGGCCTCCTCGGCCGCCTTGGCCCCTATCTCGGGGTTGGCGCCAGCCCCCAGACCGCGGGTGATGCCCTTGCCCAGGATCAGCTTGGTGGGGGACCTGGACATCTTGAGGCTCGCCACGTCCGTGTTGGCGGCTATGAACTCCACCTCCCCCACCGTCCCCACGTCTATGAT
>Ga0209289_100761_pt1 | contig 14939 bp, 14 predicted proteins | sample GXS110809BmetaG_FD_184121 | JGI IMG/M metagenome (GOLD analysis project Ga0209289, IMG submission 184121) | Hot spring microbial communities from Gongxiaoshe hot spring, China to study Microbial Dark Matter (Phase II) - GXS 110809B (SPAdes)... ...
ACTCGAAACCAATATTTTAAAGTCAGGAGGGATACTATGGCAGTGGGTGGATTAAAGGGTATGGTTTATCATCAAGCTGGAAAGTTAGTTTCTTCTGTTATTAGAAAAGCAGATACGCAGACATTTGCAAAGTTACTTTTCACCATTGGAGCGTTGAGTAAAGAACCAGCAAAGAGTGGCTTGAAAAAGCTCGGATTGATGGCTCAAGAAGAACATCCGATGATTAAGAAGTGGATCGAGATCTTCCAAAAATCATCGCCACAATCTGTGGAGAAGATTATAAATAACTTGATAATCAATGAATTTGCCATTGGAGAGCCACTTAGACAAAAACTGATGCACGAACACAAGGTTGTTTTACCAAAACTTGGTGTTATCAGCCCGACGTATGCTTGTAATTTGAACTGTATCGGTTGCTATGCAGGATTGTACGGTAGAAAGTACGAACTTACGAAGGACGAAGTGAGAAGTATTCTTAAACAAGGCGAGGAACTTGGTATTTATTTCTGGGTTATCACTGGTGGCGAACCATTTTATTGGCCACACCTCATGGAAATTCTCGAAGAGTTCAGTGAACATTATTTCATGATTTACTCCAACGGTATTCTCATAACAGAAGAAAAGGCAAAGAAATTGGCTGAGCTTGGTAATGCAACAATTTCTATATCCGTTGAAGGTTTCGAGTCAGAAACCGATTGGAGACGTGGACATGGTGTATTCAAAGCTATACAAAACACCTGGGAAAGATTGAGAAGACATGGCGTAACATTCGGTGCGAGTGTTACCGCAACCCGCGTTAACCACGACATAATTATGAAAGATGAATTTTGGGACTTCCTTGAACAGAACGATGTAAGCTACGTTTGGATTTACCAATTCATGCCAGTTGGTCAAGATCCAGTTATGGACCTTGTACCAACACCAAAACAAAGATATGAAAGGTTCTTTAAAACAGACGAAATGAGGCTCAGTGGAAGATTTGCGTTTGTTGCAGACTTCTGGAATCACGGCTTTTTGACACATGGTTGTCTATCTGCAGGTGCAAAATACTTCCACGTCAACGCAAAAGGTTACGTTGAACCTTGTGTTTTCCAACAATTTGCAGTTGATAGTGTAAGGGAAAAGACTTTACTTGAGATATTCAAATCACCTTTCTTTGAATCGTACAAGAGGGCTATACCATTCTCTAATAATCTCTTTAGACCATGTCCAATAATCGATAATCCAAAAGTATTTAGAGCAATGGTTAAGAATTTTAATGCGATATCTCAACATGAAGGTTCTGAAAAGACGATAACCGAACTCGCTCCACAACTTGATAAACTTGCTCAAGAATGGAAAGAATATGCCGATAAACTTTGGTATGAATATGGATACGTGGAAAGATATCCAGTCAACAGAGGTATATACAATTACGAAACACGAATGAAGAGGTACGCAAACAAGGAAGAAGCCTTAAAGGTAGACAAAAAGCTCAATGTATAATGCTCCCCTAAGATTATACTTAAATATGTTTTTGCACTGGGGGCGCTTAACTTGACGGAAAAAATCAGAGAGAATAAAACAAAAGAAAAGATTATTGAAGCAGCAAGGAAGTTATTTTCAGAAAAGGGATTTGAAGGAGTTAGTATGGAGGACATTGCGCAAGCTTCGGGTGTGCGCAAGTCTCTTATTTATTATTACTTCCCAAGCAAAGAAGTGCTTTTTGAAGAAGTATGGATAAAAGTTATCGATGAACTTGAAAATGAAGTTTTCAGTGATGTGGAAAACGAGGGGAGTATAGTAAAAATAATCAAGAAAGTTATAAAGAGATACGTTGAGTTTGTTATGAACAAGGAAGAGTTAAGTAAATTGATAGCAAGGGAAAGACTCAATGTTCTGGAAAATCAAAATAACCTTTCAAATGCAAAAAGAAGATATGAGATATTTTTACAACGATTTGAAAGATTCTTTGAAAAGGGTAAAGATGAAAATGTATTAAACGATTTAGAGCCTTCAACTGCAACTGAGATTGTATCCTCCGTTGATGCAATTCCAAGAAGGGGACTATTAAAAAGTGTTGAAGATTTCCTTTTAAGGGTAATATTGAAGGAAAAAATAGTTGAGAAATAAGGAGGAAGTATAATAAAGTGAAATCTGTAAAAAAGAGTGCATTTTATTTTATCATCCTTATGGGATTGGTGAGTCTTTTTAGCGATATCACCTATGAAGGTGCGAGGAGTTTAGTTGGTCCATATTTAGGCTTGCTCGGTGCCTCAGCGTTTATAGTCAGTACAATAGCGGGTTTTGGTGAGTTGTTAGGTTATACGCTGAGATTTTTAACTGGGAAACTTGTCGATAAGACAAAAAGATACTGGTTATTTGCAATCATTGGTTATTCTATGAATTTGTTTGTTATACCAACACTTGCACTTACCAGACACTGGGCAGTAGCGGCATTGCTTGTTATACTTGAAAGAGTTGGAAAAGCTATGCGAAAACCTGCAAAAGATACGATAACATCTTTTGCAAGTAGTCAAGTTGGATACGGAACAGGTTTTGCGATAGAGGAGTTTTTGGATCAAATAGGTGCTACGATAGGACCTTTCGTGATGAGTTTGACTATAGCAAGAAATATCAAACTTGAAACAGTGGATGCGTACCGAAAGGCTTTTTCTTTTCTTGTATTTCCTGCACTTATAACGATTGGTATAATCGTTATTGCACGTATATTAGTTCCTAATCCAGAGAAAATGGAAAAAAGATCTGAAGAAAAGAAAGAAGTAAAACTTGATAAGAAATTCTACATGTACTTGCTTGGCATTTCGCTAATTGCTTTTGGTTTTTCTGATTTTGCGTTGATTGGTTTCCATGCACAGAAAGCTAATTTACTCTCACCGGCACTTATTCCAGTTGCGTATATGGTTGCTATGATTGTCGATGCTTTCGCTGCTTTGATTTTCGGAAGGTTGTTTGACAAAATAGGTTTAGTGACACTTTCTTTGTCCACATTAATTTCAGCTTTTTACGCTCTGTTTGCTTTCGGTAACACTGGAAAAGGAATAATGATTGGAGCTGTTTTGTGGGGAATAGGAATGGGTGCACAAGAATCTATTATGAAAGCCGCTGTAGCAAAAATTGTTGAGAAAGAAAAGAGAGCCACCGCTTACGGATTTTTCAACGCAATATTTGGTGTTGCATGGTTTGTAGGTAGTGCTGTGCTTGGAATACTTTACACTATCAACACCAAAAGCTTAATCGTCGTATCTGTAATTATTGAATTAGTTGCTGTGTTTGTTTTGCTGGGTTTGAGAAAATCAGAATCAAAATATTAATCCGAAAAATAAATAAGGGGTGCTAAGCACCCCTTTTCATTTTTTGCTCTATTCAATGTAAAGTTATCTTCTCTTTGTTACGCCTTGTTTCTTGTCTAGTCTTTTTTTGTACTCTGAATACGTCTTTTGGCTATCTTTCAGAAATTTTGCAAGTTTCTTTTCGAAATCTTCTTTTTTACTTTCTGCCTCAGTTTCTTTTGTCTCTTCTTTAAGAGAAAGTTCCCATTTACCGTCTCTACCCTTGCCGATTACCTTTGCTTCGATTTCCTGACCAACCTTGAGAAAGTCATCAACTTTTTGAACGTACTGATTAGAAATCTTAGAGATATGAACAAAGCCTTTTTCACCGTTTTCTAATTCGACGTTTGCACCGAATTTGAGTACTTCGACTACTTTTCCTTTTACTACCTGACCAACTTCCATAAAATATAACCCTCCTGAAAAGTTAGATTGGAAGATAGATTTTCGAATATCAATACTTACCTTCAAACTTCTTCTTAAACTTCTGAACGCGTCCTTCAGTGTCTACTATCAGGCCAGCACCTCCACTTCCTTTGTAAAGTGGATGACAGTTTGAACACACGTCAACTTTGAGTTGTTCTTTTGTTGTCCATATCTTGTGTTCCGCACCACATGCACATCTGACGTTTAAAAGTCTCATTTCTGGGTGTATACCCTTTTTCAACTTACGTCACCTCTCCTTGGAATTTTTTCGTCGATTAAATCACGTTATATAATACCATTTTTTTCTGACTTTTTCAAGTGCTATATTTTTACTTCCTTAAAGTTTTCTTGAATTGTGTTGAGTAAACTAATTGTTTGTCTCACATTTGAAAATACTGTATTCAATTCATCCAAGAACCTTTGTATAGACGCACTTATTTCTTCTGCCGTTGCTGAACTTTCTTCTGATATTGCGAGCAAGTTTTGTATACTTGTTGTTATTCCCTCAAGTTTTTGTGTTTCAGAATTCAAAGTATTGACAAGATTATTGAGTTGATTAGTTATCTGAGAGATAATTTCGCTTGATTCTTTACTCTTCGTAGCACTATCAGACAAACTCTTAGATTGATTTTTAAGTTCTTCGTAACCTTTGATAACACTGTTACTTAGTTTATCTATTCCTGAAGAGATGCTACCAAGGAACTGTGATATTTTAACTGCGGATGCCTTACTCTCCTCGGCCAATTTTCTTATCTCATCGGCAACGACTGCAAAACCTCTTCCTGCTTCTCCACTTCTTGCCGCTTCAATAGCAGCATTCAAAGCCAATAAGTTTGTCTGTTCTGCGATACTCATAACTGTGTTGGCGATGTCCATGATTGCACTTGCTTGACCTCTTAATTTTTCACTTTCTGAAGCAATGTTTTCAAATTCGCTACTCATAACGTTCATACCTGAAGCAGAGTTTTCAACACTTTTTGCGGCAGAGATTATCTTTTCAACGGCTATATTCAAATCATGGATTATTTGATTTTGTTGACCTATAGTTCGTGAAATTGTATCAACGTTCGAAGAAACTGCTTCGGAAATCCTTTCCGCATCGTTGCTAATTTGAACTGCCGTATCTGCAACTTGAGATGACAAATCTTTCATTGTATCGATTTGTTCTTGCACGACATTTGCAGAATCAAGGGTCTTTTTTGCAAATGTCATAATCTCTTCCGTATCACCTTGTAAGCCTATTAAAAATTCTCTCAGTTCAAAGACTGCTTCAGCGTTTTCCTTTGAAATTTCTTCAAATGATCTTTCACCTTTTATAAGTACCAAATTGTTGAAATCTTTCTTTTTGAAAACCTCTGCTATTTCTTTTGTTCCCTCTACACCTTTTTTGAAATCAAATAAACCGAAATAAACTCCTATCAGTACACCTACACCAGTTAGCAAAGAACCAAAAAGTGGTCCAAAAAACGTTGTAAATAGCCACGATAGTATGAAAGTTACAACAGGAAAAGCAACGAGATAAGTACTTAACATCGATTTTAATAACCCGAAGGAAAATGCTTTAAATAGCTTCAATGTAACTAACTTACCATAAGGTTTTGTGGATTTAACTTTAATCTCCAAAAATGAACCGGACGCACTGGTACCTTGGTCGAGTATCTCAACAGTAAGTGGATCATTAAAGAAATCAGCTGCACCTTTCAAAAGCCCCATGAAATAGTATCTGAAATCTCTCGATGATTCATAACGAACAATTGCGGTTTTTTCATCTACATATGTGAATTTAATCCTTGGTGGCTTAGCACCAGTTATTCTCCTTGTTAAAGCTCTATGTACACTGTCCATTGCACTCAGGAAAGACATACATCCTTCCTTTTTAAAATAGCTTGGATATACCGCGTGGAAAGATCTAATGTTATTATATCCAGTCTCTTCCCACAATTGTTCGTAGGTTTTTCCAACTCGCTGGGCTAATTTTTTCGAGAAATTTACTACTAAATCGTCTGAAACGTCGTTTGTTGGAACTACTAATTTTGAAGTATCGATTTTGAATTCATCAATAAGAGAATTAACAACAGAATCCCCATATAGCTTTTTCCAAGTAGAAAGCCAAACGTTCATGACGAAGCTCTTCATTTGCAGCACCTCCAGCTTTTATTTTTTTCAGTTGATTTAAGTCATGATATAATAATTATACCATATATGTTCCAAAAACTACAAATTCGAGGTGAATTTTTATGTGCAGAATGGCAGGTTTCAGCTCAAGTAAAGGTTTAGAAATAAGTAAAGTAATTAATTTCACAAAACGTATGGCGAGTCAAGGTATGGAATCACCCCATAACGATGGTTGGGGTATTGTTGCAATGAATAACGATGAGAAAATTATTCTTAAATCTATTAAACCAATATACGAAGATGAAAAAGTTAACTTTCTTTCTGAGAATCAAACATATAACTTAGGTATTGTTCACGCAAGACTGGCATCTTCTGGCTTACCAAAGACAACCCTTCAACTTCATCCATTTTACATAAACGGTAAATACTTTGCACACAACGGTACAATTAAAAGTGCAAAGAGGGAGAACATATACGACAGTGATACTTACGAATATTTTGAAAATATCGTTTCTTTTAAAGACACAATTGACCTTGCTCAAAAGATAAAAGATTATGCTCAGAAAAACAAATACAGTGGAATGAACTTTTTGATGATTGATGAGGTCGAAAAAGCCCTCTATGTATGTTGTTTATATACTTATTCCGAAAGGAATCGAGAGTATTTCACACTACATTATTACAACGATGACAATAACTTCATAGTTTATTCGGAAAAATTTTCCAGCGACTACAAACCGATGGAAAACGGAGAATTGTTGAAAATAGTCGCTGGAAGGATAGTTGATAGATTAATTATACTTTGATTAAGCTTTGACATCTCCACGTTTCACGAATTGCAACGTAATCAAAGACAAAGTCAAGAAAGTTATTGAAAGAGCAAAGAGCGTGTTGTAACCGATATTGTCGATGAATAACCCAGCAAGTGGTGGAGCTATTATGTTAGCAGCCATTGAGAAGAAGTAATAAAGTCCCGTGTAGCCACCAACTTTTTCTTCAATTGTCATATCAACAATTGTTGGTAAAGAATTAACATTTACCATTGCCCAGCCAAGTCCACCAATCGCAAATAATGCAAAATAAACCTTTGTAATCAAACTTGGATTATTCAAGCTAATTCCTACGAAGAATGCAAGTATTAAAACTAAGATTACTATCGATAGACCTATACTCATCGTTTTCCTTCTACCGAGTTTTGCACCTATAAATCCAGCTGGTATTGCGAAAATCATGAACGTCAAAGAGAAAAATCCAAGAACAAGAGCACCAGTACTTTCTTTGATGCCGAGGTTAAATTTAACAAAACTTGTAAAAAACGTCTCAAGTGCGTTGTAACCTATGAACCAAAATAGTATCGAAACGAGCATGAATAACAAGCTCTTTTCTTTTGAATAGAAAACATCCTTCATATTTTCTTTTAGCTCATCGAACGTCTTTTTGTATATGTTTTCAAATTTCATCTTTTCTGAACTTTTTCTTTTGTACTTTTCGTCTTCTTTTATAAATAAAACAACAAGCAATTGAGACAATAGCAAAATCACTCCACCAACATAAAAAGGTAAGCCATAGTTCTTATCATAAAGTGGCTTTCCAGCAAAATAAGCAAGTAACGCACCAACTCCACCCATGAAGTTTATAACACCGTTAGCTTGACTTCTGTATTCAGAAGGTGTTATATCGGGCATCAACGCGATAACTGGAGATCTAAAAAGCGCCATGAAAAAGTTCATGAATATGATATTCAACATCATAAGCCATAACAGTTGTATTGCACGTGTCAAAGGTATAAGCCCAAAAGTTACGGCGGCTAAAGGTGCACCGATAAGTATGTAAGGCATCCTTCTACCAAGACGTGTGCGTGTTTGGTCACTTATGACACCAATCAACGGTAACATGATAATCGCAAATAAATTGTCGATTGTCATTATAAAACCTATGACTGTCGATGATAAGTTGAAGTCTTTCAAAAAGATAGGCACATACGCGTTGTAAAGTGGCCAAACCAGGCTGATACCAAAGAAACCAAAACCAAGTAACAACAGGTTTTTAAAACTTATCCCACGTTTAACATCCTTCACCACTATCCCCCCTTGAGCTATTTCTTGCATTCTTATTTTAACATAGATTTGTTAATTTTCTTAGAAATTAATTTATATCACGGTCTTTCGTCTCAACACCTAAAAATCCAACGACAACCATTGAGACAATTGACAGTAAGGATATATAAAGGAATATCTCAAACAACGATTTATTTTTCGATAACATGAAACCGGCATATTGAGGAGCTAATATACCTGCAATTCTTGCGATAACCCCAGCCATACCATTTCCAGTTCCTCTTATAGCAGTTGGATAGAGTTCTGGTGTGTATGCATAAACAAGTCCCCACGTACCAAGCACAAACAAAGAAAGTAAAATAGCCACAATTATCAAAAGCATTTCAGAAGTAACAAACGCCCACAATAAAGCACTTACAGCCATTCCCATTGTATAAATAATCAATGATTTTTTCCTACCGATTTTCTCAATGAAATATGCAGCAGATAGATACCCAGGAAGCTGAGCAACTATCATAAAGAAAGTAAACCACAACGATTTTGCACTGTCTAAACCTTTTTGTGCAAAAATCTTCGGTGCCCACGAAAAAAGTGCGTAATAAGTAAAGCTAACGTTGAACCATTGAATCCATATCATTATCGTTCGACTTAGATATTCACCCTTTAGTACCTCTGTTAGCTTTACTCTGTGCTCAACCGTGTATTCTATCTCATCGGGTACTTTAATCGAAAAAAGTTCTTCCAATTTTCTCTTTCCATGTTTTTGAAACGCAAATTTTGGTGATTCTGGAAACTTCATTAACAATGGAAATAACAATATCCCACTGGCAAAGACAAAATAGCTTATACGCCAATCTTTATTTACCGTAATAACAGATATAAATCCGATGATTATACTTCCGATAGCCCAACTTGCTTCGAGCAAGACAAGGTACATCCCCCTGAGATTTTTCTTAGTAAATTCGGCAAGATAAGCATTTGCGGATGGCATCAACCCACCGTAACCTACACCAGCCAAAAATCGAAAGACAATAAACTGAGCTGGGGAGTTAGAGAAACCAATAAACGTTGTAAAAAGTACCGTGAACAAGAAATATATCATATTCGAAATCTTTCTTCCAAACAAATCAGACACTATTCCAACACTCAACGCACCAACTAACATTCCAAAAAACGTTGAACTGATGATATTCGCCGACGTGGAAATATCCAAATTCCAGAACTTAGATATACTCGGAAGTGTGAAAGACAACACGAGAACACCTGCAGCATCGAACATCCACATCAAAGAGGTGATAAACAAAATCTTCTTCTGGTACTTTGGCGCTATCTGTTCTTCCAAAACTGCATCTAAACTTACCATAAACTTTCTGCCTCCTTTGTGAAATTGTATAAAGTCAATATTTCACTTGTTCCAAACAATATTTTACTATACAATACAGCACATGTCTATTAGTGAAAACTGATAAAAATTGAATAGATATTTTATGCTCATGTAGCATGATGTATTTTGCTAAAACTCTCATCGAATAAAATCTTCATAGTTATTCCTCATAACAAAAAGTTCATAACAAAAAGTTCATAAGGGATATAAATAAAAACATCCTTGAGTTGAAATGAAATTTAAAAGTAAAGTGTAAAAGATGGAGAATTTAAAAACACCAGTGATTATGCTATAATATACTCGCAAAGTGCGATATCGCAAAATGCGAGGTGAATGGTATGAAAAATCCTTTCAAATTTGGAACAGTTGTTAAGGGCAGTGATTTTTGTGATAGAGAATCTGAAATGGAGATGATTCTTTCGGATATTAGTTCTGGAACACATATAACACTTATTTCACCAAGGCGGTACGGTAAGACTTCGTTGATACTGAATTTGTTCGACAGGATAAATTTTGCCGATACGTTTTATATCGATGTTATGGGATTAACAACTGTGAATGATTTTCTAAACGTTTATACAAAAACTTTTATCGAGAAAATTGGTGGCAAGAGCAAGATTGATACAATTGTGAAGAAATTCCTTCCAAAAGTTGAGGGATTACAGATAAATATCGGTTCGTTTGGTATAAGTTTAAATATATCACCGACTAATTCAAATATAGAGGAAGTTATCTCTCTGCCGGAGAAATTGAACAGAAGAGTTGTTGTGGCTATCGATGAATTTCAAGAGATTGCGAATATAAAAGAATTCGATTTACTCGCGATTTTCAGGAAAAAAGCTCAGTTTTTTCAGAATACAACATTCTTATTTGCTGGTAGTCGAAGGCACGTTATGAGAGATATCTTTTCAAATCCAGAAAGACCTTTCTATAGATTTTCTAAGATAATAAATATCGACGTGCTCGATAAAAACGAGACGTTGAATTTTATAGAGTATAAATTCAAGTCAAGTACGATAGATATTGATAAAGATATTTGTGAGATGATTTACGATGTATCAAACGGTCATCCATATTATATACAATACATTTCACATACTTTGTGGAATATAGTTAGTCTTAAAAGACGTTCGCAGTGCGAAAGGGAAGATTTCATCGAAGCTTTGAACCAAGTGTTATACTCAGAACGTCCAATGTTTGAGATGTTATGGGATTCTTTAACACCAAATCAGAAGACAGTTTTAAGGAATATCGCCTTAGATAAATCACCGTACGATTTGCAAATGAGCGCTGGAAGTGTGAAAAGGGTTATCGATACACTTGTGAAAGCTGACGTTATTGAAAAAAAGAATGAGAAGTATCAGATAATCGATCCTATGCTAAAAATATGGCTAAGAAAAGAATAAAAAAGCCCGGAAGTATTCCGGGCTTTTTGTTTTATGTTGAATATGATTATTCCCTGAAGAATGTTAGATAAGCCACAAAAAGTATCGCAAGGAACCAAGTGAACCAATGTACTTCTTTTCTTTTTCCTGAGAGTGTCTTTACTATCGGGTATGTGATGATTCCAAGTGCAATACCGTTGGCTATCGAGTATGTGAACGGTATCATTGTAAGTGTAACAAAAGCAGGTACTGCATCTGTTATATCATCCCATTTTATACTCATAAGACTTTTAACCATTAATACACCAACGAATATAAGTGCTGGAGCGGTTGCTGCCGCTGGGATTGTTAATGCAAGAGGTGAGAAAAACAACATCGCAAGCATTAAGAGTGCAACGACAACAGCTGTTAATCCAGTTCTTCCACCAACTGCGATACCTGTACTGCTTTCGATGTACGTTGTTACGGTTGATGTTCCAAATAGAGCACCGGCAACTGTACCTACCGCATCTGAAAGATATGCTCTCGTCGCTCTTTCGATTTCACCATTTTTCTTCGTAAAGCCAGTTCCTTCTGCTAGTCCTGTGAGTGTACCGAGTGTATCGAAAAAGTCAACAAAGAAAAACGTTCCAACGACAACCCAGAAAGTACCTGAAAGAAGTGTCTGAGCATCGAACTGCAATTTGAAGAACGTTGGGGATATATCAGGAATTTTTCCTATTATACCTTGATAATGTGTAACGTTAAATATAGGAGTGGCACCGATAATTGTTGTGAGGATAATTCCAAGTAATATCGAACCTGGCACTTGGAGTGCAAAGAGTACAACGGTTATGAAAAATCCGACGATTGCAAGTAATGTGTCTGGTTTGTTGAGATGCCCAAGTGTTACGGCTGTTATTGGATCAGGCATAACGATACCTGCGTTTTTCAAACCAATTAATGCTATGAAAAGTCCTATACCTGCTCCCGTTGCGGCTTTAATTGGTTGAGGAACAGCTCTTGCAACGAAATTTCTTGCACCGGTGACTGTCAATATAACAAATATAAGACCTTCGATGAAGACAGCTGTCAAGGCGAGTTGCCATGGTATACCAAGTTTCAGACATACTGTGTAGGTAAAGTATGCGTTAAGTCCCATACCTGGTGCAAGCGCAAATGGGTAATTTGCAAACAATCCCATTATAAGCGTTGCCACTGCACCACCAACGATAGTTGCTACCATGAAGGATCCGTAATATGTGTTGTAAAGAGCTTGGTCAAGAACTTTACCTGCTTGGTCGAATATACCTGGTACAGCTTGGACAAGGATAGAAGGGTTCACAAAGACGATGTAAGCCATCGTTAGAAATGTAGTGATACCCGCGACAATCTCGCGACGCACCGTTGAGCCTGCTTGGGAAATACCAAAATACCTGTCCATAACTTTTTCACTCCCCCCACGAACAAAGTTTTTTTACCCGTTTTGGTCTATTCTTTTGATTTTTACTTTAATTTTATCTTTGTTCTGTTTTCAAATTCGACAACGGTACCATCAACTATTATGTGGTCTATATCCGTTCCTTCGACCATCTGAATTATCGCATCTTCCAGATCCTTTTTTTCTTTGTTCAATTCCTTTATCGTATCTTTAACCCTCAAGTATCTTCTCACAAAATTTTCCAATGTTTGTAAAAGTTGTTCGTTCTGATTATCCATCTTATAGCACCTCGCTTATTCTATTGACAATTTCTTCTATTTCCGCGTCGGTCAATTCAGGGAATATCGGTAATGCAAGTGTTGTTTTCGAAAGTCTTTCCGAAATTGGGAAATCCCCTTCTTTGTATCCATATTTAGCAAAGCATTTTTGTAAATGAAGTGGTAACGGATAATAAAGTGCCGTACCGATTTTATGGTTTTCCAGGTGTGCCTTTACGCGATCTCTTGTTTCTTCATTTTCAAATTCTACAACGTACTGGTGGTAAACATGCGAACGGTAACCCTTATCTTCAACTTTTGGATACTTTATCGGCAAATTTTTCTCTTCAAACAATTTTTGGTAATGCTTTGCTATGTTTATTCTTCTTTGCGTCCATTCTTCTAAGTATTTGAGTTTGATTGACAAAATCGCTGCATGCAAAGAATCAAGTCTTGAGTTGTATCCTATCATTTCGTGGTAATATTTTTTCTTTGAACCGTGCTGTCTTAACATTCTTGATTTTTCAGCCAGTTCATCGTCATTTGTGATTATCATCCCGGCATCGCCGTAGGCTCCAAGGTTTTTTGTTGGAAAGAACGAAAATATACCAATTTCACCGAAAGTTCCCGATTTTTTGATATTATCTCCAACTTTTCCTTCGCTTCCTACAGATTGCGCAGCATCCTCTAATATTTTAACATGATACTTCTCTTTTAGGAAGAATAGACTTTCAAAATCAACAGTTCGACCAAAAAGATGAACAGGTATCAAGACATTTATTTTTTCTTTTTTCAATACACTTTCAACTTGGTTTAAGTCAATGTTGTAAGTATCTTTATCAACATCGACAAAAACAGGCACACCACCATTCCTAACGATACACGAAGCCGTTGCAAAGAACGTGTACGGAGTTGTTATGACTTTCTCATCTTTTTCTATACCGATTGCGTTAAGTGCAATCACCAAAGCATCGCTACCATTGGCAACACCTATTGCGTGTTTAACACCCAAATAATGAGCAAATTCACGCTCAAACTTTTCAACAGCCGGTCCAAGAATAACCTTCCCTTCAGATAGAACTTCATCAATAGCTTTCAAAACCTCATCTTTTAACATACTATATTGTCGTGTCAAATCAAATAGTGGTATCATGCTACTAACCTCCTAACGATAATTGATTTTACAATGTTCTTCGGAAAAAACCAATCTAAGAGATTCATAGTTTCTATAATTTATGTACACATCAACGGAAGGGTTATCTTTCAAAAAGTCGATTATGGACGTATTCTCGGCGGCAAGTTGAGTGAAATCATTCGGCAAAGCGATGAATTGCTCCATTCCAACCTTAGATTGCTTAAGAGATTTGGTAAATATTTTAAACCTTCCAACTTGCGTTTCAAACATTTTAAAATACTCTCTGGCAACGGGTAGATTTTTCTCATTGTAATGTAGAAATCCAAGGAAAAGCTTCATCTCAGGTGCCTTTTCGAATTTTCTAAGATTTTGTATCTCTATTTTGTAACCTGATAAGTACTTTCTTGCTGCTACCATAATCTGACCAAACAGACACCATTCTGGCGCCGATGCAGTCTCACCTCTTAAGAATGATTTATGCACGTTTAAACAGCTATGATTTTGCACGGGGTAATCTCTTGTATTATCAACGTAAACACTTAACAAAAGCACTAAGGAAGCAAAGCCTTTATCTCTAATGGCTTTTGCAACATCATCTGAGTTTGCCGAATTTAAGTACATTTCATATATCAAATTCCAGAAGGCTGATTTCTTAGACAGAAGCTGGAGTATCTTTTCTATTCCATCTGCTGTTCCTTTTGTTAATTCCCTTTCAACTAACAATAAAAGCGGGTATATCGAATCTGGATTGTTTTTCAAAAACGAAACGACTTGTTGGGATATATCTTGTCCAAGATAAAGTTCAGTTAGCAATTTGTTGTATTGTGCTTCGATACCGCTTGATTGTTCGAATGAAGAATGTGCTCTTTTCAAATCACCTGAAAGTAAATTGATGAGTCCCTCGAATATAAATTTCCTGTTTAAATTCGTCGTTCTTTGGGAAAATAACCTCAGTGTTCTTTCGATAGAATCAATGCTCGCATCGTAATCTTGGAAATTTATACCGTAAATTGTTAAACTCTCCTCTTCATTTATATGCGCACTTGTTGTTATGTTTTCTTTCAATCTTTTTATTGTTTCTCCATCATATTTAGTTTCTTTGGTATCTTTTGGTTTATCTTTTAAGAGTCCCTTTTTCTTCAAATCCTTTTCCAACTCAGCTTTTAACTTCATTATGTTCTCCAGTTTATCATTCTCGTTATCAAACATTCTCCCACCCTACTTCCATAGATTTTTGCCTTAAACTGAAATAAGTTTTCCCAATTATAATGTGGTCTAATAAGTTAACCCCGAGCAATTCTCCAGCTTTCTTGATCCTTTTTGTTAATTCGATATCCTCCTGACTCGGTGTTGGATCTCCAGATGGATGGTTATGTACCATTATTATTCCGGTAGAATTTCTAATTAATGCTTCTCTAAAGATATCTC
>Ga0209289_100762_pt1 | contig 14938 bp, 10 predicted proteins | sample GXS110809BmetaG_FD_184121 | JGI IMG/M metagenome (GOLD analysis project Ga0209289, IMG submission 184121) | Hot spring microbial communities from Gongxiaoshe hot spring, China to study Microbial Dark Matter (Phase II) - GXS 110809B (SPAdes)... ...
CTGCTGGATGAGGCCGAAGCTTCCGATGGGGCGGTGGGCGGGGCCAAAAGGGCCTTGGAGCTTTCCGCCAAGTACGCCAAGGAGCGCCACCAGTTCGGCCGCCCCATCGGAAGCTTCGGCCTCATCCAGCAGAAGCTTGGGGAGATGGCCTCCCGCATCTACGCCGCCGAAAGCGCTGTCTACCGCACCGTGGGCCTGATCGACGAGGCCTTGGTGGGGAAGAAGGGGCCTGAGGCGGTGATGGCGGGCATTGAGGAGTACGCGGTGGAGGCCAGCATCATCAAGGTGCTGGGCTCCGAGGTCCTGGACTACGTGGTGGACGAGGGGGTGCAGATCCACGGGGGCTACGGCTACTCCCAGGAATACCCCATCGAGCGGGCCTACCGGGACGCCCGCATCAACCGCATCTTTGAGGGCACCAACGAGATCAACCGCCTCCTCATCCCCGGCATGCTCCTCAGGCGGGCCCTCAAGGGGCAGCTTCCCCTCTTCCAGGCGGCCATGCGGCTCCAGAAGGAGCTTTTGGAGCCCTCCTTTGAGGAGCCTGAGGACCTCGAGCTCCACCAGATCGCGGGCCTTAAGAAGCTCGCCCTCATGGTGGCGGGCCTGGCGGCCCAGAAGTACGGGCAAAAGGTGGAGGAGGAGCAGGAGGTCCTGGCGGCGGCGGCGGATATCCTCATCGACGCCTACGCCGCGGAAAGCGCCCTCCTCCGCTCCCGCAGGCTTGGGGGCGTGGCCCAGGCCATGGCCCGGCTCTACCTGTTCCAGGCCCTGGACCGGGCCCAGGTGGGGGCGCTTTCCGTGCTTCCCCGGCTGGTGGAGGGGGACGAGGCCCGGGTGGTCTACTCCGCGGCCCGCAGGCTCACCAAGCACGAGCCCGCCGACCTGGTGGCCTTGAGGCGGGAGGTGGCGGAGGCGGTCCTCGAGGCCGAGGGCTACCCCATCTCCCGCTAGAGGGTAAATGGCAGGACCCCCGGGGCGTCCCCGGGGGTCTTTTCTTGCAGGTTGGGCGTCTAGGCCATCTCTAGACGCCACTTAGGACCTTCCTTGGTGTCCTCCACGATGATGCCCAAGGATTTGAGCCTTTCCCGGATCAGGTCGCTTTTGGCGTAATCCTTGGCCCGCCGGGCCTCTTCCCGGAGTTCCAGTAGAAGAGTCACTAACCCCTCCAGAAGGGGTCCGGAAACCTTTTCCTCCAGAACCCTTTCCGGGAAGAGGCCCAGGATGCCTTCCCCCAGGGTGTGGAAGACCTGGGCGGTGCGCCTTAGGGTGTCCCCCTTGGCCTCGGGGAGGAGCCTGTTCAGCTCGGGGAGGAAGGTGAAAAAGGCGGCTAGGGCCTCCGGGGTGCTGAGGTCGTTCTCTATGGCCTCTAGGAAGTCCTTTTCCAGAGCGTCCAGCGCCCTTTCCAGCTCCGGGGTGGTGCCCGGGCTTGCTGTCTTCAGGTGGGTTCGGACCTCACGGTAGGCGGTAAGAAGCCGGGTATACCCCCGCTTGGCCGCCTCGAGGCCCTCCCAGGTGAAGTCCATGGGGCTCCGGTAGTGGGTTTGGAGGAGGTAAAAGCGGAGGGCCATGGGCTCGTGGGCCTTAAGGAGGTCGTGGAGGAGGACTAGGTTCCCCGTGCTCTTGGCCATCTTTTCCCCTTCCAGGAGCACGTGGTTGTGGTGCATCCAGTGGCGGGCGAAGCGGTAGCCCGCGGCCTCCGCCTGGGCGATCTCGCACTCGTGGTGGGGGAACTGCAGGTCGATGCCCCCGGCGTGGATGTCAAACCCTTCCCCCAGGTACTTGAGGCTCATGGCGGTGCACTCGATGTGCCAGCCGGGGTAGCCCTCCCCCCAGGGGCTCTTCCAGCGCATGAGGTGGCCGGGTTCGGCAGCCTTCCAGAGGGCGAAGTCCAGGGGGTCTTCCTTCTCCTCCCGCACCTCCACCCGGGCCCCAGCCCTAAGCTCCTCCAGGCGCTTGCCGGAAAGCTTCCCGTACTCGGGGAAGGCCCGCACCCGGAAGTAGACGCTACCCTTGCGCTCGTAGGCGAAGCCGAGCTTTAAAAGCCTTTCCGTGAGCTCAATCTGCTCGGGGATGTGGCCCGAGGCGCGGGGGGCGATGGAAGGCCTCAGGACGTTCAGGGCGGTGATGGCGTCAAAGTAGCTCCAGGTGTACTTTTCCGCCACCTCCATGGGCTCCAGCTGCTCCAGCTTGGCCCGTTTGAGGATCTTGTCCTCCCCTCTGTCGGCGTCGTCGGTGAGGTGGCCCACGTCGGTGATGTTGGAAACGAAGCGCACCTTGTAACCCATGTGCAGGAAGTAGCGGCGCAGGACATCGTAAACGATGGGCCCCCGGGCGTGGCCCAAGTGGGGGTCGGAGTAGACGGTGGGGCCGCACACGTAGATGCCCACGTGCCCCGGGGTGGCGGGGATGAAGTCCACCTTCGCGCGCTGCAGGGTATCGTAGATGCGCAGGCCCATAGGGCGATTATAGGCCCCATGGCATAATGGCAGGGTATGGGCAGGATCCTGAGGGGCCTGGCGGGGGAGGGCCACCTGCGGGTGGTGGCGGCGGAGACGGCGGACGTGGTGGAGGAGGCCCGTAGGCGGCACGGCCTTTCCCCCACGGCCACTGCCGCCCTGGGCCGGGCCATGACCGGGGCCTTGCTGCTGGCCCAGCTTCTCCTGAAGACGCCCAAGGAGCGGATTACCCTGCGCCTCGAGGGCACCGGGCCCCTGGGGGGGCTTCTGGCGGAGGCGGACCCCCAGGGAAACGTGCGGGGTTACGTGCAGAACCCTCAGGCCGAGGTGCCCCTGCGCCCTGACGGCAAGCTCAACGTGGGCGAGTTGGTGGGCGCCGGGGTCTTGCGGGTGGACCGGAGCCTCCCGAACGGGGAGATCTACTCCAGCACGGTGCCCCTGGTCTCCGGGGAGATCGCTGAGGACCTGGCCCACTACCTCTGGCAGTCGGAGCAGATCCCCTCCGCGGTCCTCCTGGGGGTGCGGGTCAAGGGGGAAGGGGAGGTGGAGGTGGCGGGGGGCGTGGCGGTCCAGGTGATGCCGGAGGCCCCGGAAGAGGTGCTGCAACGCCTGGAGGCCAACCTTTCGGGCCTGGCGGGCCTCACGCCCCTTCTCAAGGAAAGGGGTTTGGAGGGCACCCTGGAGGTGCTCCTGGCGGGGCTTGGGTTTGAGCGCACGGACCTCCGGGCCCTGGGCTATGCGTTGAACGAGATCCCTGCCCGCTTCCGCTGCCGGTGCAGCCGGGAGAAGGCCCTCGAGGCCCTGGTCTTCTTCACCCCTGAGGAGCGGGAGGACATGATCGTCAAAGACGGCGGGGCGGAGGTGGTCTGCCACTGGTGCGGCGAGGTCTACCGCTTTTCCCCCGAGGAAATCCGCTCGCTGGTGGCCGAGGTGCGTTGCCCCGACTGCGGCACGCTCTGGCTCTACCCCAGGGCGGATGGCACCCTCTTCCGCATCGAAGGGGACACCTGCCGCTGTGGACGCAAGGTGGAAATCCCCGCCGAAAGGCGGGCCCAGGCCTGATAAGCTTGAGGCATGTTCAAGACCATCCTTTTGGCCTACGATGGATCGGACCACGCCAAGCGGGCGGCAGAAGTGGCCAAGGCGGAGGCTCTGGCCCATGGGGCCAGGCTGGTGGTGGTTCACGTCTATGAGCCGGTGCCTGACTACCTGGGGGAGCCCTTCTTCCAGGAGGCCCTGAAGCGGCGGTTGGAGCGGGCGGAAAAGGTCCTGGCCGAGGCGGTGGCCCTTACCGAGGTCCCCAGGGAGGATGCCCTTCTCCTCGAGGGCCGCCCGGCGGAGGCCATCCTGGAAGCCGCCATTGGGGAGAAGGCCGACCTCATCGTGATGGGTACCCGGGGCCTGGGGGCCATCGGGAGCCTCTTCCTGGGTAGCCAAAGCCAAAAGGTGGTGGCGGAAGCCCCCTGCCCTGTCCTACTGGTGCGCTAAGGGGCCTGCCCCGGCACCTTAGAGAGGTTGCGCTTGGCAGGGGTCTTCCTCCTTGCCTTTGTCTCCGGGGTCCTGGCGGTGCGCCTGGGCCTGCCGGCCTTTTTGGGCTACCTGGCGGTGGGGGTTCTCCTGGGGCTTGGGGGCTTCCCGGGAGACCGGCTCTTGGACCTCTTCGCCGATTTGGGGGTCTACCTCCTCCTCTTCACCGTGGGCCTGGGCCTGCGGTTGGAGCGCCTCTTCCGCAAGGAGGTTCTGGGGACCGGGGCCCTCCAGCTCCTTCTCCTCCCCCCCTTCCTCCTCCTCCTTTACCTCCTGGGCCTGGCCCAAAACCCGCTGGCCCTCCTGGTCCTGGCCGTGGCCCTTATCAACCCCAGCACCGTGCTCCTGGCCCGGGTGCTCCAGGGCAGGGGGGAGCTTGCCGCCCTTCACGGGCAGATGGCCCTGGGGATCTCCGTCTTCCTGGACGTGGCCTCCCTGGCCCTTTTGATCCTGGTGGGGTTCCAGGGGGCGGGGCCGTCCGGGTTTTTGGTCCTCCTCTTTCCCCTGCTGAGGCCCCTTTTGGTCCGCCTGTTCGCCTTGGCCCAGGGGGCCGAGCTGAAGCTCCTCTTGGGGGTAGCCCTGGCCCTGCTGGGGGCGGAGGCGGCCCGCCTCCTGGGGGCTCCGGAGGCCCTGGGGGCCCTCTTCATGGGCTTGGGCCTCGCCCGTCATCCCGGGGCGGGGGAGGTGGCGGAGAGGCTTTGGGCCTTGCGGGAGATCTTTCTGCTGGGCTTTTTCGTCAAGGCGGGGATGGTGGTGGGGCCGGACGGGGTGTTCGCCGGCCTCCTCCTCCTCCTCGTTCTCCTCCTCAAGCCCCTTTTCCTCTTTCTGCCCCTGGTGCGCCAGGGCTTCCGGGCCCGTACCGCCTTTTTGGTGGGGCTGGGCCTCGCCACCTACTCCGAGTTCGCCCTGGTGGCCGCAGGGGTTCTTCAGGCCTTGGGCTCCATGACGGAGCAAGGGGTGGGGGCGGTGGCCCTGGCGGTGGGGGGCTCCTTCCTCCTGGCCGCCCCCTTGTTGCAGCGGGCCCACCGCCTCTACGAGGCCTGGAAGCCCTGGCTTGCCCGCCTGGAGCGCCCCGGCCTTCACCCCGACGAGGAGCCCCAGGGGGCCTTGGGGGCGAGGTGGCTGGTGGTGGGCATGGGGCGCACCGGGGCTGCGGCCTACCGCTTCTTAGTGGAAAGGGGAGAAGCGGTGTTGGGCCTGGACAGCGACCCCTCCAAGGTGGAGTACCACACGGCCAAGGGGCGGCGGGTCCTCTACGGGGACGCGGAGGACCCGGCCCTTTGGGAGGGACTGGACCTCACGGGGGTCCTGGGGGTGATCCTGGCCCTCCCCGACCTGGAGGCCCGCCTGCGGGCCACCCGCGCCCTTCGGCAGAGGGGCTTCCGTGGGGTGGTGGGGGCGGTTAGCTACGCTTCGGAGGAGGACGCCCCCCTTAAGGAGGCCGGGGTGGACGTGATTTTCCACCCCTTGCTGGAAGCGGGTGAGCGCCTTGCCGAGCGGGTTTTGCAAGAAGGCGAGGCCTAGGGATAAGGGGTTACGAGCCGCCTCCTTTCCCGTGGTGCGCAGGGTACACTAGGGGGTATGGAGTACGAGACCCTGGCGGTGCTTTCAGGGCTTCCCCAGGACCCCCACGGGGCTTTGGGCCTCCCCATCTACGCGGTGGCCGCCTACGGCTTTAAGACCTTGGAGGAAGGGGCGGAGCGCTTTGCTAGTGGGGAGGGATACGTCTACGCCCGGCAGAAGGACCCCACCGGCAAAGCCCTGGAGGAGCGGTTAAAGGCCTTGGAAGGGGGCATGGAGGCCTTGGTCTTTGCCTCAGGCCAGGCGGCCACCTTTGCCGCCCTCTTTTCCCTCCTGCGCCCGGGGGATGAGGTGGTGGCGGCCAAAGGGCTTTTTGGCCAAACCATCGGCCTTTTCCAGCAGGTTTTAGCCCCCATGGGCATAGGGGTCCGCTACGTGGAGCCCGAGCCTGACCGGGTGCGGGAGGCCCTCACGGGGAGGACCCGGGCCATCTTCGTGGAGACCATGGCCAACCCCGCCCTGGTGGTGCCGGACCTCGAGGGGCTAGCCTCCTTGGCGGAGGAAAGGGGCATCGCCCTGGTGGTGGACAACACCTTTGGCGCCACGGGAGCCTTGGCCAAACCCCTCCAGTGGGGGGCCCACGTGGCGGTGGAAAGCCTCACCAAATGGGCCTCGGGGCACGGCTCCGTGCTGGGCGGGGCTGTGGTGGTGAGGGAAAGCCGCATCTGGCAAAACTATCCCCAGTTCCTGGAGAAGGATGCCCGGGGCCAGGTGCCCTGGGAGGCCCTGGGACCCCGGTGTTATCCGGAGCGGGTGCGGACCTTGGGGCTATCCCTTATGGGCATGGCCCTTTCCCCCTTCAACGCCTACCTTCTCTTTCAGGGTTTGGAAACCGTGGCCCTGCGGGTGCGGCGCATGAGCGAAACCGCCCTTCGCCTGGCCGAGGCCTTGCGGGGGCACCCCAAGGTGAAGGCCCTGCGTTACCCCGGTTTGCCCGAGGACCCCGCCCACCCCATGGCCCGGAAGTACCTGGCCTCAGGGGGGCCCATGCTCACCCTGGACCTGGGAAGCCAGGAAGCAGCGAGCCGTTTCCTGAAAGCCATACCCCTCCCCAAGGCCGCCAACCTGGGGGATGCCCGCACCCTTTTGGTGCATCCCTGGACCACCACCCACAGCCGCCTTCCGGAGGAGGGAAGGCTGCAAGCGGGGGTGACCCCAGGGCTGGTGCGGGTTTCCGTGGGCCTCGAGGCCCCTGAAGACCTCGTGGCCTGGTTCCAGGAGGCTTTGGCCGCCGCTTAGCGGGGAGATAAAGCACAAGCCCGTGAAATCGTGAAATAATGCGCATGAACACGGGCCCTCCGCATTGGCGGAGGGCCCCAGTATCGGATTGACGCTCCTTTGCGCGCAATCCTCCTCTTCCTGAGGCCGTGCCCCCTCCGTTTACCGGGGTGGGATCAGATCACCCAAAGCCCCCGGCGCATGAGGGGTACCCGGGTGCCGTCCGGGTAGAGGCCGTCCACGTCCACCTCCTCCGAGCCGATCATCCAGTCGATGTGCACCAGGCTCTCGTTGCCTCCACGGTTGCGGAAGGCCTCGCCGCTGGGGCGGCCCTCCAGGTTCTCCGCATAGGCCTGGCCGAAGGCGATGTGGCTGGCGGCGTTTTCGTCAAAAAGGGTGTCGAAGAAGACCAAACCCGTTTGGGCGATGGGGTTGTCCGCCGCCACCAGGGCCACCTCCCCCAGGCGCCTGGCCCCCTCGTCGGTGGCCAGGACCTTGAGAAGCACCTCCTCGCCCTTCTCCGCCCCCACCTCCACCGCGTACCCCTTTTCGAACCGGGCCCAGAGGCCTTCCACCAGTTGCCCCCCTAGGGCCAGGGGCCGGGTGGAGCGCACCACCCCCTCCACCCGCTCCCGGTGGGGGGCGGTGAAGACCTCCTCCGTGGGCAGGTTAGGGTTGCAGAGGAGGCCCTTCTTGGTGGGGGTGGCCCCGCCTTGCCAGAGGTGGCCCTCCGCCAGGCCCACCACCAGGTCCGTGCCCGGGCCCCGGAAGTGGAGGGCGTGGAAGCGCCGCTCGTTCAAGTAGGCCACCTTTTGGTGGAGGTTGCGGTTGTGGGCCTCCCAGGCGGCCACAGGGTCTTCGGCATCCGCCCGGGTGGCCTGGAAGATGGCCTGCCAGAGCCTGGCCACTGCTTCCTCCTCGGGAAGGCCGGGGAAGACCGCTTTAGCCCAGCCAGGGTGGGCGTAGGGCACGATGGTCCAGTTGGTGACGAACTCGGTGATGGCGTCCAGCGCGGGTTTGTAGGCTCGGCTCTGCGCCTGTTGCGCCCGGCCGATGCGCTCGGGGGGCAGGCCCTCGAGGGCCTTGGGGTCATTGCCGGAAACCGCCAGGCGGGCCGCCCCCTCGCGGAAGGCCTTGGCCATGCCCTCGTAGAGCCAGGCTGGGGCCTTGTCCAGGCCTTCCTCGGGCGTCAGGGAAAGCCGCTTACGGGCCATCACGTTGTCCCCGTAGATGACCGTGAAGAGGCTAGCTCCGTGTCCATATGCTTTCTCCGCTAGAAGGCGGACAAAGTCCACCGCCTCGATGGGGGCGGTGGCGATGACCTCCTGCCCCTTCTCCAGGTTTAGCCCCACGCGAATGGCCAGCTCGGCCAGCTTCTCTAGGTTTTCCTGAAAGGCGCTCACGCCCCCAAGTCTTGCCTCCCGGGGAGCTTCCGTCAAGCCTTGGGACAGCTTCGGGGCCTTCCCAGAAGGAGGGCAAGGCCGGCCAAAAGCAGGAGGAAAGGCCGGTAGTTTTCCCAGAGGAAAGCCGCCGCCACCAGGAAGAGGGCGAGGAGGTACCGCCAGGCGGACATGTGGCCATGCTACTACAAGGGGACATTTTTCACCCGCAGGAGGGTTAAGGTGGGGAAGAGGTGAAGCCTATGCGTCCCATCACCGTGGACGGCAACGAGGCGGTGGCCCGGGTAGCCTACCGCCTAAGCGAGGTGATCGCCATCTATCCCATAACCCCGTCCAGCCCCATGGCGGAGCTTTCCGACGAGTGGGCGGCCAGGGGGGAGCCCAACCTCTTCGGGCTGGTCCCCAAGGTGGTGGAGATGCAGTCCGAAGGCGGGGCAGCGGGGGCCCTTCACGGGGCTTTGCAGGAAGGGGTTTTGGCCACCACCTTCACCGCCAGCCAGGGCCTTCTCCTCATGATCCCCGACATGTACAAGATCGCCGGGCAGGCCCTTCCAGGGGTTATTCACGTGGCCGCCCGTTCCCTAGCCACCCATGCCCTTTCCATCTTCGGGGACCACCAGGACCTCTACGCGGTCAGGCCCACGGGGTGGGGCCTCCTGGTTTCGGACTCGGTGCAGGCGGCCCAGGACCTGGCGGCCATCGCCCACGCCGCCGCCTTGCAGGCCAGCCTTCCCGTCCTCCACGCCATGGATGGCTTCCGCACCTCCCACGAGGTGCAGAAGATCCTGCCCCTTTCCGACCGGGAGCTCAGGGCCCTCTTCCCCTTTGAGGCCCTCGAGGCCTTCCGTAAGCGCGCCCTTACCCCCGAGGCTCCGGCCATCCGGGGCACGGCGCAAAACCCCGACCACTACTTCCAAAACCGCGAGGCCATTAACCCCTACTACCGGCGCTTTCCCCAGGTGGTGGCCGAGACCATGGCCCGCTTCGGGGAGATCACCGGGCGCCGCTACCTCCCCTACGAGTACTTCGGCCACCCGGAGGCAGAAAGGGTAGTGGTGGTCATGGGCTCGGCCTCCTGGGCGGTGGAGGAGGCGGTGGAGTACCTCCTCCGGCGCGGGGAGAAGGTGGGGATGGTTCGCGTAAGGCTCTACCGGCCCTTCCACCCGGAGGCTTTCCTGGATGCTTTTCCCAAGTCGGTGCGCAAGGTGGCCGTCCTGGACCGGGGCAAGGAGCCCGGGGCGGTGGGGGAGCCCCTCTTCCAGGAGGTGGCGGCGGCCTTCGCCCTCAGGGGCGGGGAGGTGCCTGTTCTCGTGGGCGGGCGCTACGGGCTTTCCTCCAAAGAGTTCACCCCGGCCATGGCCCTTGGGGTCTACGAGGAGCTCCATAAGGAGCGCCCCCGGCACGGCTTCACCGTGGGCATCGTGGACGACGTGACGGGCACGAGCCTCCCTTATCCCGAGGTGGACTTTGAAGACCCGGCCTCGGTGCGGGCGGTCTTCTTCGCCCTGGGGGCGGACGGCACCGTGAGCGCCAACAAGAACACCATCAAGATCATCGGGGAGGAGACGCCCCTTTACGCCCAAGGGTACTTCGTCTACGACTCCAAGAAATCGGGCTCCCGCACGGTGAGCCACCTGCGCTTCGGTCCCAACCCCCTGAACAAGCCCTACCTGGTGCGGCGGGCGAACTTCGTGGGCATCCACCAGTGGGGCTTTCTGGAGCGCCTGCCCATGCTGGACGTGGCGGAGGAAGGGGCCACGGTCCTTCTCAATAGCCCCTACCCCACGGAGGAGGTCTGGGACCGCCTGCCCAAGCCCGTGCAGGAGGAAATCCTCAGAAAGAAGCTCAAGGTTTACGTGGTGAACGCTTACGACCTGGCTCGCCAGGTGGGGTTGCCGGGGCGCATCAACACCATCATGCAGGCCGCCTTCTTCAAGCTTTCCGGGGTGCTCCCTGAGGAAGAGGCCAAGGCCCGCATCAAGAAGGGCATTGAGAAGAGCTACGGCAAGCGGGGAAAGACTGTGCTGGAGAGGAACTTCCAGGCGGTGGAGCTGGGTTTTGAGGCAGTGGAACCCCTGCCCATACCCGGAAGGATCACCTCGGAAAAGGAACTGGTGCCCCCTATGGTGGACCACCCGCCTGCCTTTGTGCGGGAGGTGCTTGGGCCCATTGCCCTGGGGCTCGGCGACGCCTTGCCGGTTTCCGCCTTCCCCCCGGACGGCACCTACCCCACGGGCACCGCCCGGTACGAGAAGCGGGGCATCGCCGAGTTCGTGCCCACCTGGGACCCGAAGGTGTGCGTGCAGTGCGGGAAGTGCGTTTTGGTCTGCCCCCATGCGGTGATCCGGGCCAAGGTGGTGCCCGAGGAGGCCTTGGCGGGCGCCCCTGAGGGCTTCCCCCACCGCAAGGCCATGTGGAAGGAGCTTTCCGGGGAGTTTACCCTGGCCATCAGCCCGGACGACTGCACGGGGTGCACCCTCTGCGTGGAGGCCTGCCCGGCCAAGGACAAGACCAACCCCAGTCGCAAGGCGCTGAACATGGCGCCGCGCCTCGAGGTCCGGGAGGAGATGAACCGCCACTGGGACTTCTTCCTCTCCCTGCCGGAAACCCCCAGGGCGGGCCTGAAGCTCCATACCGTGAAGGATGTGCAGCTTCTGGAGCCCTTGTTCGAGTTCCCCGGGGCCTGCGCGGGGTGTGGGGAAACCCCTTACCTGAGGCTCCTCTCCCAGCTCTTCGGGGACCGCCTCATCGTGGCCAACGCCACCGGGTGCAGTTCCATCTACGGGGGGAACCTGCCCACCACCCCCTGGAGCAAGAACAAGGAGGGCCGGGGCCCCGCCTGGGCCAACTCCCTCTTTGAGGACAACGCCGAGTTTGGCTTGGGGATGCGCCTCGCCCTGGACAAGAAGGCGGAGTACGCCAGGAAGCTTTTGCCCGGGTTCCGTGAGGTGCTGGGGGAGGAGCTTTTGGCGAGGCTCCTTAAGCCCGTGGGGCCAGAGGAGGTGGAGGCGAGGCGCCAGGATGTGGCCCTCCTGCGGGAGCGGCTTGGGGGCCTGGAGGATCCCAGGGCCCGGGACCTCCTGGCCGTCGCCGATGCCCTCATCCCCCACTCGGTCTGGATTGTGGGCGGAGACGGCTGGGCCTACGACATCGGCTACGGCGGCTTGGACCACGTGCTCTCTAGCGGGGCCAACGTGAAGGTCCTGGTCCTGGACACCGAGGTCTACTCCAACACCGGCGGGCAGGCCTCCAAGGCCACGGGGCTCGGGGCGGTGGCCAAGTTCGCCACGGCGGGCAAGGCCACGCCCAAGAAGGACCTGGCCTTCATGGCCATGAGCTACGGGCATGTGTACGTGGCCCAGATCGCCATGGGGGCGAACGATGCCCACACGGTGAAGGCCTTCCTCGAGGCCGAAGCCCACCAAGGCCCCGCCCTCCTCATCGCCTACAGCCACTGCATCGCCCACGGCATCGACATGGCCAAGGGCATGGACCACCAGAAGCTGGCGGAGCGCACCGGCTACTGGCCGCTTTTCCGCTACCTCCCCGGCCAAGGCCTCTTCCTGGACTCCAAGCCCCCCACCCTGCCCCTCAGGGAGTACCTCTACGCGGAAAACCGCTACCGCCTCCTGCTCCAGACCCACCCCGAGGAGGCCGAGGCCTTCCTCAAGGCAGCGGAGGAGGCGGTGAGGGCCAGGTGGGAAAGGCTTTCCCGCATGGCGGCCTCCAAGGAGGCCGTGGCGAGCTGAGGAGGAAGTATGGACCTGAGGACCACGTACCTGGGCTTGGCCTTGGAGCACCCCCTGGTGGCCTCCGCTTCACCCCTGACCGAAAAGCTGGACGGGTTCTTGCGCCTGGAGGACGGGGGGGCGGCGGCCATCGTCATGCACTCCCTTTTTGAGGAGCAGGTGACCCTCGAGGAGGAGATGCTGGACCACTACCTCCACTACGGTCACGAGAGCTACGCTGAAGCCCTAAGCTATTTCCCCAAGGCCCACGAGTACCGACTGACCCCCGAGCGGCACCTGGACCTCCTCGCCCGGGCCAAGGAGCGGGTGTCCGTCCCCATCATCGCCAGCATCAACGGGGTGAGCCGGGGCGGTTGGGTGGAGTACGCCAGGCTCCTGGAGGAGGCGGGGGCGGACGCCATTGAGCTCAACCTCTACTACATTCCCACGGATCCCAACCTCTCCGGGGCGGAGGTGGAGGCCATGTACCTGGATACGGTCCGCGCCGTGGTGGAGGCGGTGCGGGTGCCGGTGGCGGTGAAGGTGGGCCACGCCTTCACCGCCTTCGCCCACTTCGCCAAACAGGTGGAAGCCACAGGGGCCCGGGCCCTGGTCCTCTTCAACCGCTTCTACCAGCCCGACTTCGACCTGGAGACCCTTTCGGTGGTGCCCACCCTGAGCCTTTCCCGCCCCTACGAGGCCCTTTTGCGCATCCACTGGATCGCCCTCCTTTACGGCCGGGTCGGCCTGGAGCTGGCCTTGACGGGGGGTGTGCATTCGGGGAAGGAGGCGGCCAAAGGGCTTTTGGCTGGGGCGCAGGTGGTGATGATGACCTCGGCCGTCCTGGAAAAGGGGCCCGGGCACTTCCGTACCGTACTGGAGGAACTCAAGACCTTTATGGAGGAAAAAGAGTACGCAAGCGTGGGGGAGATGCGGGGGGTGATGAGCTACCTTAAGGTGGCCGAACCCGCCGCCCTAGAGAGGGCCAACTACCTTAAGGTTCTGGGCTCGTATCGCCTTCTTCCCTGAGGGCGTAAAACCCCTTTCCCAGGGCCACCACCGGGCTTCTGGACCAACGGGCTAAGGCGGAAAGCCGGATCTTGGCGATCTTTTCCGGCTCCTTCACCTCGGCCCAGAGCCCCGCTTCCTTCAAGCGGCGGCCCACCTCGGTGTAGTGAAGAGGGCGGCCCTCCTGTTTCAGCATCTCCAAAACCGCCTTGCGGAACCGGTCCGGTGGAGGCATGGGCAGGCCCAGTATACCCGTATAGTGAGGGCATGAGGAACCAGGAGCTGGCCCGCCTCTTTGAGGAGATCGGGCTCATGAGCGAGTTCTTGGGGGACAACCCCTTCAGGGTGCGGGCCTATTACCAGGCGGCTCGCACCCTGTATGACCTGGATACTCCCATTGAGGAGGTGGCCAAGGGAGGAAGGGAAGCCCTGCTGGCCCTTCCCGGGATTGGGCCCGATCTGGCGGAAAAGATCTTGGAGTTTATCAAAACCGGGGAGATTAGAAAGCACCGGGAGCTTGCAGAGCGGGTGCCAAAGGGGGTCTTGGCGGTGATGGAGGTGCCCGGGGTGGGGCCCAAGACCGCCCGGCAGCTCTACGACGAGCTGGGCATCGACTCCCTGGAAAAACTAAGGGAAGCCCTGGATAGGGGCGATCTCCTTCGCCTGAAGGGCTTTGGCCAGAAGAAGGCCGAGCGCATCCGAGAGGGCCTGGCCCTGGTGCAGGTGGCGGGCAAGCGAAGGCCCTTGGGAGCGGTGCTTTCTTTGGCGAGGAACCTCCTTGCTGCCATCCGGGATCTGCCCGGGGTGGAGAGGGCGGAACTTTGCGGGTCCGCCCGACGGTATAAGGACACGGTGGGGGACCTGGACTACCTGGTGGCCAGCGAAAGAAGCGAGGAGGTGGTGAAGGCGTTCGTGAAGCTTCCTCAGGTGAAGGAGGTGTACGCCCAGGGCAAGGAGCGGGCCACGGTGTTTTTGAAAAACGGCCTCCAGGTGGACCTGAGGGTGGTGCCGCCCGAGAGTTGGGGCTCCGGGCTCCAGTACCTCACGGGGAGCAAGGAGCACTCCATCCGGCTCCGGGGCCTTGCCCAGGAAAGGGGTTTGAAGCTTTCCGAGTACGGGGTCTTCCGCGGAGAAAGGCGCCTAGCGGGGGAGGCAGAGGAAAGGGTGTACGAGGCCTTGGGCCTGCCCTTCATCCCCCCACCCCTTAGGGAGGACCACGGGGAGATCGAGGCGGCCCTCGAGGGCCGTCTTCCTACCCTTCTGGAGCTTTCCCAGGTGAAGGGGGACCTCCAGGTCCACTCCACTTACTCCGATGGGCAAAACTCGTTGGAGGAGCTCTGGGAGGCGGCCAGGGCCCTGGGCTATGGGTATTTGGGCGTTACCGATCACTCCCCGGCGGTGCGGGTGGCGGGGGGGCCTTCCCCGGAGGAGGCCCTGAAGCGCATCGAGGCCATCCGCCGCTTCAACGAGGGCCACGGCCCCCCCTACCTGCTGGCGGGGGCCGAGGTGGACATCCGGCCCGATGGTTCCCTGGACTACCCGGACTGGGTTTTGCGGGAGCTGGATCTGGTCCTCATTTCCATCCACTCAAGCTTTAAGCTTTCCAAGGCCGAGCAGACCAAGAGGATCCTACGGGCCCTGGAGAACCCCTTCGTGCACGTGCTGGCCCACCCCACGGCCCGCTTGATCGGCCGGAGGCCCCCCATCGAAGCCGACTGGGAGGCCATCTTCCGCAAGGCCAAGGAGCGGAGGGTGGCGGTGGAGATCGACGGCTACTACGACCGCATGGACCTCCCCGACGACCTGGCCCGGATGGCGTACGGGATGGGGCTTTGGATCAGCCTCTCCACCGACGCCCACCAAGCGGATCACCTGCGCTTCATGGAGCTGGCGGTGGGCACGGCGCAAAGGGCCTGGATCGGACCCGAGAGGGTGCTGAACACCCTCTCCTACGAAGACCTTATGGCTTGGCTCAAAGCCCGGCGAGGGCTTTAGCCCTTAGCAGGACTTCCAGGAA
>Ga0209289_100763_pt1 | contig 14921 bp, 9 predicted proteins | sample GXS110809BmetaG_FD_184121 | JGI IMG/M metagenome (GOLD analysis project Ga0209289, IMG submission 184121) | Hot spring microbial communities from Gongxiaoshe hot spring, China to study Microbial Dark Matter (Phase II) - GXS 110809B (SPAdes)... ...
TCGGATGCACATCGTCGGCGCAGATTGTCACGGCAGCAGAAATGACACAGACGCACGGGAGACAGGTATCTTGGAAGAGTTGCGGTTAGAATGCGCTGTCCGTAACCCACAGCGAAGCGCAAGCATGTGGGATTTGTTGCTTTACGAGTGGATCAAAAGAGAGCCCAACATCGTGCTGCTGCTCAACACGAGTTGCATCGGGGTGAAAATGGCAAGCGAAAACTTAATTGATGCCGTCATCGCTTTGCGAAATAGCACCGAGGATTTGTTCACCGTTCGTGGCAAAGTGTTCATTGATTGTAGCGGGGATGGTAGGCTGGGAGCGGAGGCAGGGGCAGAATTTCGCAAAGGTCGCGAGGGGCGTGACGAGTTCGGTGAATCTCTCGCTCCACCGAAGCCTGACAACAAAACGATGGGCAGCAGCATCCTGTTCATCACACGCAAGCACGACCGTCCGATGCCTTTCAAGCCACCAAATTGGATTCGCAAATTCCCTCGCTGTGAAGATTTGCCATATCGCGCCCACAGCAGTTGGGAATACGGCTACTGGTGGGTTGAATGGGGAGGTGAACTTGACACGATCAAAGACAAAGAACGAATTCGCGACGAGTTGCTTGCAATCGCTTTGGGCGTTTGGGATCACATCAAAAATTCCGGATTGCATCCCGAAAGCGAAAATTGGGCACTTGAGTGGATCGGCTTTTTGCCGTGCAAGCGCGAGAGCAGGAGGTTCATTGGCGATTACATCCTGACACAACATGACTTGCAGCGAGGTGAAGTTTTTGAAGACGGTGTCGCTTACGGTGGCTGGCCAATTGATTTGCACCCGCCTGAAGGGATTGACACAAAAGAGCCACCCAACATTGCCGTCAAAGTCCCGCTTTACAACATCCCATTCCGTTGCCTTTACTCCCGCAACATTGACAATTTGCTCTTTGCGGGTCGTAACATCAGCGCAACTCATGTCGCTTTCGGAAGCACTCGCGTGATGGGAACATGCAGCGTTATGGGGCAAGCAGTTGGAACTGCAGCAGCGCTTTGTGTCCGATACAATTGCACGCCGCGAGAATTGGGCAAGGAAGCGATCAAAGATTTGCAACAACTGCTGCTCAAGCAAGATGCTTACATCATCGGCGTCAGCAACAGTGACCCTTACGATCTCGCCCGAATGGCGGAAGTCAAAGCGTCAAGCGAGACAAAGGGTTGCGAAGCGGTAAATGTCATCAACGGTATCCATCGCGGCGTTTACGAACGCGAAAACCGATGGGCATCAGACCCGATGCAACCGATGCCGCAATGGCTGGAGTTGCACTTCCGCGAACCCAAACGCATCCGTGAAGTGCACTTGACTTTTGATACAGGCTTAAACCGCGAACTGACCCTGAGTTTCAGCGATTGGGCAAACCGAAGAATGATTTGGGGACCACAACCTGAGACGGTGTGCGACTACGAACTCCAAGTGCTTTACGGCGATAGTGCCCAAACAGTGGTGAAAGTTGAAGGAAATTATCAGCGCAAGCGTGTTCACAAATTTGAGCCCCAGTTAGCGACAGGCATTCGGCTAATCGTCCACGCCACCAACGGCGGCAAATCGGCGCGAGTGTTTGAAGTGAGGGTTTACGAGTAAATGGTGACAGGTTCACAAGGGCGGAGAGATTTGCCCCAAACAGACAGGTAAATCCGAAAAATTTCCCCTTGACGAGATAGGGGTTGTAGGCTATAATAGTGAACGCAATATGTCGTGGTCGTTAACGAGTAAAACCACAACATCTTGTGGTCACATTAGTGGCGCGGATGGGTGCCGGGAAGACCGGTGAAAATCCGGCGCTGTCGCGCAGCGGTGACCGGGGACGAAAGCCGCTCGGTGCTGCCGCCCTCAACCTTGCGGCAGCATGACACGCCACTGGCGCTTAAAGGCGCTGGGAAGGCGCGGCGAGTAGGACGATCCGGAAGCCCGAAGACCGACCCATCCGCCCCCGGGACGCGTTGCTTCGCGAAGTGAGCAGCGCACCCAGTGACCTCAATAATACAAGGCTCAGCAGGGTTAGTTAAGGAGCATGTCTCATCAACCTTTTACGGCAATATGGATTGCCCAACTTGATTGACTTTCCAAGGAGCAACCTTTGCATTGAGTGCCGGTGGCGATATACAACGGAGGTGACGGAAGATGGTGGTATTGAAGTCGGTATTCCAGCGAGCGGATGAGTTGTTGAAGCGGGCGATGCTATCCGAGCCCATGCGCCGCCAACTGATAAGTGACGCAGTTCCCTTTTGCAATGATGAAATGTCCGACCATGAACTTTTGTCGTCACTGGTAATGGCAGCGGTGCAGAACATAGCATTTGATCCCGACTATGAACGAGCCGCTGCTCGTTTAATGCTGCTTCAAATTTTCCGTGAAGCGACAGGCACATTTGACATTGACTACGCCACTTATTTCCCGCGCTATATTCGAGAGGGGGTGGAGCGGGGGGTTTTGCACCCTGCTCTGCTGCAGTTTGATTTGGAGCGGTTAGCGTATGCTATTGTTCCTGAGCGCGACCATCTGCTGCCCTACATTGGGCTTTACACCCTCTATGACCGCTACCTGGTAAGAGATGTGGAAACGCAGCAGGTGTTGGAAGCGCCTCAAGCGTTGTGGATGCGAGTGGCGATGGGTTTGGCTTTGAACGAGCGGGATGTAAACGGGTGGGCGTTGCGATTTTACGAGATGATGTCAACACTCCGTTACTTACCCAGCACACCGACGCTATTCAACAGCGGCACACCCCATCACCAGTTGGCATCTTGCTACCTTTACGATGTCCACGACAGCCTTGACCATATCTTAGAGTCAGCATATGAGTTTGGAATGCTGGCTAAGTATGCGGGTGGGATCGGGACGGCGGTTACAAAAATTCGCGCTGTTGGCGCGCCGGTGAGGGGCGTCAATGGCAGAAGCGGTGGACTCATCCCTTTCCTACACATGTATGACGCGCTCATCAAATCTATCAGTCAAGGAGGACGCCGCCGGGGGACAATGTGTGTTTACCTTGAACCGTGGCATTTGGAGATTGAAGCCTTTTTGGATTTGAAGCGAAACTCTGGCGACCCTTACTTGCGCACGCCTTCCCTCAACACGGCGCTATTCATTCCCGACGAATTTTTTAGGCGCGTGGAAGCGAATGATGATTGGTATATTTTTGACCCGCTGTATGTGCCAGACTTGACAGAAGTTTATGGACGAAAGTTTTCGGAACGCTATCTCTCCTACATCGCGAAAGCAGAGGCGGGCGAACTGCCTCGGCGGGCGTGGCGCAAAGTCAAAGCCCGTGAACTGTTCCTGAAAATCCTTGCCAGTTTGATGGAAACAGGGCATCCATGGCTGACCTTCAAAGATGCAACCAACGCTCGTTCCATGCTCAAAGGTATCGGCACTATTCATTCCCTCAACTTGTGCACGGAAATAGCTCTGCCAACCAACCGCGATGAGATTGCCGTTTGCAATTTGGGCAGCGTTAACTTGGCTCAGCATTTGAGCGAAGACGGTAGCGTTGATTGGAACAAATTGGCGGAAACAGTGAAAGTGGCGATGCGGGCTTTAGATAATGTGATTGACCTGAACCTTTATCCGTCCGAAAAGGCTAAGCGGAGTAACTTGCAAAACCGTCCCGTCGGTTTAGGGATCATGGGATTTGCGGAACTGCTGGCACGCAAGGGCATTTCCTACAATGAGCCCGAAGCAGCAGAGTTAGCCGACCAAATCGCAGAGTTCGTATCCTACCACGCTATCTTGACAAGTCATGAGTTGGCTAAGGAGCGAGGTTCATTCCCGCGTTTTGATCAAAGCGAGTGGGCAAAAGGGCGTGTTCCGATAGACACTCTGGACGATTTGGAACGAGAACGAGGCGAACCGGTCGCTGTTGACCGAACGATGCGGTTGGATTGGGCGATGGTGCGTGAGAAAGTGAAGCAGGGGATGCGTAACGGGGCAGTCATGGCGATCGCGCCGACAGCAACGATAGCCCTCATTGCAGGCACATCTCCGAGCCTTGACCCTTACTTCAGCAATCTGTTCAGCCGCCAAACCCTGTCAGGTAAGTTCGTTGAGTTCAATCCCGTGCTCGTTGCAGAATTGAAGCGTCTCGGTTTGTGGGAGCGTGTTCGGGAGCAATTGATCGCAACTAGGGGAGATTTGCAGGAGTTGGACGATGTTCCCGAGGATTTGAAGCGACGCTTTCCAACCGCTTTTCAAGTTTCGCCCGAAGCCTATCTGAGGGTGTCGGCAAAGGTTCAAAAGTGGGTGGATATGGCAATTAGCCGCAACTTTTTCCACAACGCACGGTGTCCCTCTGACATCGTTGAAGTTTACCTTCAAGCGTGGCGAATGGGTTTAAAAAGCACCTACTATTGCTTTGTCAACCCTCGCATGCAAGTGGAACAGTCAACGGTGCGGGTCAACAAAGCGTTGCAACGACCCAAATGGGTTGTGCGAACGGAAGCGGAAGTTGCGAGTGACGGTGCGGTGTGCTCGTTGGATGGTGAATGTGAGTCGTGTCAGTGAAGGCAAGCGATGAGATGAAGGAGGTGCAAATAGTGTGACAGTGGAACGGCGAACTCTTATTGGCGGTGACCCAATTGAGCCCGTGAAACTTTTCCCACTCAGATACCCTTGGGCTTATGCCCATGTGCAGCAAGCCAAACAAAACACTTGGTTTCCCGAAGAGGCGCCACTGCACGACGATTTGCAGGATTGGCACGAACGCTTGACAGACGAAGAGAAACAAGCCATTGAAATGCTACTAGGTTTCTTCAACCCAATGGAATCGTTAGTGACGACGAACTTGATTTTGGCACTGTATCCGCTCTTGACAGCGCCTGAAGTGAGGCTGTATTTGGTGAGGCAAGCGTGGGAGGAAGCCAACCACACGATGGCTTTTGAGTATGTCATCAAAACGCTACCTGTTGACCGCGAACGGGTGTTTAACCTTCACCGAGACCACCCTGCCATAGCGCGAAAGGAAGATTTCCAAAAACGCCTAACGCACGCTGTATTGGACTACGACTTTGACCTGAACACGGTGGAAGGCAAACAGCACTTCCTTTACAACCTCATCGGTTACTTCGTTGTGTTAGAGGGTATCTTCTTCTACTCGGGCTTTGCGTTGGCTTTGGCGTTTCGGCAGCGAGGGTTGATGAGAGGTTTGTGCACGATAATTGACTGGGTGCTGAAGGACGAGAGCCTTCACTTAAGTTTCGGTATCCACCTGATTTTGGAGTTTCTCCAAGAGCACCCGGAAGTGATGACAGCAGAATTCGGACAAAGGGTGAAGGCACTGATTTTGGAGGCGGTTGCAATTGAGGAGGATTACAACTGCGCCGTGTTGCCGCGCCCGCTCATCGGAATTTCAGCTGATGCGCTGAACGGCTATGTCCGTTATGTTGCTGACCGAAGATTGGAAGAATTGGGATTGGGTGCTCACTTCAACACTCCAAACCCACTAAAGTGGATGGCAGCGCAAATTGACCTACCTGAACTTGTCAACTTCTTTGAGGCTCGTAATGTCAACTACGAGGTAGGGTTGCCCCGCGGGACATAAAAAGCCAATGAACAAAGCATGCAGTGCTCTTTGTCCCAAGTAGCCGAGATGAATTGAACTTCAAATTGGTCGGAAACTTTCGGCAACTCGCTTGGCAACTTGGGTTGACCAGGTTTTGAGCAAGTCGGCAAGAGATGTCCTCTGCAAGAGTTCCTTCAACTGATCTCGGATGGGAATCCAGCAGTTGTGGATTGGACATGGATTGTTCTCATCACAGGTTGGCAAGCCCAAAGCACATCGGTCAAAAAGTTCAGGTCCATCAATTGCCAAGACGACATCAAACAGCCGAACTTTTTCAGGTGGTAGTCTCAACCTGAAACCGCCTGTCGGACCGCGAACGGAGTCAAGGATGTGAGCGTGGACGAGCATTTGCAAAACTTTTGCGGTCATTGGGAATGGAAGCCCCAAGTTTTGAGCGACTTGTTCCGCTTTGACCCATCCTTTCCCGTCTGTCCCTTGCTCACGAGCCAATTCCAAAAGCGCCCAAACTGCATACTGGCAAGTGCGGGAGTAAATCATCGTTCATCCCTCCATCAAATGACAGGTTCTTCATCAAGCAAACCATGTTGCAAAGCATATTTGACCAACTCCGCACGGGTGCGGAGCCCTAACTTGTCGGCAATTCGGGCGCGATAGGTTTCAACTGTTTTGACGCTCAAAGACAACCTGTCAGCGATTTGTTGATTTGTGTAACCCAAAGCGATCAACCTAAGCACTTGCCATTCCCGCTCGCTCAGTTGTTTTTGACGCTCTTGCTTCGTCGGTTGAATTCTCGTCAGTTCACTCACCAATTGCTTTGCGATGTCTGGATGGATGTAAACGCCGCCTCGCATTACAGTCCTGATCGCGTTGGTCAACTCTTGAGCGGCGGCTCTCTTGACAACATATCCATTCGCACCGACCTGCATCATTCGTTTCAAGTAAGTCTCGCTTTCGTGGACGGTCAAAGCGATGACCTTGACTTCGGGGTAACCTTTTTTGATGACTTCGGTCGCTTCCAGACCCGTCATGTCAGGCATTGAGATGTCCATCAAGACGACATCAGGTCGCAGTTGCCTTATCAGTTTGATGGCTTCCCTTCCCGTTCCCGCTTCCCCAACAACCTCAATATCGGGTTCGTCCTGTAGGAGCGCTTTCAATCCATCTCGCAAGATTGCATGGTCGTCAACAATCAGGACGCGAATCACTTTTTGCTCGCTAATCGCTTTCGGCATGTCAATCCCTCCTTTTTCAAGTCAGTTGCAATAAACTAACCCTCACTTAGCCTTTGAATTTGAACTTAGCCGGCGATACCAACCCCTCATCATTGGAATTCGGACTTGAACCTTAGTTCCCTTACCGGGTTTGGAATCAATGGTCAATGTCCCCGAAAGCATTGCGGCGCGCTCCATCATGCCAAGCAAGCCCAATCTTTTGTTTTCGTCCGGATGCCTGAGGATATCGCTGACCTTAAAGCCAACCCCATTGTCCTCCACCGTAACAACTAACTCGCTGTCTTCTTGGTAAACGGAGACACGAGCGTGAGTTGCCTTTGCGTGCTTGGCAATGTTGGTCAAGGCTTCTTGGACGATTCGGAAAATACCAATCGCCATCTCTGGCTGAACTTCACCGTTTATTGAGCCGTTGGCTACGAACTCACAAGGGATGTTAAACCTTCTTGACCATTCTTCCGTCACTTTCTCCAATGCAGCCATCAATCCCAACTCATCCAAAGCAGGTGGGCGCAATTCCCAAGCGATGTGATGAAGGTGGGAGGAAATTTCCTCAGCAAGTTGCTTTAACATTTTCAGCCTCTCGCGCAAAGAGGGCTCGGATAGGTCGCGTTCCAAAAGTTGCAGTTGAATTAGCAAGGCTGTGAGCAATTGACCGATTTGGTCGTGCAACTCATGGGAAATCCTTCGCCTCTCTTCCTCTTGAGCAGTCACTACTTTGTTGAGGAGCAAACCGCGAACCCTTTCCTTCTCGCGAAGTTCTTGAAGCAACCTTGCATTTGTCAAGGCGACGGCTGCATGGTCGGAAATGGTTTGCAAAAAAGTCAAGTCATCGCGATTGAAGGCATCGGGCTGCGTTGCCGCAGCGAAGATAACTCCCAAGATTTGCTCACCAGCGGCGACAGGAACGGCAATCAGGCTTCGGAATCCGCGACGGACAAGCCATCGCTCAAAAGGAGTTTTGGCTTTTTCCACATTCATGCCGGGCAATATTAGAGGCTTCCGCTCCTGCATACAAACAACGAATGGCGTTCGGTGAACTTTCAAACAAGGTCTGCGAAGTTGCAACCCAAGACGGCTGCCTTCCGGAAAGCAAAGCAGGCTGAGCGATTCGTTTGGGCGATAGAGGACGGTGGCGACTTCCGCAAAAGGCAAAGCAGCGTGAATTCCTTCAGTCACTGTCTCCAACACGCTTCGTTCGTCAATCAATCGGCTGAGACTCCTGATGAGTTCGTTGAGAAGTTCCAACCTCTCCGTGCGATTTGCCTGTTCCGCCAAAATAGCCCGTTCAATTGTTGCGGCAGCCTGAGCAGCCAAAAGTAAGGCTAACTTCTCGTCTTGTTTGGTGAACTCACGACCACCGGTTTTCTCGGTCAGGTAAAGCCGTCCGAAAGTTTTACCGTTGACAACGATTGGGACGCCAAGGAAAGTTTTCATGACAGGGTGATTGGGCGGGAAACCGTAGGCTTTCGGGTGCTTAGTCAAGTCACGAAGCCTAATGGTTTTGCCCTCCTTTATGATCAAGCCGAGCAAACCTCGCCCCTTGGGCGGTTCACCAATCTTCTTCGCTTCCTCCTCACTCAGCCCTGAGTAGACGAAATGGGAAAATTTCCCGCTTTCGTCCAAAACAGCTAAAGCAGCATATCTTGCCCCAATGACCAATCGGGCAGTATCAACAATGTGTTGCAAAGTCTCATCCAAAGTCCGGTCAAACCGTAGGAGCACCCCAGATTCAAGCAATTTGACCATTTGTTGCTGCACGGTTATCCTCTCCCCGCGAGAATTACGCCGTTTTCGCTCCATATTGTCTACCTCCTCGTTTTGAACATTTGTCAGGGTAAAACCCCACTATTGCAGAATTGTGTGCCCGAGATTGAACAAACGCTACATAAACGGCTAAAACACACAACGGCGTGGCAAAATTTAAACTGCCAAAGGCGAAACTCGCTTCATTCATTCGTTCTGATATTTTGTCAAGACTTGCTTCTGCCGGCAACGAGTATTTGCGATGGAGGTCGTTCAAAGAAATGGAGCGAACTAACCGCTGGCTTTGGAGACTGGTTATTGGTGTCACGGCTTTCTTTATGGTCGTCAAGGTGTTGGCGATTTGGGCTGAAGGGCTGTGGTTTGCCTCAGAAGGATACGGGGATGTTTTCTTTCGCAGGCTCTTGTGGCAACTTGCGATGTTCGCAATTGGTTTTTCCCTTTTCTTCCTTCTCGTCTACACTCCATATTGGCTCGCCCGCAAAGCGGCGGAAAAAGTCCCCATGCCCCTGAGGGAAAGGCTCTTCGGTGACATGGAAAAATTGATGGTTGATGTGGCTCTTGATAGGTGGGCGCTTGGGGTTTGTCTCTTCCTTGCGGTCATAGCGGGATTGATTGCAAGCAGTCGCTGGATTTACTTGATGCATTTCTTATACGCTACCCCTTTCGGACTCACTGACCCAATTTTCAAACACGATGTCGGGTTTTACATTTTCACTTTGCCCTTCCTGCGTTTTTGGGTGACTTTCAGTTTGGTCGGTTTGATGCTCGGTTTGATCGGAATGGTTTTACGGTTGCGCTACGAAGAGTTGTTGAGGTTTGAAGAAAGTGGTATGGAAGCACCTGTGTTCGCTGCAAGACCCTTGTTAGCGGTTGTGGCTTGCTTCTTGTTCTTGCTCGCAATCTCACAATTTCTCGGTAGATACAGCATCCTGTTCTCTGGGAGAGGTGTATTGTTCGGTGCTGGATTTGCGGATGTTTATGGGACCCGTTTCGCCTTCTGGCTCATGATGATTGTCTCTTTGGCGGGAGCGGGTTGGTGCTTGTATGAAATGCGTAAGGGCGATTTAAAGCGGTTACGATGGGTCATCACGACACTTTTTGTGACATGGCTCTTAGGTCGGTTACTTTTCCCAGCAGCACTTCAAGCCTTTGTCGTCAAGCCTAACGAACGGGAGAGGGAACGCACTTTCTTGGCACATAACATTGCCTTCACCAGATATGCATACAACCTTGACAAAGTTCGCATTAGTCGTCACCCTGGTGAGCCAATGCCTTCAATCAATGACTTAAGATTCCACGAAACCGCTTTAGCCAACATTCGGCTGTGGGACATTGACCAACTGCTGGATGCTTTTTCTCAGTTGCAATCGCTTCACATGCAATACGGCTTTTCGGCAGTTGATTACGACCGATATTACATTGGCGGTCGTTTGAGGCAAGTGGCTATTGCTCCCAGAGAACTTTTCTTGCCCAATTCAATTGCGACATGGGTTAACCGACATCTGCATTACACTCATGGCTATGGCATAGTTATGTCGTTGGTGACCGAGTTTACTGGTGAAGGTTCACCGCTTTTTGTGGTGAAAGACATCCCGCCGCAAGTTGACAGCAAAGTTCCGTTTAAAATTCGCCGTCCCGAGATTTACTTTGGGGAATTTGTCTTGCCTGAAGAACGAAAACGGCGCCAACCCTTTATCCGAAACCGTCAACAGCAAACAACACAACCTACGACAACTCCTTCGCCACCGGGACAAAAAAATCAACCACCAAGCAATCAACCACCTGTGCCCCCAATTGAAGACCAACAACAACCTTCTCAGCAGGCTTCTCAATACACCATAGCCGAGTTTGTCTTGGTTGGCACTCGTGCCTCCGAGTTTGATTACCCGCTCAGCGGTGAGAGAAGTGCTTGGAAGGAGACAAGATACGAGGCGGATGCAGGAGTTCCAGTAGGTTCATGGTGGCGGCGACTCTTATTTGCAGCACGATTTATGGACTTAGGCTTGCTACTCAATACGGACATCACTTCGGAAAGCAAACTGCTTATGTATCGTCGGATTTTGGAACGAGTTAATGCTGTTGCTCCTTTCCTGCTTTTTGACCGTGACCCTTACCCAATTGTCACGAGTGACGGTCGCATTGTCTGGATAATTGATGCCTTCACCGCGACTGGCTCTTTCCCCTACTCTACTCCGCTTTCACCACAAATCCGCATCAACTACCTGCGCAACGCCGTTAAGGTAACTGTTGACGCATATACGGGCGAAATGAATTTCTACGCCTTTGACAATGAAGACCCGATGCTCAAGACATATAGGAAAGCCTTTCCAAATTTGTTCCACGATCGTGAGGGTATGCCACCAGATGTTAAAGCACATGTTCGCTATCCCCAATCCCTTTTCGCCATTCAAGCATCAATGCTTTGTCTTTACCACATGACCGACCCTGACCAGTTTTACCTGAAAGAGGACGCTTGGGAAATTGCACAGGAACAAAGTGGGGTGGAAGGCAAGCCAGTTCCAATTCGCCCTTACTACACCGTCATTCGCTCCCCAGATGACGGCAAAGATAGGTTCATGTTACTCATTCCCTTCACGCCCTTAGGTAAGCCTGATAAGAATATGGTTGCTTGGATGGCAGCCCACTGCGACTATGACAGGTATGGTGACTTGTTCGTTTACAAGTTTCCGCCGGGCAAACTTGTGGACGGACCGCAACAAATAGAGGCGCGAATTAACGCCGATGCCCAAATCTCACAACATTTTAGTCTGTGGAACCAACAAGGCTCACGGGTCATTCGCGGCAGTCTGCTTATCCTGCCTGTTGGTAGCAGTTTGCTTTATGTTGAGCCGGTTTACCTTCAAGCGGAACAAACTCCCCTTCCAGAAATTAAGCGGGTTATCGTTTCTGCTGGGAAAAAAGTTGTGATGGGTGAAGATTTGTGGGGTGCGTTGTCAAAATTGTTCGGAACCCAAATTCAAGACGGGATGAAGAATTGGGGTGCAACATCTGTTTCAACGCCTCAAGTTTCTCCCTCATTTGTCTCAAGGGACAAAGTGTTTTCGGAGTTACTGAGTTACTTGCGAGAAGCAAAACAAGCCCGCGAGCAAGGGGATTGGCTCAGGTTCGGTGAAGCACTCAACAGGGCGTTTGAGGTAGCGGAAAAATTGGAGCGACAAGCAGCAAATAGGTAGCGACCAAACTACAAACCGTTGCAAAAGGGGGATATGAGCAGTGTTGGATTTACGGCTCATCCGAGAACAGACCGATTTCGTCAAAGAGCGACTGAAGACGAGGGGAGACAATTACGACGAACTCATTGACCGAATTATCGCTTTGGACGAGCAACGCCGACGAATTATAGTTGAGGTAGAAGACCTTAAGCATCGGCGAAATGTTGTGTCAAAGGAAATTGGCATGATGATGCGCGAAGGAAAAGATGTGACGGCGCTTCGTGAGGAAATGAAGAAGGTAGGTGACCGCATCAACGAACTGGATGCCAAATTGAGAGAAGTGGAAAGTGAATTGGAGCAAGTGCTTCTAACTGTGCCCAACATACCCCATGAAAGTGTGCCTGTAGGAAGTGACGAGACAGGCAATATTGTCGTTCGGACTTGGGGTGAACCGCGAGATTTTGATTTTGAACCGAAACCTCACTGGGAGATCGGAGAACAACTTGGCATCATTGATTTTGCTCGCGGGGTGAAACTTTCTGGTTCTCGTTTTTACGGGTTGAAAGGGCTTGGCGCTGCTTTGGAGAGAGCACTCATAAACTTCATGTTAGACTTGCATACCCGTGAACACGGTTACACGGAAGTTTTCCTACCATTTCTCGTCAAGCCTTATTGCATGGAAGGCACAGGTCAGTTACCCAAGTTCAGTGAAGAGATGTATTTCTGCGAGCGTGATAACTTGTGGCTAATTCCGACCGCTGAAGTTTCCGTCACAAACTTGCACCGAGAAGAAATCTTGGATGCCAATGAACTGCCGTTGAAATATGTCAGTTACTCGGCATGTTTCCGAAGAGAAGCAGGAGCCGCAGGTAAGGACATAAAAGGCGTCGTCCGTGTCCATCAGTTTAACAAAGTTGAGTTGGTCAAAATTACCACAGCGGAGCAAAGTTACGACGAACTTGAAAGCATGGTCAGGGATGCTTGCCATGTCCTTGAACTCTTGGGTTTACCTCACCGCGTCGTTTTGCTGTGCACTGGAGATATGGGTTTTTCGGCAGCAAAGACCTACGACATTGAAGTTTGGATGCCGGGAATGAACAGGTGGTTGGAGATTTCGTCATGCAGCAATTGCGAGGATTTCCAGGCGCGCCGGATGAATTTGCGTTACCGCCCTCATAAAGGTTCAAAGCCAAGATATGCCCACACACTAAACGGCTCAGGTGTTGCGGTCGGACGAACCTTAGCGGCAGTGTTGGAGAACTACCAGCAGCGAGACGGGAGTGTAGTTGTTCCCGAAGTGCTCAGACCGTATTTAAACGGAATTGAGCGCATTGAATAGTCCTACTCACGAATTCGCATTTGTCGCCGTTTTATCTCTTCCTCCAACTCCCTTGCTTTGAACTCTGCACGGGGTTCCAATTTGTGCCATTCGGTCAGCTGCTTCATTATAGCGAGGGCGGAATCCAAATCCCCCATTTCCCGATAAATCTCTGCAAGCATGTGGCGTGGAATAGTCGCGAACTTTTTGTCTGGATGGCGGATGAGGTTTTCCATCAGTTGAATTGCCTCTTCATAGTAACCGTTTTGGCTCATCGCTTCCGCTGCAGTGTAGCGCTCTGAAATTGTTACTGTTGCACCTCTTGCTACAGGATTGTATGGGGCATCCAAAGCCGCTTCTTCCCAATGTTTGAGTGCAAGTCTAATGTTTGGCATCCGCTCGTAAGTGTGGGCAAGCATGTGTCTAACCCAGTCAATATCTTTCGTGAACTTGCCCGGAGCATTTAGTGCTCGTTCCAAGTAGTATGCTGCCAATACGGTATCGCCCAGTTTGTCATACGCTGTCCAGCCCAGTCCAAAGAGGAGGCTGAAGTCGTTTGGCGAGCGTTCTAATCCTTGCTCGTAAACTTGAATGCCCAACTTTACCCACCGAAACCGTTGCTGCTCATCCTTTTCCTCCGCTCGCAGGTTGTAAGCAATATGCCATCCAGCGAAATCAAAGGCTTCAGCAAAGGATGGATCTAAGAAAGTCGTGATGCGAAGGAGTGGAAGCACCATCCACCATCTTCCTGTATCTCGGAAAATTTCGGATTGCTGCCACAAAGCTTTTGCCAGCAACCTTCCAAGCAAGCGATAGGCATTAGTGCTCTCTGGAACGGCGACTGTAGGCAACTTCAGTTGGACGATGAAAGTAGCAAATGCCCACAATATTGCGAGGATCAAAAGTGGGCGATGCCTTCTCATACTCATCACCCCAGCATTTTAGGCAATTTCCAACTCGTTTGAAGTTGACGGACATACAAGCATATTGAAGCCACCACGAACCAATAGACTATCAGGTAAACAGCAGAACCCACCGCAACATCCCAACCCTGCCAACCCTCAAGCAAGACGAATTGCCTTAATTGTTCAACTGCCTGGTATGGCACTATCCAATTCCAAAAATCCAAGAGCGACTTGAACCTCAAGTCTCTAACGAAAGTTCCTGCCTCCACTAGCAAGGGAGCTAAGACTATCGTCCCCACAAATCCGATGGTCCACAGAATACGGTATTTATAGAAGCCCTCCTCAAGAAAGTAGATCAAACTAACGACTGAAGACACAAGGAACAAAGTAGTCCCAAACTTTAAATAAGCCCAAATATTTATTTCCTTTATCACCATTAGATCATAAATAAACAGAAAGATTACACTTATCAATAAAACTACTAAGATATAACTAAGAAGCTTTATGTATTTTGATATCGTAATAGTAACATTAGTAAAAGATAATCCTTTTAGTAACACAAATATAATGAATGTGTTATAAATAAGAATTAATGACCAGAATATTGATAGAAAGCTTATTCTTAGATTCGTTAAGGTAACGTTATACACAAGTATTTGACTAAGAACTGAAATGATAATGATATAGAGTAAAGTAACAAAAGGAAAATACTGGCTTCGTTTCATAACTTTATGTTCCTCCTTCGTGAAATAAGGTTGACAATTTTATTATAGTTGTTGTAAATAGATTTATCAGGGAATTCTATATGTGGTAACAACTGGATGATAATGTTGGCGCTGTGAGTATGAGATCGGAAAGTGTTATGAGTGATTAGCACTGTCGGAGCAGGAAGTGAATCCACTGAACCTGACTGGAAAATGTAATTGATGAGGCCTCGCTGGAGTGCTTGGCGTGGAGGCATATTGTAT
>Ga0209289_100764_pt1 | contig 14916 bp, 13 predicted proteins | sample GXS110809BmetaG_FD_184121 | JGI IMG/M metagenome (GOLD analysis project Ga0209289, IMG submission 184121) | Hot spring microbial communities from Gongxiaoshe hot spring, China to study Microbial Dark Matter (Phase II) - GXS 110809B (SPAdes)... ...
CCCTCCTCATACCCCAACACAATCCCCGCACCCCGCACGTTCGTGATAATGTTGCCCTCAAACCGGTTCCCAACATTGTAATACCGCCGCACCTTCCCCGGTCCGGCCTCCTTCAACGGACCTAACCCCAACGACACTATCCCATACCCAAACCCGCTGATCTCGTTGCCCACAACCTCGTTGTACGAACACGTCACCGTGTCCAACACATCTACCCCCTGGTACGCCGAAATACGCCAGTTCCGCACCACCACCCCCGCCGAGTACGTCACCGGCTGCCCCCCGATGACCCGCACATCCGGCTCCCACTCAAACTGCCCTAACGCCGCATTCAACCGCGCCCGCGGCAACGCCGTCGCATAACTGGCCGACGTCGTCGGCGCATTCCCAATCAAACAGTTCTTCACCCCAACATGATGTACCCCACGCCCTAAGTAAAATACCGCCCGCCTCGCCTGCCCCACCGGCGCCTCTAACTCAAACCGCAACGACTTCTGCTGCCCACCGTCAAACGTAATGTACCCCGCAAAGTTGGCATCCTTCGGGTCACGCGTGACGTAGTAGACAGCATTCAGATTCGAGGGGGTTGTTGACTGCCCCATGAAAATCCCAATCCCCGAGCCGCTCTTGAGCCGGATGGTCACACTCCCACGCTGGAGTGCCCGCTGCCCGTAGGGACGGAAGGTCACCGTATTCTGCGGGCTAATCCCTACAATCCGGCTGCTCAGGTCAATCGCCGGCTGTCCGGAGTTCACATCCCCGACTTCGTAGTAAGCATCGGTGAACTCGAAGACCACCGGTCCCCCAACACCCCGCTGGTAGAGGGCATCAATGGCGTCCTGGATCGTGGTGAAGTTGCGCGGATTGCCCGCAAACAGCGTCCCAATCGTGTACGTCCCCGAAAGCGGACCCAAGACGCTAAACTGTGTGCAGGCAACATTGTTCGTCGTCAGCTGATCACGGGAGTCCGTCACGTAGATGCAGGCCTGGTAGGTTCCTTCCTGCGGTGGGACGAAGTAGCGGAAGTTGATCGGAATCGTGCTTCCAATCGGGAGATCGGGCACGACCGTATCAGCAACGTAGACATCTTGTGTCGGTGGCGGGGACAGCCGCGTAATGACCATCCGCACCTGCACGTTCGTTACATCGCCAATCCCATTGTTCGTAAAGGCACCAACCGGACGGAAGGGGCGTCCTGCATAGAGCGTGGTGGTCGAGCTCGGATAGACTACCCGTGTAGCTTCGACTTCGAAATCATAGGCAATCTCAAAGATGTAATCGCCCGCAACGGGGAGGCAGTTGTTCCCCGGCTGGTCATCGGAAACGTTGAGGAGCGTGCCGCACACCTGGAGCCGGTATAGCCCAGGCTGCGTCGTCTGCGTAAAGCGGGCGAAAGAAATGGTCACCTTCTCTGTGCTCGGCAACGTCCCGGTCCAGTTGACCGTGTCGGTATAGATACGGGTATTGTCCGGCAGACGCCAGATTTGCGCAACAGCACGGAACGCGGTAATGGTGTTCAAACCGACATTCTGGAAACGCGCTGAGACCGGGATCGAAATGCCCATCGGGTACTTTGTCCGCCGTGGCGGTGCATTGCTCTGCGGGTCCACAATTTCGGTAATTGCCAGATCATTCGGGAAAGCGACCACGAAATCCTTGATCCACTCCTGCGTGTAGCCCGGCATGCTGTACGAGGCGATCAACCGGTAGCTGCCTCCAACGGCGTTGGTCAGATCCAATGCCCCACCGCTCCCGGCATACGGTCCCTTCGCACTGGTCATTGTGTACGTATACGTGCCGCTACTTGGATAGCTGAGGTTGATAATCGTGTCGTTCGGGTTTCCACCTTCGGTGGCAATGTAGACAGCATTCTGCGAGGGAAGTGGACCCACAATCTTGTACGTCAGGGCGATCGAACCCGTTGCCCGGTATGTTAAGTACGGCTTCGGGTGCTGGGCATCCTGTCCGCCGTAGATCTCCCCGGCTCGGAGGATCTTCCGCGGGTCTACGTCCTCCGGGAAACTCTCGATAATGCCGGAGAGCACCCCGAAGCGGAAGACCGGACGCCAGGTATAGAAAGCAGACCCCGTGTAGAGCGTCACACAGTAGTCAGCACCGTCGCTGACGAAGTACGCATGGGGATAGTAAACCCCTGGCACCGTCGTTCCCCAGTACTGCGGGAAGTTGTATGTCCAGCCCGTGCGGTAATTACAGATCTCGATGAGGAGGTTGGACTGCCCATCCCAGAGGAACGGCACCGAGAAGGTGTGGATATTCCATGCATTTGCCTGCGGGACGAAATTGTCCACGTCGTAGACCAGCGTGAAACTCGAGCGGTCGTTATCGAGGCTTGTAATAGCATTCGCCGTCGTCTGCTTGATCCAGATGCGGTAGCGCCGAGGAGGCGGAGCAATACCCGCGTAGTAAGAACCGACCTGAACCCCGAGAGCAACGATTTGCCCACCGGGCATACCGGCTGCCTGCATTTCAGAAGCACGGACCAGGTACTGGCTCCGTCCGGTCCACCAGTAGTCGTGGTAAGGGTTGACATAGTCGAACTGGTACCATCCCTGGCTACTGCCCGGACCGCCCGCGACATCGTAGTAGGTCTGAGCAGAAGCCAACACGCTCCCGAACACCATCGCGACGAGCACTGTCAAGAGGCGAGCAGGTGTCATTGTCCCGTCTCCGTATGATGGTATGACATGAAGCCGCTGGTATTGTAACGCAAATTACCGTGCCCCGCGTTCCAGGTCACCTGCAAATATAAGGCAGGTTTCCTCACTCAGAGAGGCAGAGCGTGTCCATCACCGGACCCATTGCCGGGAGTGTGCTGGGGAAGGGAAGGGGCAGGGTGTTCAGCTTCTGCTTCCTCTTCCTCATGCGGGACAATGGTAACATCGGCAATGACATCATCGGCATCCAGCCGGATGAGGCGGACTCCCTGCGTGTTCCGCCCTAGAACCGGAATACCCCGGACAGGCTGGCGAATGAGGATACCCCGAGCAGTCATGACAACCACGTCGTCCCCATCCTGCACGGTATGGATAGCAACGACGGGACCTGTTTTCGGCGTCACGTTCATGCAGATGACTCCCTTTGCTCCGCGCCGAGTCCGGCGGAAGTCTCCCACCCGTGTTCGCTTGCCGTAGCCGCGTTCGCCGACGATGAGCAAGTGCTCCTCCGGCGAGTCTGAGACAGCTGCTCCGATGACCATATCGCCCTCCTCCAGGGTAATCCCGCGGACGCCCACTGCTGCTCGTCCCATCGGGCGCACCTCTTCTTCAGCAAAGCGGCAAGCAAAGCCGCGGGCAGTTGCGATGAGAATCTCATGTGCTCCGCTGGTCAGATGTGCTGCCACGAGCTGATCCTCTGGGGACAGCGACAGCGCAAGGATACCCGAGGAGCGCACCGTGCGGAACTCTTCCAGGGCAACGCGCTTGACAATCCCGGAACGGGTCACCATCACGATGTATTCGGCAGCATCCCAGCGGCGGACCACCACGGAGGCAGTGACTTTCTCTTCAGCTGCTTTGCCAATCAGATTTGCCAGCGAGCGTCCACGAGCCGTACGGCTCCCTTCAGGCAGGTCGTAGACTTTGACCCGGTAGCAGCGCCCACGATTGGTGAAAAAGAGTATCTCGGCATGGGCAGTGGCGTAGAGGACGTGTTCGACGAAGTCATCCTCATGCGGGGAAGCACCGCTCAAGCCGCGTCCGCCTTTTGCCTGCCGCCGATAGGCATCCGCCGGGGTCCGCTTGATGAAGCCCTGGTGCGTGATGGTCACAATGACTTCTTCGTCCGGGATGACATCTTCGGCCGTAAGCTCCCGGGCTTCGTAGACAATGCGCGTGCGGCGCTCATCCCCATAGCGACGGGCAAGTTCGCGGAGTTCTTCAGCAATCAGCTGCCGTTGGAGCTCTTCGCTTCCGAGGATTGCCCGGAGGCGTTCAATGCTCTGCAGGAGTTGCCGGTACTCGTCATGCAGGCTGGAGCGCTCCAGACCGGTCAAGCGCTGGAGGCGCATTTCTAAGATCGCCCGTGCTTGTTCGGCTGAGAGCTCGAAGCGGTCTTGCAAACGCTGCGATGCTGTTGCCGGGTCAGGCGCAGAGCGAATCGTCTCGATGACCTCATCGAGCTGGTCCAGCGCTCTCAAAAGCCCTTCCACAATGTGGGCACGCCGCTCTGCTCCATCCAGCTCGAAGCGGCTCCGCCGCTGAATGACCTCATGGCGGTGGCGGAGAAAGGCGTGTAACATCTCCCGCAGCGACAACACTCGGGGGCGCCCACCGACGAGCGCCAGCATGATGATGGAGAAGGTGCTCTGCAGCGGCGTGTGCTTGTAGAGATTGTTCAGCACGACCATCGGCACCGCGTCGCGCCGGAGCTCAATGACAATGCGCATGCCCTCGCGGTCGGACTCATCCCGGATATCGGCAATGCCCTCCAGCGTCTTCGTCCGCACCAGCTGAGCAATCCGCTCGATGAGCGCGGCTTTCGCTACCTGAAAGGGGAGTTCTGTAATCACAATTGCTTCCCGCCCGCTGCGGAGAGTCTCAATGAAGGCACGACCACGCACGGTAATCTTGCCCCGCCCTGTCCGGTACGCTTCCCGCACACCTTCGTAGCCGTAGATGATACCCCCGGTAGGAAAGTCGGGTGCGGGGATATACTGCAGGAGCTCCTCGTCGCTGAGGTCTGGGTTTTGGAGCAATGCGAGAAGCGCATTGACGACTTCCTGCAGGTTATGCGGCGGAATGCTCGTCGCCATGCCCACGGCAATACCGCTGGCACCGTTGAGAAGGAGCAGCGGGGCAACGGTTGGCAGCACCGTTGGCTCCTGCAATGTCTCATCGAAATTCGGGCGGAAGTCAACGGTGCTCTTCTCGATGTCCCGGAGCGCCTCCAGCGCTAGCGGTGCCAGGCGGGCTTCCGTATAGCGCATCGCAGCAGGGCTATCGCCATCAATGGAGCCGAAATTGCCCTGCCCGTCGATGAGGGGGTAGCGCATCGTCCACGGCTGCGCCATGCGGACCATGGCTTCGTAGACGGGCGCATCGCCGTGAGGGTGGTATTTCCCGAGCACTTCCCCGACAATACGCGCCGACTTCTTGTATGGTCGGTTCGGTAGCAGCCCCAGCTCATGCATCGCGTAGAGAATGCGGCGCTGTACGGGCTTGAGCCCATCGCGGACATCGGGCAAGGCGCGGGAGACAATGACAGACATGGCGTAGTCCAGGTAGGCATCCCGCACCTCGTCTTCGACCAGGACGGGGATCACACGCTCACGCTCCGTTTGCTCCATTGCTCGCCTCACCTTCGGGAAACGGCGTACAAAATTACGGGGCAACACGCCGCGCCGGGATTCCTACAGAGCCTACTCCCGTACGCAGAGCCGCTGACATGCGTGCCAGACTTCCTCTACCGTGATGGAGCTGATACACATGAAGGCTTTCTCCCCACTCCAGCGACATTGCACCGGGCGTGGCGAGTAGTAGAAGCACGGACTGCAGGGGAGTTCCCGGCGAACCAGTTCGTGCCGTGTCTTCCATGGGCGGACATAGACCGGGTTTGTGTAGGCGAAAATTGCTACCGTGGGGAGCTGGAGCGCGGCTGCCACATGCATGAGCGCTGAATCATTGCTCACGAAGAGCTGGCACCGCCGCATAATTGCCGCACTGACCATCAGCGATGGGGAGCGGACAACTCGGCAGCGCTCGGGAAAGCCCGTCTGCGCCCGAATTCGCTCGTTGAGCTCCTCCTCCGCTCCGGCACCGAAGAGCAGAATCCATGCCTCCCATTCCTGGATGAGCCGACGCGCCAGAGCGGCGAAATTCTCCGGTGCCCACCGCCGACGAACATGGTTTTTGAACACTGCCGACCCCGCATGGAAGCCGACACAGAAAGCCTCCGCTGGGATTCCCTCCACAGCATACCAATGCTCCGCAGCACGGAGGTCCTCCTCACGGAAGAACAGCTGCAACGGCGGTAGCTCCGGCGGGACGGGAACTCCCAGGAGCGCAACCAGGCGCACGTTTTCCTCAACGTTATGCAGACGCTCGTCTTCTGGCACCGTCCGGTTCTTGAGCCAATTCAGTTGGCAGAAGTCCAGATGGGCGTACCGGTGCCCGACGCGAAGCGGCGCCCCGGTCAACCACACCAGTACGTTGTATTCCCACCGGTTGGAAGGGTAGACCGTCAGGGCAATGTCGTAACGCTCCCGCCGCAGGCGCCACAGGAAGCCGAGCGAGCGCCATACTGGTTCCCGGAGGAAGTCCCAGAACCATACCCGGTGCACCCCGGGATGGCGCTCGTAGAGCTCCCGAACCCCCGGAAACATTGCCACAATATCCACCTCCGCCTCCGGGAAATGCTCCTTCAGCAGCGCCAGCGCGGGAGTAAACAGGAGCGCATCCCCGATGCCGGAGAGCGCAAAGACGAGCAGCCGCATCCTTGTTCGTCCCTTGTCTGCGTGTTAGACTCTCCCTCATAAAAGACGCACGGGACAGCGATGACAGGCTTTGTGATCGATGAGCGCTACCTGGCTCACGATACCGGCAGCGGACATCCCGAGCGCCCGGAACGGCTCCAGGCAATCTGGCAGGAGCTCCACCAGCGCTCGCTGTGGAGCCAGCTCCTCCATCTGGCTCCCCGGATGGCAACCCTGGAAGAGCTCACCCTGGTCCATGCCGAGTCCTACTGTGAGTTCATCCGTCGGAGTCTTCCCCGCCAGGGCATCGTCTGGCTTGACCCGGACACGGCTCTCTGCCCAGCCTCGTATGAGGTTGCCTGCCTTGCCGCCGGAGGAGTTCTGCGAGCACTCGAGGCTGTCATCGAGGGCAGGTGCCGCAACGCATTCTGCGCCATCCGTCCGCCGGGACACCACGCCGAGCGTGACCACGCAATGGGATTCTGCCTGTTCAATAACGTGGCCATCGCTGCCCGCGCTGCCCAAGTATACCACGGTCTGCGCCGTATCCTCATCCTGGACTGGGACGTCCATCACGGTAACGGGACACAGCACATTTTCGAGGAAGACCCGACGGTCTTCTACGTCAGCCTGCACCAGTTCCCGCTCTATCCCGGGACCGGACGGGCGGACGAACGCGGTCGCGGCGTCGGTGAAGGCTTCACCCTCAACATCCCTCTGCCGCCGGGGAGTGACGAGAGCGCCTACCGGAGGGCATTCGAGCAGCTCATTGCCCCTGCCGTTGCAGCGTTCCACCCCGACCTCATCCTGATCTCTGCCGGGTTCGATGCGCATCGGGATGATCCCCTGGCATCACAACGCCTGACGGAAGAAAGCTTCCGCTGGATGTGCCGACAAACGCTACAGTGGGCTGCCACCTTCTGCAACGGACGCCTGGTCGCTGTCCTCGAAGGCGGTTACGCACTCCCTGCCCTGGCGCGGAGTGTGGCAGCGTGCCTGGAAGAGATGCTGCAGGCTGCCTATTAGCTCTCACACGGGGAAGGCACGGTCTCCACCCTCCCGAAGCCCGCAAGCTGGGGCGCAACTTCCTCAGGGTCTCCGGCAGCGGCAATGAGCACCAGCTCAGGGCGAAAGAAGTCCCGCTGCACTGCGAGGAGTTCCTCCGGGGTCAGTCGGCGCAGAGCTTCCAAAAAGTGCTGTGGGTACTGGCTGGCAAGACCATGGACGAGGGCGCTGCTGTAAAGTCCAAGGATGCCATCGAGCGTGACAGTCTGCCGCAGCGTTGCCCCGTAGACTACCCGGAGCACCCGTTGGAACTCCTCTTGCGGCAGAGGATTGTGCTGGAGCCATTCGAGCTCGTCGAGCACACGAGCGCATGCATGCCCGAGCTGCTCGGTGGCAAGCGAAGTCTCGATGAGTGTCAGTCCACCGGCGCGCAACGACAGAAGGACAGCGGAGACACCGTAGGTCATGCCCTCATACTCCCGCAAGCGCCGATTGAGCCGTGCCAGGAAATAGCCCCCGAGGGAAGCCGCAATCAGGTATGCAGCCGGATACGCTTCCTGTCCGGCTCGGGGAGCTGGAAGTCCAAAGGTGAGAGCGCTCTGCAGTGCACCGGGTTTTGCCGCAAGGGCAACCCGGCGTTGCCACTGTCCAGCAAGCGGCGGGAGCGTGCTCTCTACCCCCTCTGCCGGGAAGGCACCCTGCAGCCGTTCCAACCACTGCAGCGCCTCCTCTGCACGGAGATCCCCACCGATGAGCACGATGCGCGGCACCGCCCGGCACATCACCTCGTACCACCGACGGCAGGCATCGGCTGTCAGGTGGGGAAGCACGGAGCGCTTGCCCAACCGCGGCTGGCTATAGGGATGCCCTGCAGCAGCAAGGGTAAAAAAGGCAAACCGTGCCAATGCCTCGACCTCCTGGCACTGTTCCTCCAGCGCCACCTCCTGCCGCTGCCGTTCACGGCTGACTTCCTCCTCAAGGAACGCCGGTTCGGCAAGCATCTCCAGCACCAGCGGGAAGACTTCCGAGAGAACAGTTCGCAGACAGAGGCAGCGCACGACACTGAAGTCTTGCTGGATGGCAACCTCCAGCGTCGCGCCGGTGGCTTCCAGTCGGCAATGGAACTCTTCTGCCCTCTGGTGCTTCGTCCCCCGCAGGAGGCTCCGCAGTGTCAGCCAGGTCAATCCTGGCTGTGGCGCATGAGCTGCTCCAACCGGGAAAATGAGCTGCCAGGAGACAAGCGGAAGGCTATGCTCTGGCAGAATATACCACTGCCAGCCAGGCGGAGCAGGTAGCTGCTGCAGCGGTGGGATCACAACCTGCGGAGGCTCTTGCCGAAGCGGCACTTGACGGAATGCCATCACCGTCCTTTGTCTCCCTGCCTGTTCCACAGCCGTTGCCTACAGACGATGCTTGCCGGGAAGACAGTCCTCATCACCGGCGCCTCCAGCGGAATCGGCGCCGCCTGTGCGGAAAAGTTCGCCGAAGCCGGAGCCCGGCTCCTGCTCCTGGCACGCCGACGCGAGCGGCTGGAAGCTCTTGCCCACGAACTCCACAGCCGCTTCTCTGCCTCATGCCACCTGCTGGTATGCGATGTCCGAGACCGCCACCAGGTGGAAGACACGCTCGGCTCACTTCCGCCGGCATGGGCAGATATTGATATCCTGGTCAACAACGCCGGACTTGCCCGCGGATTGGCTCCCCTCCACGAAGGCTCCTACGACGACTGGGAAGAGATGATCGACACCAACCTCAAGGGACTGCTCGCCGTCACCCGCGCTGTCCTGCCCCGCATGGTTGCTCGCCGGTCAGGGATGATCATCAACATCGCCTCCATTGCCGGGCGAGAGGTCTACCCGAACGGGAACGTCTACTGCGCTACCAAGCACGCTGTCCGGGCACTCTCTGAGGCACTCCGCATCGACTTGAACGGCACGAACATTCGTGTGGTCAACATTGACCCTGGACTGGTCGAGACGGAGTTCTCGCTCGTGCGCTTCCGCGGCGATGCCGAGCGTGCTCGGAAGGTGTACGAAGGGCTCCAACCGTTGACAGCACACGACGTTGCCGAGCTGGTGCTCTTCTGCGCCACCCGCCCCCCACACGTTGTCATCGCGGACGTTCTCATCGTGCCAACCGCCCAGGCTACCACGTGGCTGGTCCATCGTCAGCAGGGATAGCCTGGTCAGAATACCCCGCGCTCGCGCAGGCTCGTGTAGCTATCCCCGGCAATGATGATATGGTCCAGCACCGGGATATCCAGGAGCTTACCCGCCTGGACCAACTGCCGAGTCACGGCAATATCCTCGGCAGACGGTTCGCTATTGCCCGAGGGGTGATTGTGCAGCACGATGATTGCCGCAGCGCTCTCGGTAATTGCTAGCCGGAACACCTCTCGGGGATGGACCAAGCTGGCAGTCAACGTTCCTTCGCTGACGAGCACCTCGCGGACAATCTGGTTCGCGGCGTTGAGCAGCAGAACATGGAAGGACTCAGTCCGTGCTCCCCTCAGTCGCGGGATGTAGAGCCGCGCCACATCCTCCGGAGAGCGGATCACCCGCCGGGCAGCAAAGGGTTCTGCCTGGAGCCGACGCGCCACCTCAAAGGCAGCCGCCAGGACAATCGAACGGACCATCCCCATGCCCCGCACCGCCCGCAGTTCGCTGACATCCCGGGCTGCCAGGTCCGTCAACGAGCCGAAGCGATCCAGAAGCTCCCGTGCGACATCAAGGGCAGAAAACCCCTGCGTCCCAGAGCCAATCAGGATTGCCAGCAGCTCGGCATTGGAAAGCACCGACGCCCCGTAGCGCAGCAGCCGTTCCCGCGGACGCTCATCTTCGCGCCACTCCCGAATCGCCCGGTAGGTAGGTGGTGCATTTACTCGGGCTTGAGAACCTCGTGCAGCCATTGCAAATACGGCTCCGCCGATGCTTCCAGAGGCAGGGCAATGATTTCCGGAACGTCGTAGGGATGCAGCTCACTGACTCGCTGCTGGAGTGCCGCCAGAAGCTCCCGATGGGTTTTAATAATGAGGAGCGCTTCCTGCGCTTCGTGGAGCGCTTCCTTCCAGCTGAAGTAAGAGTAGACCGTTGGCACGATATTGCAGCAGGCTGCTAAGTGTTCGCTGACCACAATGCGCGCCAGCTGCTTGGCATTGTCCAGCGACGGGGTTGTGATGAGGACAACACAGAAATCGCGGGTATTCTGCATAACTTTGGCATTGTCCGTCCAACCCGGGCGCAAATTAGGGAAAATGGTAGAGCTGCTCGTGTTGTACCTCCACATGCTGGCAGCGCTCTATGCCTTCACGAAACGCTGGCAAGAGCGGGGAATTGCCGAAGGTTTCCTGGCAGTGCTCTTCGTTGGCTTCATCTTTCTGCTGGGCTGGAGCCTGAGCGGAGCAGCTGTACGCGCTTTTCTCTCCACCCCGAACCTGACCCCATGGCTGAGCCGGGATGCTCTGGGACTGCTGCTGATTTTGCCGGCGGAAGTTGCACTCTTCATTGCACTCTTCGTACGCCGCTGAACGTATGCGGTGGGACACGAGAAAGGGAAACCCCGACGTCTGTGGAGGCATCCAGTTATCCGAACCCACCGTGCGATGGACACCGCAGCTCTCGCAGACCAGCTCCGCCAGTGTGTAGCACAAGTTCGCGATCCCGAGCTCGGAGTCCCGCTCGGGGAGCTCAACGCCGTCCACGCGGTACGCCTCCGCGATGGCTGTGTTGAGCTCTACCTGGAGTTGATTCCTCCCGTCCGGTGGATTGCCCAGCAGCTAGAACAGGCATGCCGGTTAGCAATTGCCGAGCTTCTGCCCGAAGCCCCTGTGGAGATTTACGTCCGGGAGCGGGAGATCCCGCGCGGCAGTACTCCACCGTCGCTCTCCGAGGTCAAGCACATGCTAGCCATTGCCTCGGGTAAGGGTGGAGTTGGGAAATCCACGGTGGCAGCAAACCTAGCTGTTGCCCTCGCCCAAGCTGGAGCGACGGTCGGATTGCTCGATGCGGATATCTACGGACCCAGCGCTCCGACCCTGTTCGGACTGCAAGGCATGCCTCTGCACGCCCGCAAAGATGAACACGGGCGCGTCATCGGGATCCCCCACCAGCGCTACGGGGTTCGTGTTGCTTCCATGGGATTTGTTCTCCAGCGCGACCAGGCGGCTATCCTGCGGGGTCCGCTCCTGGCAGGATACTTCATGACGCTGGTAGAGCAAGTAGACTGGGGGCAGCTGGACTTCCTCCTCTTCGACCTTCCCCCAGGAACGGGCGATATTCACCTGACGCTGGCGCAGAAGGTACCGCTGACGGGCGTCGTATTGGTCACCACCCCGCAAGAGCTCGCCCTTGCCGATGTCCGCCGTAGTGCGGCGATGTTCCATCGGGTCAATGTGGCGGTCCTGGGCATTGTGGAGAACATGAGTTACTTCACCTGCCCCCGCTGTGGACATCGCGAGTTCCCCTTCGGCGAAAGCGGTGGGGAGCGCCTCGCCGAGGAGCTCCAAACGGTGCTCCTCGGGCAGTTACCGCTCGATCCCCTCTTACAGCGTGCCAGCGACGAGGGGATCCCTGCTGTCGAACACCCTGCCGGTGCTCATATGCGAGCGCTCTTTGCCGAGCTTGCTCGCTGCGTGGTGCGGGAAATACGCCGCCACTACGCCCGCACAGCTGCCCCGCCTCCGGAGATCCAGCTGTAGTCCATGGCGCAACCCGGAGAATCCTCTAATTTTGTGCGCTCTTGTGATGTCGTCTTCGCTTTCCTCAACGTTCATGCGTGCGGTGGTAGAAATTGCGGCGCAACAGTATACGGTCGAACCCGGGCAGATTCTGGTTGTCCCTCACCTCCCGAGTGAACCGGGCAGCACCGTAGAGTTTCCCCATCTCCTCCTGGTCGAAGACGGTACCACGGTCTTGCTTGGCACCCCATACATTGAAGGGTGCGTTCGTGCCGAAGTTCTCGACCATGGCAAGGGGAAGAAGGTCATCGTCTTCAAGAAGAAACGGCGCAAGGGGTACAAGCGCTTCAAAGGGCACCGACAGCTCTACACACGGCTGCGCATCACGAGTATCGAACTGCGGGACAGTTCCACAACCGAGACAGTCTGAGCCATGGCACACAAGAAAGCTGGAGGCTCGACGCGGAACGGGCGCGATTCCAACCCGAAATACCTCGGCGTCAAGCGCTTCGGCGGGCAGCTCGTCCGCGCCGGCAACATCCTCGTCCGGCAACGGGGAACGAAGTTCTACCCCGGACGCAACGTCGGGATGGGACGCGACTATACGCTCTACGCTCTCACCGATGGTGTGGTTGTCTTCGAACGGAAGGACCGCCAGCGCTTGAAGGTTTCCGTCTACCCGATCGACGGCAACGGGGGGAAGGCAGCATGAAGCTGACCATTATCGGAGCGGGCAACGTCGGTGCCACAACAGCCCACCTGGCAGCTCTCCACGGAGTTGCCCGCGAGATTGTGCTGCTCGACATTGTGGAGGGGATTCCCCAGGGCAAAGCACTCGACATCTACGAATCACTCCCCATCGTGGGACGCGATTGCCGAGTGATCGGGACGAATTCCTACCAGGATACCGCCAACTCGGACATCGTGGTCATCACCGCTGGGGTGCCGCGCAAGCCCGGCATGAGCCGCGATGACCTCCTGACAACCAACGCGGGCATTGTCAAATCGTGTGCGGAACAAGCCATTGCCTATTCCCCGCACGCCTTCTACATCGTGGTCTCCAACCCGCTCGACGTAATGACGTACCTGACGCTGAAGATCACCGGACTGCCGCGGACCCGTGTGGTCGGCATGGCAGGGGTGCTCGACACAGCCCGCTTCCGCACTTTCATCGCCATGGAGCTAGGGGTCTCCGTCAGCGATATCTCTGCCATGGTCCTCGGCGGACATGGCGACAGCATGGTTCCGTTGGTCCGCTATACGACCGTCGCCGGTGTCCCGCTGGCGGAGCTCCTCCCTCCGGAGCGGATTGCGGCACTGGTGCAGCGGACTCGCGACGGCGGGGCAGAAATCGTTGCCTATCTGAAAACCGGGAGTGCTTACTACGCCCCTGCTGCCGCCGTTGTGCAGATGATCGCTGCCGTTGCAGATGATCGCAAGCAGATCCTTCCCTGCGCTGTGTTCCTGGAAGGTGAGTACGGACTGTCCGATGTCGTCTGCGGTGTCCCGGTCAAGCTCGGGCGCTCTGGAGTGGAGGAGATCTTCCAGCTGGAGCTGACCGAGGCAGAGCAGGAAGCGCTCCACCGCTCGGCTGCCGATGTCCGGCGGACAATCGCCCGCATGGAGGAACTCCTGAAGCAGGCAGCCTCATGAGGTTGTTACCGCGGAAATCCCGCTGTAGGCAGGAGCGGGCGTGTATTTTTGCATTCTGGTCGTAGGGTCTCGTCCAGTAGCACAGGAGCGAACTGATGAACAACCCGCTGCGGAATCTCTTCAATGTCATCGTCATCGTCCTGGCACTGACGGTCGCATTCCTGTTCTACCACTTCGTCATGGGCAATCCCGCTAACTTCAAAGACGGTGAGCGCCGGCGTGAGCCTGTGCCCGGTAACATTCTGGGAACCGCCTACACCGGTGGTCCGCTCGTGGCAGTGCTGATCGCTCTGTCGCTGATCTCCATCACGTTCGTCATCGAGCGCTGGCTCTCGCTCCAGAAAGCTCGCGGGAAAGGCTCGCCGGAGCAGTTCCTGACAGAGTTCCAGAAACTGCTGGAAGCCGGGAAAGTCGAGGAGGCAATAGCGCTATGCCAACGCCAAGGCGGCAGCCTTGCAAATGTCTTGCTGGCAGGACTGCAACGCTACCAACAGGTCGCGCAGGATTCTTCCCTGGATGCCGAGCGGAAGCTGGCTGAAGTCCAGCGAGCCATTGACGAGGCTATCAACTTGGAGACGCCTCTGCTGGAGAAAAACCTGGTCATCCTCTCCACCATTGCCTCCATTTCAACGCTGGTGGGGCTGCTGGGAACCACAATCGGGATGATCCGCGCCTTCATGGCGCTGGGGCTGACCGGCGCCGTTTCCGCACAGCAACTCTCCATCGGCATTGCTGAAGCTCTCTACAACACAGCCGGCGGGCTCTTCACGGCGATCATCTCGATTGTCGCATACAACTTCTTCACCACGAAGGTGGACAACTTCGTGTACACCATCGATGAAGCCACGCTGAGCATGATGGAAACGCTCACCGTGCAGGTCAAACAGTAAAGCTTCCCATCGCCGCCCATGCCGAAAGTCAAGAAACGCCGGCTTGGTTTCGTGCTGGATATGACCCCGCTGGTGGATATCACCTTCCTGCTGCTGACCTTCTTCATGCTGACGGCGAAATTCAAATCCGAAGCCGAAAGCCAGCAGCGGTTCACCATCGTTCGCCCCCAAGCAACCGCTGACACCTCTCGGCTGCCAGATAAGGACCTGGCCATCATCAAAATCGGGATCGACACCCTGGTGGGCGACACATCGTACTACTA
>Ga0209289_100765_pt1 | contig 14913 bp, 7 predicted proteins | sample GXS110809BmetaG_FD_184121 | JGI IMG/M metagenome (GOLD analysis project Ga0209289, IMG submission 184121) | Hot spring microbial communities from Gongxiaoshe hot spring, China to study Microbial Dark Matter (Phase II) - GXS 110809B (SPAdes)... ...
CAATCGCTCCAAACTCAACGCAACCCTTCCCTACAGGGACTTGCACTTCCTCCCAACCTTTGCTCCCTGCATCACGAAAATGGACATGGGCGACATGCGGGAGCAAAAATCGGTAGTCATCAAGCCTTAAACCTTGAATTGTGAAGTGGGATGGGTCAAGCGTGATTTTAAGTCCGTCAACCTGCTCAACAAGAGCCAAAGCAACTTTCGGGTTTTCAGTGATTTGTGAGAAATGAGTTTCAATCGCCACAGTAACTTTGAACTTGTGGGCAACTGCTACAAGTTGGCGCAACCTTTGAACCTCTTGTTCCAATGATGTCCCTCGCTTTGCCGAGCCCAAAGTGATGACTGGCACACCTAACTTTTGAGCAACGATGCAAAGCCCCTCTAACCTTCGTTCCTGCTCTGACAAATCTCCTGTTCCCAAACCGACATTGAATGCAACGGGTTTGATTTGAACTCGTCCGCAAAGTTCCTGAAGCCCTGCAGCGAACTTTTCAGGTTGAAAAGCGACTTCGGATGGATTAATGTGCGCCCAACCTTCAATTGCACCGATGTCAACGAAAGCGAAACCTAAATTTGCCAACTCCTTTAAGGCAACTTCCAACGGCTGTTTTGAAAAGGACAAAGTTGAACCTGCAACTTTCATGACCATTCCCTCCTTTGCCACTTGTCGCAAAAGACTGCACATCCATTAACAAAGATTATGCTTCTGTGTGTCTGTCTGAATTAGGAGTTACGCAGTTGGATTTAGGGGCGGCTGCTAAGCCGCCCGCAAGGGCAGTTTTAACCCCTTATAAAGGATGTTTTCGGGCAGACTATCGTCCGCCCCTACACAAAATGACATCAAATGCGTAAGTCCTATGAATTCTCAAGCAACTCTTTGACTGGCGAAAAAGTTAACCGATGGATTGAGCATGGACCAAATTTTCTGAGGGCTTCAATGTGCTCTTTGGTTGGATAACCTTTGTGATTTGCAAAGCCATACTGAGGATAGCGCTTGTCATAGGCTCTCATCAAATTGTCTCGCACCACTTTCGCAACGATGCTGGCTGCGCTTATAATCGGACAAACCCTGTCGCCACTGACGATGAAATGGCAAGGGAAACCCAAATCGCCCAAACAATCTCCGTCCACCAAAGCCAAGTCAATCTTAAGGGGCGGAAACTTAGCAGTCAAGTTTGTCAATGCCCTCTTCATTGCCAAAGCAGACGCTTGGCGAATATTGAGTTGGTCAATTTCGGCAGGTGTCGCCATACCGATGCCGATGGATGCACCACTTCGCAGCATCAGTCGGAACAATTCCTTGCGTTCCTTCGGTGTCAGTTGTTTGCTGTCTCTAAAAATTGGTGGCTTGGCGAGCAAAAGTTCATTAGGCAAGAAGACTGCTGCTGCCACAACTGGACCAGCCAACGGTCCTCTTCCTGCCTCATCTACACCGATAACTGTTAATCCTTTCTCCGTCCATCGCTTTAAATTGAGCATTGCCGTTTCTGCTGTCCATTTTTCACCTCGGTAACGAATTTCCTTTCTCACCGCTACCACGACCTTTTACAGCAATTCGCCGATGTTTTCAACGAATAATGCCACATTTGTGGAGCGAATGAAATTCGCCTGGTTTTCGGGGGAAATTTTACCCAGACTCATATGCGACAATGGATGCGGAGAAAAAGCAAGAGAAAGCACAAACTGCTAAAGAGTTCGTTGTGCCCCATAGGGGCAAAACTACTGCGCCCAACAAGAACGCACCTATCGCGCCTCCAAGCAAATCGCAACTGTAAACTAAGCCCGCCGCTTTTTCACGCTCAAAACCGAAACTTTCCAAAACTTGAACAGCCACAGGGAAAGAGACACCAATTAAACATCCAACCAACGCTATAAAGAGCCCGCACAAAATCGCAACGATAACTGTTGGTGCAGATGAAACTAACAACGAAATCCCGCACCAAGCAAGTGCTGTAAGCCCCATCATAAGCGCTAAAGGCATGAGGGAGAGAAAGCACCTAAAATTTCGCCACCTTTCAACGAGCCAAGCCCCAAAAGCCAGACCCAACATGAAAATGGCAAATAGCAAAGCAACTTGTTGGTAAAGCGTCCCCAAAAGGGATTGAAAGACTAACAGAATGGTCAATTCCGTCAACATTCCAACGGCTCCAATAACTGCAATTGCTACGAACGAAGCCGAGTAAATTCTGTATCGCCTTCGGATTAAAAGCCAAAACTTCAAAGGCAATATGGCAAGTGCCCCAATTGACCAACGAGGCAAGTTTAGGAACACTTCCAAAAGTTTAGCCCCCTTTTCACCGCTCATCCTGAGCCAAAACATGCTTGACAAAAAGTAACCCGTCGGGTTTGTATCAGAGTTCAACCACTTGTGCCCAGTTGCTTTTACTTGCTCCTGCTCTAAGGGATTAAATGGCAAGCCTGTTTTCACCTCGTAGTTAACCCTTTCAACTTGCACTGGGTTAGTAAAGGCGAAAAGGTTGATGTCCCCAAGTTTTCTTTCCCTCATTCTTTGGAGTAAAGTGGGTTCGTGCAGTGTCAATTTGGCGAAAGTTGACTCCTGAGGCGCAGGGCACTTTGCGAGGAGTGTCAGCGGGCTGGATGGGACAACCAAAACTTCGCAAAAAGAAGTCAGCATCGTCCTGTAAACACAATTGTTCCGCATCAGGTAAAATTCGCCGAAACCCGAAGGGGGTTCGTGCAAACCGTGCAATGCGAAGATGCCTCCGGGCAAAAGTGCCTCGGCAACTTCGGCGAAAAACTCCCAGGTGAAAAATCGGTTTGCTGTTGCGGTTGTCGGGTCGGAGGCGACGACGATTATGACATCATATGGGCGTTGAACTTGCCTTACAAAGGAGCGTCCATCAGAAAAGTGAAGTTCAATTCTCGGGTCCGAAACCCAAACCCGCTCCCTTTGAGGCAGCAGTGGCAAAACGAGTTTCGGGATTGTCGGGTCAACTTCAACCCAGTCAACACCCACAACCTTCGGGTGCTCAAGCACAGCCTTAACCCAACCGCCAAGCCCACCGATCAAAAGGATTCGGTTTGGTCTCGGATGCTGGAGCAAAATGAGATGAACGAGCGAAGCAATCTCTCCTTGATCAGGCAAAGTGAAAAGCAAGTGTCCACCCTGATACACACTCAATTGGTCGCCGTAGCGAACAACCGCAGCCAAACCGTAAGGCGACTTAGAGAAACGAACTAATTTGCCTGAGGGGAACATTGAGCGCCAAAAGCGAAGTTGAGTGTAGTTTTCAACAAATGGAGAGGCTATAAGGGTTAACGCTGCTACAATTGCGAGCACGATTGTAAGCAGCATGTTCGGCTGAAACTTCAAGGTTACCCATAGCGACAAAAGCAAGTGAAGCGCCAGAGAACAAGCGAGCAAAGAAGTGTGGTCAAGCAATTGAAGGAGAAAGAGGCTAAGGGCAATTCCGGCGATGACCGCTCCTAAACTTTCAGCGATGTAAACTCCAGAGGCACCAGCAAAAGATGCAGCGAAAACAAATTGTGCCCCGATAATAACGCAAACGGGCAACAAAGCGACTGAAGCGATGAAAAGCCATTGAGCGGAGGATAAAGGTTCTCCGGGCGGAAGGGCAAGGTAGATTCTGGATAAGCGGATAAGCCAAATGTCAAGCACAGCAAATGCCGTCAGCGAAAGGCTGAGTAGGGCGTAGATTGGCAAAGGGGTTAGAATTCTCTTTTGAGCCGCAAGCAGTTTTGATGCAGCGAAGGAGCCCAACCCGATTAAAACAAGCCATGTTCCAAGCACAAAAGCGATTGTCAACTCTGTCCCTTCCGCGAGCATCAACAACTCACGGAACAGGACGATTTGACAAACTTGCGAAACACATCCAAGCGAAGCAAACATCCAAAGCGATTTCACAATTGCCATATGCCCGGAATGCGAGTTTTGCATTTCGGACAAATCCCCCGTTGGATTTCGTTGGATGTAAGTTTAAAGCCGAGGCGGCGAATAACCGGCGCTTTGCACTTTGGACAATAGGTGTGGTTGGCATCATGAGGAGCGACATTGAACAGGTATACGAACTGCAAACCAACATCCAAAGCGATATCACGACATCGCTCCAGCACTGGCACCGGCGTTCTGGGTAAGTTGCGGAGTTTGTATTCAGGGACGAAACGACCGAAATGGACGGGAACTTGAGTCCCTAAGTTTCGGCGAATCCAAAGGCACATCTCCCTAACTTGCTTCATGTTATCGTTGAGTGTTGGGACGATCAAGGTCACCAATTCAAGCCAAACACCTTCGCTCTTGACAGTTACTATCGCATCTAAAACGGGCTTGAGCGGTGCGCCGACGACCTTGAGGTAAAAGTCATCGTCAAACCCTTTCAGCGCCACTGCAAAGGCATCAGTCACTTTACACCATTCTTTGATCGGCTCGCGGTTCATGAAAAGCGCTGTAGCCACCACATTTTTCAATCCTTCCGACTTCGCCCGCTCCGAAATGTCCATCGCATATTCCCAAAACACGACTGGCTCTGTGTAAGCGAAAGCAATCACCTTGATGCCGTGTTCTTTTGCTTTTCTGACCGCCTCAGCAGGGGGTAAATCGTAGTTACGCAGTTGGTCGGGACGCACCTGAGATTGCTGCCAATTTTGGCAATAGAGACAACGCAAGTTGCAGCCGGCAGTGGCTATTGAAAGTGTTCGTTCGCCGGGTAGGAAATGGTGAAGAGGCAACTTTTCAATTGGGTCAACACTGATAATGCATGGGTTGCCGTAAGCCATCGTCATCAGTTTTCCCTTGACATTTAGTCGCGTATTGCAACCGCAAACTTGACCGTCAGAGAGAACGCAATTTGATGGGCAAATGAAGCATTGAACCCTGTTGTTTTGCAGTGGTTTCCACCAACGCTGGGGGATTTCAACAAGAGGAGCATTGGAGCCCTTACTTCTCGCTTGTGCTGCGGTGAAGGGACAATTGCGAATTGCGGTCAAAACGCCGATACCTCCAAGCATCATCGTTCGGAGAAAATTTCGGCGACCGAACATGAAATCAATCACTCCCTCGTTGGAACTTCATGAAGCGAAAATCCGTCGTGCTATGGCAGCATCTTCTTCCGCTTCCTCGGCGTTCATGAACCCAACCGCTGCCGCGACGACTCCCTTGACGCTGAATGTCCAAAGCAACCAATCTTCAATTCGGTTTTCGTCAAATCGCCCTGACGCTAATGGTTTGATGGCAATGACAGGCTTAGGGCATTCTTTGAGAACTTCCAAGATGGCTTCGCGGGAAGGGTGCATGTAGAAGCCAATTTTGTTGACAGGGACAGCGACCACTTCGCAATCGTAGTTGCCCTTGATGATCATTTGTAGCCTGTCAGCGCGGTGGCAGGATGTCCCAGGAATCATCCCCGCTTCTCGGATCAGAGCGAAATACCTGTCAAAGTCTTTAATCCGCCCATTTTCAATGGGGAACGAATCCGCCCAACCGCCGTGGAGGAGACAGAATTTCGCCCCAGCGTCTTTTAGTTGTTTGATTTGCTCGCGAATCGCTGTTGGGTCGCCCAAAGTCGTTCCGATAAAAGTGAGCCTAATACCTGTTCGCTTTTCAGTGATGTCAAGGGCTTGAAGGAGGGGTTGGTAGCACGGACCGAAAACTGCAGTTAAGCCGAACTCAAGACACTTGACAAAAACATCGGCAATTCGTTCCGGGGTGTAAAATTGCCTAATCCATCTGTCGCGTCCCAAACTGGTGTGAGACCAACCCAGAAGGCTGTTTGTCCCGATGATGATGCGGGGCAAAGTAACACCAGCAACGGAAACGCTTGGGAAAGGTGGGATGGAAATCGGTCGTCTTGGCTGCTCGCTTAAACCTGCTTTCACATCATCAATTGACGCTAACGACGCTAAAGTCATTGCGCTCGCGATACTCTTGACAAATTTTCGTCTCCCAGTTACCCTCATCGCTTTCACCTCTTTCTCTGTCCCGCAGGGACGGATGGAACATAACCGCTTTTTTAAGGCGCATTTCTTGTGACCCTACTGACTCAGAGGACACGCCTATGGCGTGCCGAATTCCCCTCGCAGGGTAGGGTTTTACACCCTGCCGACGAATTTTCTATCGGCGCGGTATAAAACCGCGCCCTACATTGAGCCCAATTTTTCCTTTGGTAGGGCAGGGTTTTACACCCTGCCGACGAATTTTCCATCGGCGCGGTATAAAACCGCGCCCTACATTGAGCCCAATTTTTCCTTTGTAGGGCAGGGTTTTACACCCTGCCGACGAATTTTCCATCGGCGCGATGTAAAACTGCGCCCTACATTGACCCGATTTTCCTTGTAGGGCAGGGTTTTACATCCTGCCGACGAATTTTCTATCGGCGCGGTATAAAACCGCGCCCTACATTAAGCCCAAAATGAATTTGACACTCATTTTTTCTCCGTTAGAAGTTACGCAGTTGGATGTAGGGGCGGCTGCTAAGCCGCCAGCAAGGGCAGTTTTAACCCCTTACAAAAGATGTTTTCGGGCAGACTATCGTCCGCCCCTACACAAAATGACATCAACTGCGTAAGTCCTATCTGCCATCAACCACTGGCTAAAGCCGGTGGCATGAATGATGTGTTGAGTGTTCTGGGTTGTGCGTTGAGCGTTGAAAAAAACATGCAAACAATCTGTAAACCCATGCTACGGGCTTTAGTCTGTAATCCCTGACGCTTTTCCTGAGCGCTGATTTTAATCGGCGAATTTCTTTGGTGAGTGAAATTTCGTCCAACGATTTTTTCGGGCACATTTCATGTGCCCCTACGGGAACAATTCGGCTTACGGTTTCGGACAAATTCCGCCAGTGTTATAAACTGTCAAGGATTTCAGCCCTTCGCCTTCACCGGGCTTCAAATTGGCTTGAGCCAGTTGACGCTCGTTCAAAACAATAGCCAAGCGGGGATGGAGCAAATTGGCGATGATTTTGCCCAGCAGGATTTCCTCTCGGTTTTTCGCTGTCAATTCCTTCAACCGTTCCTCAAGCAGTTCCTTTCGGTGAAGTTTGCGAAACTCTTCAGCGAGTTCCTCCGATTTCATCGCAAAGTCGGATTCGCTAAGCGAACGAACCCGGTCAACCAATTCTGTCAAGCGCTGGACAAGATTATCTCGTTCTTCAAGGGGGTAGGGACCGCCTCTGGCTTCAATTTGTTTCGCCAGCCCTTCAACGATTTGAGCCTTCCTGCGGAAGTAAATGCTGGGCGGAATTTGACGAAGCCTTTCAAGCGCTTTGATGTAGCCAGCGTTATTCGGCGCTTGCCCAACCCTCACCGGGTCTCTCAAGTTCTTCGGCGGGATCAAGCAAGGCTTGTAGTCAACGAGAACTTGCTTTTGCTCTTCGGTCAGGATTGACAAAACTTGTGCTGCAATTTCACGCAACCTCACCGATTGGGGATTAGGTTGTGGCATCAATCCAGCCTGAAGCGCCAATTGATTGGCACGAAGCAACATCGGTTGAGGGATGCTCCGACCGTTGACCAAAAGTCGCTTCATCGTTTGGAGAATGCCGACAAGTTCATTGAAGGCAACAGGGTCAACAGTAATTTGTGGGGCAGCAAAGTGATTGTTCACCGCTTGCGCCAACTCTTGAAGTTTCCTCAATTGTTCAGGTGTCATGTATAGCCCGTTGACCAAGTTCATAATGTTGATTTCTGTCTTCAGCGTTTTGACAGTCCGTTCAAGTTCCACAAACTCCCTGTCAACGAGGGGCTGAATCGGCGATGAGGGGAGACCAAGTTGCCGTTCCAAAACACTGACCAAAGCAGGGTTGAGCAGGAATCGTCCAAGAGGGGTGATTTCACCATACTCAGCCCGATGAATTTCCGCTAATTCCTTTCGGATTTCAGCCACAGGGTCAAGTTGGCGGTTTCCTCGGTTCAGGACAGGTGACAGCCGAGCCCTCAGAACCGTTCCCAAGTTGGCTGAATGCAATTGCTCTGCGATTGAGCGTTGCTCGTCAGTTAAAACCCTTGATGCTTCATCCACCAAAGGTGCAAGCGAGTCAGCAAGCCATTTTGTCAAATTCTTGCCCTTCAAATTTGCGACAGCGGTTCGTCGCTCTGTTTCAGGTGTGAAGCCGACATTGAGCAAATCCTCGGCGCGGAAAGCAGTAAAGGCTTCAACTTGCTCTCGCAGGACCTCACGCATTTGTTCCCGATACTCCGACCAAATTGCTTGAGCCCGCTTGGAGATTTCAAGCAATTTTTGTGCTTGCTGAGGGGAAAGGTTCATCGCGCTTACTGCCCGAAGTGCAGCAAGTTCCGCAACAAGGGGTTGAATTTGCTCAATTGCTTCTTCAAACGACAGCGATTGAGCCGAGGAGAAAGCGACGGAAAAGAAAATTACGACCAAAACACTTAACCCTCGCTTCAACATCGCCCATCGCCTCCGTTCGTTTCGGCATCACCGAAAATTTTGACGATGGGTTGATAGAAGGGTTCGTGACAAGATTTTTCAGTTTATCCCGTTTCATTTGCTGTGTTGAGCAAAAATTTTCGGCTCACTTGGAAGTTCGCCCTCCAGAATGTAAAATTTTTCGGCTCATTCAAACCCTTAACTTTTCGCCCCTTAACAACGCTATAAATTATGGGGCAAGCAAAATCGGAAGGGTCAAATCTTTGGTGAGCCGATAGGATGGAAATTGGACTTCATGTGAGCCAAATACTTGACAAACGAAGAAATTGCGATAAAATTGCAGCCACAAAAAATGGGCAGGAGTTACACAGTTGGAAGTAGGGGTGGCTGCTAAGCCGCCCGAAGGGGTAGTTTTAACCCCTTACAAAGGATGTTTTCGGGCAGACTATCGTCCGCCCCTACACAAAGTGACATCAAATGCGTAAGTCCTAATGGGAAGGTGAAGTTGCAGGGCTAAAGGGAGGCGAAAGATGATGCAAGGGCGGAAGGGAAGTAGGCGATGGATGGTCTGGTTGGGATGGATGGCGGTTGTAGGTGCTTTGCTTTTGACACTGACGATGACGGTCGGACAGCGCATCAATGACGAGGCAAGGGTAAGACAAAGGTTAGATGAGCGAACGCTCCGTCACCGTTTCCCTGTTTCTCCATCTCATCGCTTCTTCATTTCACCGTCTCCGCTTCCCACCCGTTCCTTCCGTTCAAGACAACAAAGCCAAAATGTGGAATTGGTGGGACACTATGACACGCCAGCTTATGCATTGGACGTCTATGTTTCAGACCAATATGCATATGTGGCGGAGACGGCAGGGTTGCAGATCATTGATGTCTCAGACCCTTCTTCGCCGACAGAAGTAGGTTTCTATGAGGCTCCATACTCTGCAGGGATTATAAAAGTTTATGTCTCAGGTCAATATGCTTATGTGACAGATACGAGAGGGTGGTTGCGAATTATTGATGTCTCAGACCCTTCCTCACCAGAGGAAGTAGGCTCCTATTTCCCGGGGGGAAGAGGCATTTACGTATTAGAAGATTACGCTTATGTGGCGGATGGGATTGGGTTGCGAATCATTGATGTCTCAGATCCGACTTCGCCTGCAAAAGTAGGCTTCTGTGAGACGCCAGGCTCCTCACAGGACGTTTATGTTAAATATCCCTATGCCTATGTTGCAGATGGAGGAGAAGGGTTGCAAATTATTGATATCTCAGATCCTTCTTCACCATGGATAGTAAACTTTTATAGTGCACCGCGCTTTTATGCAAGAGATGTTTATGTCTTAGGTGGATATGCTTATGTGGCAGATAGTTATGGAGGTTTGCGAATCATTAGCACATATTTACCACGGGAAGTAAGCTACTTTAAGACTTCGGATTTTGCATGGAGTGTTTATGTTTCAAAACATGGTTCAAGCACGTACGCTTATGTGGCAAATTATAAGGCAGGATTACGAGTCATTGATGTTTCAAACTCTTATTCACCAAAGGAGGTAGGCTACTATGATACGCTAGGAATAGCAGTAGGAGTTTATGTTTCAGGTCAGTATGCTTATGTGGCAGATTATGACGGAGGATTGATTATTCTTCGTTTTACTGGTGCGGTTGTCAATCACCCCCCTTCCATTCCTGTTTTGCTTTCTCCAGAAAATGGAGCAACAGTTTCACCGACACCTACTTTTAAGATGAAATCCACAGACCCAGATGGAGACCAAATTAAGTTTGAGATAGAGGTTGTGAAAGGGGGCGAGACTAAGCCCTTGACCTTCACCACCGCTTTTGTTGACAGCGGTTCTGAAGCAAGTTTTACTGTTCCAACTGACCAATCCCTTTCAGAAGGTCAGTGGAGTTGGAGGGCGAGGGCAATAGACAGCAAGGGTGCAGCAAGCGACTGGAGCAAGCCGCAGACTTTCACGGTGTCGGCGTATGATTTATCTGTGTCAATGGTAGAACTCGCGCGATATAATGACCCAGCCAAGATATCTGCAAAAGCTGCAAATTGGATAACCATTCATGCCATAATAGACAACCCGGCGGGTAAGGCTATAAATAGCTGCACTGTCAGGTTCGTGGCGATAAAGCCTGACGGAACCGAAATGGGGGTTGATAAAGATGAAACCTTAAGAAACTTGCAAACATTTCCAATACATGTCTACAAGGAATGGCAACTGCCCAGCCGAGTAATGGAAGGTTGGAAAGTGAGGGTAGAAATTGTCTCCTGTGACCCGCCTGACGCGAATCCCTCTAACAACTCAAAGACTGTCGGTCCGTTCAACTTCTATTATGTCTCTGATGGTGCAAATAATGCACCATGGAACCAGGAGGTGGATTCATACAGTTTTGCAAATCGGGACATGAGTTGGGAAGACATTATTGATATGACAGATGACATTGTGACATCGTTGTTTAACATAGCGCCGCCGACAGAGAAACTTCAAATCTTTACCAGAGCAGGTGAAGGAGAGAACCGTGGCCGTGGACCGATCCTGCTCGCTTCATCCGCAATAGTAGCCTATGCAGGATGGGTGCTCTGGTCCTATGTGACCACTTTAAAAGGACATTGCTATGGGATGGCATCGACAAGTATTCTTTACAAGCAAAGTAACGATTTCAAGCCAAAGTCCGTGAGGCATATGACAACACATGAAATGCAGTGGGAGAACTATGATGTTAGGTTTAACATCAAAGCCTTTCACAGGTCTCAACTTGTTTCTATATTAGCGCATCCTGAATGGAAGTCTAAGATGAATGCAACAACCGAGATGGAGTATTTGCGAAAGAAAATAAAGGACGAAAATAAACCTGCCATGGTGTTAGTCTGGCGCGTCCAATCGCAAGGCGGAGAGGAAAAGTTAGAGGTAGGGCATGCTGTCACTGCCGTTTCAGTTTTAGAATATCCCGAGGACAAAATAGCGCAGATACATGTTTATGATAACTCTTTTCCAGGACCGCTGTATACCGCCAGATTGGATCTGCAGAACAATAAATTCTCCTATATCTGGCCCGGGGACACAGTTTTCTTCAACAAGCTCCGAGCGACATATCCTGTCACATGGACCCTTTCCACGGCTGTCCGTGATGTAGTGAACAGAGCAACGGATTGGCTTTTGAATGAGATAGAAAAGAAAGCCCAAAATTTCAGGACTTTTATTATCCGTCTTTTTAGGGGTGGTGGCAAGCAGGCACAGGTTATTGAGCCATTGTTCACGGACTCGCAAGGAAGGAAAGTGGGGTATGTGGCGGGAACCGTGGTGAGTGAGATACCGAATGCACAGGTTGACAAGATATGGGATGCGATTTTGATAAGAGTGCCTATTGAGTTGAGTGGCAAGTTAGATGTGAAGGCACTTTCGGAAACAGAAGTATCCATCGGGTTCATTATAGGACAAAGCGTATCCAAACTTGGTTCAAGACAGGAAGGCTCTACTGGTTTGACAATAATTGAATTCGAGCCGGTGAAGTTGGATACCAATGGCACTGTGAGTTCAGAAGTTAAGCCAGAGCAAGTTTCACAGTTGAAAGTTGACAGAGATGGCGATGGGCAATTTGAGGAAACAATGAGTCCAACCACTACGGTGGAACAAGTTTATGAAATTGTTCAAGTTGAGTTACCATCTGGGTTATCGCTAATTTCGTTCCCAGTCCAACCAACTAATCCAGACCCAGCAGTTGTATTAGGTCAATCCCCAGAAAACATCAAGTTAGCGAAACTGGACCCATTGTCCGGACAGTATCATTTTTATGCCCCAGGGACTTCCGATGCACTGGTTGGAACCCTAATGGCTGGTGAGGGTTATTGGGTGAGATTACCCAAACGCTATGCTGTTTCGTTCAGTTGCATAAAAGTGACAGCAGGTGAAGTGCCAATTAAGTTAAGAAGGGGGTGGAATTCTATTGGGGTCCCTGTTCTCAAGGCTACGAATTGGGATTTAGGTGCTATCAAGGTGCGGCGAAATGGGGAAGTAAAGACACTTCAGCAAGCCCAACGGGCAGGCTGGATTGAAGATTACGCTTGGGGATGGGAGCAGGATAAAAATGACCCATTCAAGGGAAAGTATGTTCTGGTCTACGACACAAGCATCATTTCAGGAGTTAAAGGGCAACTTGAACCTTGGAAGGGTTATTGGGTCTATGCTCACACCGACTGCGAACTTATACTGCCACCACCAAGCCAGAGCAAGGGACGGGGGACGAGGGACGCGGGACGAGTAGTGAAAGGCAATGGATGGACAGTGAAGTTGGTGGCGAAAGTTGGTGACGAGAGTGGAGAGGCAATTTTGGGAGTTTCACAAGGTTCAAGAGGACTTACAATCGGTTTGCCACCTGAACCGCCTGAAGGAAGCAGCAATGTGCAAGTTTTGGTGCTCAATAACGGTGCACCTTTGGCGGTTGATGTTAGGAACAATGCAGCAAGGCAGCATGTTTGGGATGTTGTTGTGAAGTTCGGGACGAGGGACGGGGGACGAGGGACGAGGCAAAAAGAAGTTACGCTGACATGGGATGGAGTTGGATATGCCCCAAGGGATGTGAGTTTGACTTTGGTTGACCTTGCGACAGGGACGAGGCGATACATGAGGACTCAGGTGGAATATCGGTTTGTGCCGAATGAAGGTGAGACGGAACGGCGGTTCAAGGTTATCGCTGAGTTGGGCAATGAGCGACCTTTGCGCATTGTTGGATTGAAGGCGATACCGATGAGGGGAAGGGGCATATCAATCCAGTTTGCATTGACTAAACCAGCACAAACTCAAGTTGAGGTTTTGACCTTGACTGGGAGGAAGGTTGCGGTGTTAGAGAGTGGAAGGAGTCGTTTGTCGGGGCAGCAACAAGTTATTTGGCAGGGTCGGAGTAGCAATGGTGAGGTATTGCCTGCGAGTGCGTATTTTGTGCGAGTGATTGCGACTGATGAAGAAGGGAGAGAAGTTCAAGCGACAGCGATTGCAAGGTTAAGGTAGGCAGAAGAGGTTCATCCATAGTGTTGGCTTTGTAGAAATCCTGTGCATTTGTGGGGAGCACTATGCAAGACGGAAGTTTGTGGCGCAAACTTGGCAGTTTGCGTTACAATCGTCGCCCACAAGTGGCGATGCTACAAGAGACTGGTAAAAACACAGAAGGGAGTGTTGAAAGTGAAACGACTTGTGGCTGTTGTAAGTGTTGGGTTCATCATATGGCTTTGTGGTTGTCCTCCACCACCAACAGACACCATTCCACCAACAATTACCGATGTCCAAGTTAACCCAACAAATTTGCGCTTCACAGGTGGAGAAGTGACAATTTCCGCTCAAGTCAGTGACTCTTCTGGGGTGGCGGAAGTTTGGGCAGAGGTTCAAAAGCCTAATCAAAAGCCTAATGGGGAAATGGAGAAAGTGACGATGAGTTTGACTGGCAATGTTTACCAAGGGACGATAAAGGCAGGGGCGAATACTCGTAATGATGGGCAGGGTGAGACATACAAAGTTTGGGTTAGGGCGAAGGATGCAAAAGGAAACGAAACGCCAAAACCTGGTGAGCCTCCAGGGGGCATTTCTTTCACCGTTCCAGCACCTGTTACTCCTCCTGAAAAACCTGACTTTTGACGAAATTTTTTGAGTGCAGAGGTATAATCCTTCAGCCCGAATTAAGAGTTCGGCAGGAGCCTCGCCCTCCCAAAGTTTGAACTAAATCTATCTGTGCCTTGCTCCCCGTCCATACAATGTGCAACTTCTGTCAAAATTGCCCCATACAAGCCCGCAATGCGTTAACTGCTTGCTTGGCTGTCTCTGAAGCATCTTGCATGTTAAGAATTGCCTTAGCGAAATCTGTTCCGTTGACCCAATTTGTGCACATGTGACCGAGCCACTTCTCAGTTGCGACTTTGCGAGAGTAATTGAGGAATGCAACGGCTGCCTTCTCGTCTTTCCAACTTGCGGAAACTACCTGAAAGCCTTTTCGCTGAAAGTAAGGTATTGACGGTTATTCTTGCCGAAGCCCATAATGCCAATCGCAAACGATGATGTCCTTCGGGATTTTGTCAATTGCTGGTGCTGTCCCATTTTGGCTCGCTTCCCACTTGCCATATCCCATTTCTTTGTCATCCAGCAACCTGTCTCCCCACATCAACATTAGGACTTACGCAGTTAATGTCATTTTGTATAGGGGCGGACTATAGTCTGCCCGAAAACATCCTTGGGGTTAAAACTACCCTTGCGGGCGGCTTGGCAGCCGCCCCTACATCCAACTGGGTAACTCCTTTGGTTGTATTGACCCATTGAGCCAATTTATCGCACATCTTCTAAAACTTCTGTCCGAGGCAACACAATTTTGTTCACCCAAACTTTGACGCCGGGGTAGAAGATACATCGGTCGCCAATCCGGGCACCGTCACCAATGACGCATCCGAAGCGTTCCATGCCAGTGTCAACAAGTTGACCTTTAACCACTGAACGAACAGTTATGCCTGTCGGGACTTTTGAGTAAACCTTGACCTCGCTTCCAACCACCACATTGTCTCCGAG
>Ga0209289_100767_pt1 | contig 14875 bp, 9 predicted proteins | sample GXS110809BmetaG_FD_184121 | JGI IMG/M metagenome (GOLD analysis project Ga0209289, IMG submission 184121) | Hot spring microbial communities from Gongxiaoshe hot spring, China to study Microbial Dark Matter (Phase II) - GXS 110809B (SPAdes)... ...
GAGCGTGGCTGAGGCGGTGTTCCAGTTGAGCCCACCTTCAATGCCGAGCATCAGGGGAAGTCCGCGTTCTGGAGCGCCGACCTCGAAGATTGGGGCACCGCGCGGGCGCAGAACATCTTCCTGGGCAAGTGCGCTAGAGAGCATCACGGCGAGACCCACGCACACGGCATCGTAACGCATCCGGACACTCTCGCTTAGGGTACATAAAACACCCGCAAATTTACCGCAGAGAGGGTTGCCGCATGCATCCCGTAATTTTGGCGGGCTATTCGAGCAGCAGTGCGATGCGGTATACCTGGCTTCTGGTGCTCCTCGGTGTTGCTGTGGAAGCGCAACCGGGGGCAGTCCAGACCTGGCGGGTGTTCTTCCGCGACAAAGGTCCAGAGCCTTTCCGACCGGGAAGCCGATTGTACGAGCAGACCCTGGCGCTCCATTCTCCGCGGGCGCTTGCCCGGCGGGCGAAGGTCCGTCCGCCGGAGGCGCTGCTGACGTTCGCTGATGCCCCGGTCTACCAGCCGTATCTGGATAGCCTTCGCCGGTGGGGTGAGCTGCGGCTCGTCGTGCGCTGGCGCAATTACGCAGTGCTGCAGATGGATTCCCTGGCGGCAGAAGCTGTGCGGCAGCTGCCTTTCGTGGCAGCAGTCCAACCCACCGGGCAGGTCCCGCTTCCGGTTGCGCTGCCGCAAGCCTCAGGAGGTATTGCCCAGGGGCTAGGCTGGCAGGAACATCCGTGCGGACCCTTTGATTACGGGGCGTCGCGGTGGCAGCTGGAGATGCTCAAGATTCCCGCAGTGCACCGAATCGGGGTGACAGGCGAAGGAGTCCTCCTCGGCTTGCTCGACACGGGCTTCCGCTGGCGTCAGCAGCCCGGGTTTGCGCATCTGCAAGTCCTGGCAGAGTGGGATTTCCTCGGCAATGATTCTGTCACGGCCAACCAGCCGGGCGATGACCCATTGCAGGACCTCCACGGAACAGCGGTGCTCTCCGTGCTCGGTGCCGTCCTTCCGGGCACGCTCATCGGTGCTGCTCCAATGGCGACGTATATTCTGGGCAAAACCGAAGAGCTGCCGGCAGAGCGCCACATTGAGGAAGATGCCTATGCGGCAGCGCTCGAGTGGATGGAAGCACTCGGCGTTGACGTGGTTTCCTCTTCCCTGGGGTACCGGGATTTCGATAGCACGGAGGTGTCCTACACTGCGGCGCAGCTCGATGGTCGGACGACGATTGTCGCGCAGGCAGTCGAGGAAGCGGCGCGGCGCGGGGTGCTGTGCGTGACGGCAATGGGCAATGACGGCGCATGCGGGCTCAATTCGCCAGCCGATGCTGATAGTGTCATCGCGGTGGCGGCGGTGGACAGCGCTGGTCAGCGGGTGCATTTCAGCTCGGTGGGCAGGCGGCAGCATGGCATCTTACGTCCCAGCCTTGCTGCTCCTGGGATTGGCGTCCTGGGGCTCCTCCCGGGACAGGATCAGCCTCGCCCGCTGGCGGGGACGTCAATGGCGACGCCACTGGTTGCCGGGGCAGTGGCACTCTTGCTGGCAGCGCGTCCGGAGCTGCCCCCGTGGCGTATTCGCCAGGCTCTGCTGGAGACGGCCTCCAATGCGGAGCATCCCGATACTCTCCTAGGGTACGGTGTGCCCAACCTTGTACGGGCGCTTCTCCGGCTCGGGGGGGCAGTTGGTCCGCCGGCGCTGGTGGAGTCGGCGCAGTCTCTCCGGGCAGTGGCTTTCGCCTTTGTGCCCTTCCCGCTCTTTGGGGCGTGGCTCCAGTGGGGGGATCTCCCACGGGAGGAGGCGATCCGGGGCACAATCCCGCTGCGGTCTCTTGGGACAGACCCCCTAACTCTCTTCGGTGAGCTTCCGCGAGAGCTCCTCAGAACAGATACGGTCTGGGCGCGAGTGCGGTTGGTAGGGAGCGCCGGAGAAGAACTCCTCGGACGCTGGTACCTCCTTCGATTGCCGCCGTCTGTCCCATGCGGGATGGTCATCCCGCCGGAGGTGCTCGCACTTCCTGCCGCAGAGCAGGAGGTGCTGCGGATTAGCCCGCAGCCTGTCCCGCTCGGAGAAGTGTGCACGGTGTCCCTGCCGGGGCTCTCGCCTGGAGGGCGGCTGCCGCTCCGCGCGGTGCAGCTCTGGGATGCAGTCGGACGCCACGTTCGGAGATACACGCTGGCGGAGTCTACCCAGCCGTGGAGCGGGACACGCTGGACGCTGCGTCTGCCGACGGCAGGACTTGCAGCGGGGGTGTACTGGCTCGAGGCGCTTTACGGGAGCAACGGGGCTGAGCGGCTCTTTGCTCCAATAGTGCTCCGATGAAGTACCACAGAGGGTCTGGAGCATGCCGACAGCACTCATTACCGGTGCCAGCGGCAACAGCGGTCGCGTGGTGACCGCCTACTTCCTCGAACAAGGCTGGAGTGTCCACGCTCACTGCCACGCTGCCGAAGGTGCCGAGGCGTTGCGGCAGTACCTCCCTGCCGGTCTCCAGCAGCGCTTGAGCGTGAGCGTTGGGGATTTGACCCAGCCGGATCAGGTTGCAGAATACACCGGGGCTGCCCCACGCCCGGTCCACGCACTGGTGCATCTGGTTGGGGGCATTCGGGCGGGGATGTCCGTGGAGGAGACCCCGCCGGAGGTGCTCGAAGAGATGCTTCAGCTCAACGTGCGGACAACCTTCCTGGTGCTCCGGGCAGCAATCCCGCTCCTGCGGGAGACAGCTGGAGCAATTGTGACGGTGGCGGCGAAGGCAGCGCTTCGCCCCGAGCAGGGGAAAGCTGCCTACGCGGCAGCGAAAGCAGCCGTCATTGCCCTCACCCTGACGGCGGCGGAGGAAGGTCGTCCGTACGGTGTGCGGGCAAACGTTGTGGTTCCAAGCATCCTGCGCACCCCAGCGAATCTGCAGTGGGCGCAAGAAGGCGAAGAGGAACGGTGGCTTCCGGTGGAAGAGTTTGCCGCTGCCATCTTTGCCCTCTGCACGGAAAGCGGGCGCGGCATGAGCGGTGCGGTTATCCCGATGTACGGGAAACTCCCAGCCTGAGAGCAGGCAATGGAGGTCGTTGCCATCATCATGGCAGGAGGAAGTGGCGAGCGGTTCTGGCCGCTGAGCCGGAAGCAGCGTCCAAAGCAGCTGCTGCGGCTGACCCAATCGGGACGCACGTTGGTGGAGGAGACGGTCGAGCGCCTGGAAGGGATCGTGCCGCTGGAGAACGTATACGTTCTGACCTCCGTCGGACTTCAAGGGATGGTGCGGCGAATTCTGCCGCAACTGCCCCCGGCAAATGTCATCGCCGAGCCTATGCGGCGCAATACAGCTGCCTGCCTGGTGCTGGCGGCAGCCGTTGTTATGGAGCGCTTCGGTGGGCACGACGTGCTCATGGCAGCCTTTCCTTCCGACCACTTTGTGGAGCCGGTCGAAGAGTTCCAGCGCACGCTGCAGGCAGCGCTTCGGTGGGCGGCGCAGACCGAGGACTTGGTTACCATTGGGATTCGACCGACCCGACCAGAGACAGGTTACGGCTACATTGAGCTGGACAAGGAGCTCCAACGGTTCGACGGCATTCCGGTCTATCGTGTCCGCCGGTTCCGGGAAAAACCCAGCCCGGAGGTCGCCGAGGAGTTCGTGCAGAGCGGCTCCTTCCTGTGGAACAGCGGCATGTTCTTCTGGCGCCTCCATGTGTTCCTGGCGGCACTCCCGGTCTACATGCCTGCTTTCTGGCAGCACTGGGAGGGACTGCGGCGCGCAGTCCGCGCTGCGCTCGGGCAGCCGGTCGAAGGAGCCTATCCCGGAACGGAGAGGCTCTTTCCCGAGCTGCCGGACATTTCCATTGACTACGCCCTTGCCGAGCGGGCAGAACGGATGGCAACGGTGCAGGCAAGCTTCCGCTGGGACGATCTGGGTGCGTGGGATGCGCTCGAGCGCGTCTTCCCGCCCGATGCCAGTGGGAATGTCGTCAGCGGCGATGTCGTGCTGCTAGACTCCTCGGGGTGTATCGTGGTGGATGCCCGCACGGAGAAGCGCCCAGTTGTGACTCTGCTGGGCTTGCGGGACTGTGTTGTTGTCCTCACCGATGATGCCGTGCTCTGCTGCGCAAAGGCGCACGTGCAGCAGGTGCGGCGGATTGTTGCCTATCTCCGAGAGCATGGCTACGAAGCGCTCTTGTGATGCTCACCGCACTGGTGCATATCGGGCAACTGGTGACAGTCCGGGCCGATGGGGCGCGTGTGAAAGCTGGCAGCGCAATGCGGGAGCTGGGGATCCTCGAGGATGGAGCCCTGCTCTTCGATGAGCGCATCCGATGGGTGGGCACAACGGCAGACCTCTTCCGGCAGCGGGAAGCCGGAGAGCTCTTCTGGGATGAACTCCTCGAGGCAGGCGGTCGGGTTGTCGTGCCGGGCTTTGTAGACTCGCATACCCACGCGGTCTTTGCCGGCTCTCGGGCACATGAATACCGGCTCCGACTGCAAGGGGCAACGTACCAGCAAATTGCTGCGGCTGGCGGGGGAATCTGGGCAACCGTCCAAGCTGTCCGTCGCGCCAGTGAAGAGGAGCTCCTGGAACAGGCACGCCCGCTCCTCTGGAGCGCTCTCCGGCATGGGACAACCACCATCGAGATCAAAAGCGGCTACGGACTCAGCCTTGCCGATGAACTGAAGCTCCTGCGAGTCATTCGTCGCCTGGGACAGGAGCTCCCGCTGTGCGTGGTGCCGACGTTCCTCGGTGCCCATGCCGTCCCGCCCGAGTATCAGCACCGGCGTTCGGCTTACGTCGAGCTCCTCTGCTCGGAGATGATCCCCGCGGTTGCAGCGGAGGGGTTAGCAGAGTACTGTGACGTCTTCGCCGATGAGGGTTACTTTACCCTGGAGGAAGCCGAACAGATTCTCCGGACGGCGTCCGAGCACGGCTTACGTCCACGACTGCATGCTGATGAGCTGGCACCTTTCGGGGCGGCAGAGCTGGCAGCACGGCTGGGCGCCGTCACAGCCGATCACCTGCTGCACATCTCCGACGCTGGGATCGTTGCCCTGCGGGAAGCAGGGACGATTGCGACACTGCTGCCCGGGACAGCTTACACGCTACGCCTGCCCTATGCTCCAGCACGCCGGCTCATCGACGCCGGGGTCCCTGTCGCGCTGGCAACCGATTGCAATCCCGGATCCTGCCTCTGCGAAAACATGCAGATGGTGCTCTCTCTGTCCTGCCAGGAAATGGGGATGCTCCCGGAGGAAGCCCTCGTTGCCGCCACGCTCAACGGAGCAGCGGCACTGGAACGTTCGCACCAACTGGGGAGCCTCGAAGTGGGCAAACAGGCTGATTTCCTCCTGCTCGCCGTGCGCGAAGTAACAGAGCTAGTATACCACTTCGGCATCAACCACGTGCATGAGGTCTGGATTGCTGGGCGCCGAGTGTGGCAAGCCCCGGTGTAACGCAGCGCTGTCGGTGAGTGTCTGGTAGACAGACACGGTGTGGGGGTCGAGCATGGGTGGCGGAGGGTCCATTTCCGTCTGCCGGGGCGGGCTGCGATGAAGCTCCCGCCGATGCCAAAGGAGCGCTGGCAGGATACGCCGGAGCTGGTCCAGGCATTCCGCGCGGGTGATCCGGAAGCGTTCCAGAAGCTCTACAACGCGTATGCTCGCGGCGTCTACCGCTTTTGCCTCCGCCTCCTCGGGGACGCAACGGCTGCTGAGGATGCGTTCCAGGATACGTGGCTGCGTGCCTACGAACATCGGCACGAACTGCGCAGCGATGGCTTCCGGGTATGGCTGTTCCGCATTGCCTACCGGGTTTGTCTCAACTGCCGGCGTCAGCGTCGAGAATGCCAGGAGTTCGACGAAGAGCTTGCTCCTGGGAGCCTCGATGTGAACACGGACCCATACCTGCGGGAGCACATCCGGCGGGCACTCGAACGGCTACCGGAACGACTCCGGGCGGTTGTCCTGCTGCGTATCTACGAAGAGTGCAGCTACGAGGAAATCGCCGCAATCCTCGGTATCGAGGTCGGAGCAGCCCGAGTCCGCATGCACCGGGCCCGTCTCCTCCTGCGTCGGTGGTTAGCAGCCATTGTGCAGGACTACAATGGATTCTGAACAGCTCATCTGGCGCTTCCTCGACGGCGAACTCTCTGCAGAAGAGGATGCTCGCCTGCGGGAGTTGCTCGCCTGTGACCCGGCAGCCCGCGCCCTTTTCGAGATGCTGCTGACGCTCTACTTGGGGCTCCGTGCCGATGCTGAGTCCATTGAGGTGCCAAACGAGCTCCGGAGTTGGACGCAGACGCGGGTTCGTGCCCGCATGCAGCAGCATCGGGCATTGTCCCATCGTCAGACCGTTGCCCGGTTTCTGGTCTTTGCCGGATTCTGGCTCTTGGCACTTGTAATCTCCTTCGGGGATGCGCTGCTGCGAGAAGAGCGGGTTGCTGAGGCGTCTGGGGGACCGGTGCAGGGCGTGTTTGCCGCAGGGCATGTCCAGGAATTCCACAGGGCGACTATGCGGCGCTATGCCCGTCCGCTTCTTCCTCCCCGAAGTGAGCGCAAGCGGGTGCCCGGAGGGAGTGGAGAGCCTTCGGCTCCGTCGACGGAGTCCGCGGTAGCCTTAACTGCTCCTGCGGCAGTGAATGCGCGTTCGGCAACCTCTCCTCCGGCGTCTTCCTCCCAGGTGGATGCCGAGGGGCAGGAGCTGCGGCACGGACAGCAGAGCGGGGTAGCGCCCTCCCCTGCCTCCTTCGACGTGCCCGATGGGATGAGCTCGACGCCGGTATTTCTGGCAAGCTTTGTTGCGATACCGCTGCTTCAGGCAGCACAGGGAGGTGGTCTAGTGCTGAGCGGCGTTCTTGTCTACGAGCTCAACCCGGGCGAATGTGTGGGCATCGAGATAGGAAGCTGGCATGGACGTCAGCCGGAGTCGGCACCGTCGGCTACAGCCTCGAATCCGGCGGAGAAAGCCCACAGAGGAGCTGCGGGGACAGGAGCAGAGAGCATTCCGCCGCCGACCGAAGGGAGCACCGGAGCCGATGTTCTGCCAGCGCTGGGTCGGTATGCCCCGAGCTCTTCGTGGTGGGGGGCACTCTTCTACGAGCGGCGTCTCTGGTCTATGTCCCCGGTGGAGCTCTCCGGGCGGCTCGGATGTGGACTCTTGGCGGATAACCTCTTGACCGTAGGCGGGCTCTATCTTGGCTATACTGTGAGCCGCTCCTTGCAGCTCCGCTGTGGCATTGATGGGCGCTGGTCCCTTCTGGGGAAAACCTCCGCACCAGCTCCCTGGCTGAGCCTGGGGATTGGGGTAGGAGCCAAGTTTTGAAGTCCGTGCTTCAGAGGGGACTCCGTATATTAGCAGGCGTCGGTGATGACATTGTTCCACAAACCAGTGGGGTGTATGATGGTTCGTGGAGTGCCGCTGCTGCTTCTCCTCGTGGGGAGTTTAGTGAGTGCAGGCATGGCGTGGGGAAAGGGAAGTGAGAAGGTCTTTTTCCTCAAGCAGAAGCCTTTTCCCGTACCAGCTGCTCCCGGCACCGCACCTGAATCCGGAGCAGCTCCGGGTGGTCCCGGCGGAGCGATCCAATGGGTGGATCCCTGCTGCTTCCTTGCAGCGTCTCCCTGCTCGGGCACTGCAGACGCCTCCAGGAGTCAAGATCGCCTCAACATCGTATGACTGGCAGACGAACTTCCTCATCAAGAACCGCATGGTCTGGAGCTCGCAGGAGAAGCTCATGCAGCTTGTCTGGATGTCCGGCAGTGGGGATCCTGCTCAGGGGTGGGGCGACCGCGGGACCTACTACGCAGCAGTAGACCTCACAGATCCGACCAATCCGTCGGCGGTTCCCACCCAGCGCGGCTGGACGCGGATTGAGCCGGTGCGGACGGGCTGGCCTGCAGCAGCTGGATTGCCTGATGGCGCGCTCGCTTTTGTCTCGCATACCCCGCTCCGCTTCGGGCGGAACCAAGGACCACTCGATGAGCAGTGGAGTGTGACTGATCTCGGTCCTGCCGGGAGCCTCTGGCCCTACCTTGCCAGTACGGCTGATGGCTCGCTCCACGTAGTGTATACTTACTCCTCCGGAGCCAACGCGTATCAGGTTGGCTACCGACGTTCGACTGATCGAGGGCAGACATGGTCCGACGAGGTCTTCCTCTCCGGACCCAACGCCGTCGGTGGGGAGGCGCCCCCCGGGGTGGGTGCTGATGCGTACGTTGTGGAAACCGGTGGGAATACCGTTGCGGTAGCGTGGTACAGCAGCGATGCTGTGTACGGCGGGATTATTGCCCTACGGACGTCAACGGATAATGGCGCCAGCTGGAGTGCGCCGCAGGTCTTTCGGGCGTCTCAGACTGGCTTTTCGAAAGTGTATACTACTGGGCAAATTCCGCCGGATACTGTTTTCTTCCGAACCGATACAATCCCAGCACTGGATGGGTTCAGCCTCCTGGTAGACAACACAGGGAAGTGGCACATCGCGGCAGCGCTTGCCCCTGTCTACCGTTCCGGCGTTGGGATACTTCGGGGCGATACCGTTGTTCCTATCAGGGATACGCTGAATCCTGCTGGGCGATACACGCAAGTCGGTGCGGTCTACTTGGAGCAGGGTGGACAACCGGTCCTGATGGCGCCTCCGGGGGCTGGGAAGAAAGCTGGGCAGCACTGGGCATGGAGCTCGTTTGTCCAGTGGCTCAAACTCGGGATGGATGATGCGGGGAAGCTCTACGCCGTCTATGTCTCCGATGCAGAAGGGGATACAACTGAGGGAGGTGTTGCCTGGGGGCATCTCTACCTGACAGTCAAGCAGGATGCCCAGTCGTGGACGACGCCGGTCAATCTCACCCCCAATGGGATTGACTGCTCCTTCCCGACCGCGACGAAAGGCGGACCGGAAGGGTATGCCGTGATTGCCTACCAGGCAGGAGCAATTCCGGGTTCGTTCGTCCAAGGTGCTACGTGGGAGGCGGGGAAAGAGGACGAGATTTACGTGCTTTCCTATGCTCTCCCGGTCGGCGTGCGACAGGAGGTTGCTGCATCGGGTGTCCAGCTCCGGCTTCATCCGAACCCTGTTGCAACCACAGCATATGCGCAGATTGCTGCAGCTGAGGCTGGTCTGGCGCGGCTGGAGCTGTGCAACGCGCTGGGCATGACGGTGAAGACACTCTACGAAGGGTGGTTGCCGGCGGAGGGCAAGCTGATCCCGGTTCATACCTCAGGACTCTCCTCCGGGGTCTACTACCTCAAGCTGCACGTCAACAACGGCGGCTCAACCGTGCAGCAAATGGTGGTGGTGCGCTAACGGTTGTGCCGCAGGTGGCGGGAGCCTCGTGCTGAGGCGGGCACGGGGCTCCTGTGCCGCTATCTTCTGCGTGTAGGAAAGTTCCATAGAGTGAGGGAACCGAACCATGCGTCGGGTGGCACTCCTGTCGGGGGTTCTTCTGGCGGCGCTTTCTGTATCGGTGCTGGCGGGTATCTATGGGATTCTGGCAGGACGGATAACGGATAAGGAGGGGAAGCCGATCCCTGGGGCAACAGTCCGGATTGAGGGGACAACCTTGGGAGGCTTCGCCCGCCCCGATGGACGCTTCAGCATTGTCAACGTGCCGGCGGGGACGTACACCGTTGTCGTCCGGGCGGTGGGGTACCGCGAGGTCCGCGTACAGGTGAAGATTTCAGCAGATCAGACCACCGAGATCGCTGTCCAGCTGGAGCCCGAAGCGGTTCGGGTGCAAGAGGTTACCGTCGAGGCTAAAGCGCCGCTGGTGGAGAAGTACGCCATCGGGACACTCCGGAATGTTAGCTCGGAGGAAATCCGGAACATTCCCCGGCAGACAGTCCAGCAGGTGGCGCTGCTGACACCGGGGGTACTCGCTGCCAACAATGGCTTCATCGTGCGGGGAAGCCGGGCTATCGAGACCCAGATCCGGCTCGATGGGCTCGATATCGCTGATCAGTTCGTAGGCGCCTTCGGCAACGGCGGGTTCCGGTATTTCCCCACGGTGACAAACCTGGCAGTAGAGGAAGTTCAGGTGCTGACCGGGAACTTCGCTGCCGAGTACGGCAATGCGCTTGGGGGAGTGGTCAACACGGTGACGAAGACAGGGCGCACAGACCGCTACGAAGCAACCTTGCGCTTCTACACCGATGACGTTGGCTTCCTCTACGGCAAGGCAGGCAATGGGTTGCAGCGCCTTCCCCGGAAGGAGTATAACTACGAGCTAGCCCTTGGCGGACCACTCCCGCTGCTGGACGGCTCGACCTTCTACCTGAGTGCACAGTACCTGACCAATACTCACCGCAACGCGGGCTTGGAGGTATATGACCCCTGGGGGAACAACCTGGGACAGCTCCCGCAGGACCATACGTGGATGCGCTCGATGAGTGCCCGCCTGAAGTTCGCCCTCACGAAAGATCTCAGCCTCCTGGTCGGCGGAATGTTCGGGCTGACCGATTACGAGCGCCCTTCGATTGGATGGATGTACGCCCGCGATGAAGGTGTCGTAGATGGCGTCACCAACGGGGTGCAGGAGTACTACGCTAAGCGCGCCGTCATTGACCAGTTCGTGGGTAATGTCCTTGCCCGTATCACGCACACGCTGAGCCAGTCTACCTACTACGAGCTGACCTTCTCCAGCACGTGGAATGTCAACGAAGTTTCCCGGCGGTACCTTGCCTATGAACCTGGGCGGGGCTGGGTGAAGGGGAATTTCGATCGCCCAGATTTCTTCAAGGGCTTTGACTTGTGGTATCCGCAAGATGAGTACGTCATCGAAGGAAACCAGCTCCTGGCCAAGAGTCTGCGGGGCGGTGTCGGTGATAAGGTCATCGACCACTACAGCCTCTTGACCGGAGTCACCGTCAGCGAAGATGGATATCTCATCGGTGTGCGTCCCATCCGGCATCCGTGGACGGGGTACGTTGAGGGTGGAGTCAATACCACGAGCACCCGGAATCCCTATGGTTTGCAGGGCTTCTTTGCAGCCAGCGGCAACGAGCGGGCGTTTGAGTTCCGCTACTCGCAGTACTTCCAAGTGGATGGGTACATAACCAGCCGCGTTGAGGTGGGGGATATCGTCCATCTGCTCAAAGGCGGCTTTGAAGCTCGGTTCTTGACCCTCCACCACCATTACAACAGTCTGCCCTGGGATGGGAACGCCTTCTTCGATGTCTATACCGACCGCTGGGGTGGCAACATCTATGCGGAGAACCAGCAAGTCTGGGAGCTGACAAGCAAGCCGTACAAGCCGTATACAATTGCCGCTTACATCCAGGATCAGTTCGCATACCGGGGTATCATTCTCAATCTCGGACTGCGCTTCGATTACTTCCAGCCGAACGCGAAGTACCGGACCGAGAGCCAGCGCTTCATTCCAATTCAGGACCAGCAGTACTTTGCCCCAGCAACGGCGAAGTTCCTCCTGAGCCCCCGGATTTCGATCAACTATCCTATCACGGAACGTTCTACCTTTTCGGTTGCCTACGGAACCTTCCAGCAAGTTCCGCAGCCGAGCTTCCTCTACGATGCACTCAATACCTTCCGCTTGCGGGGGAACCAGATTCTGGGCAATCCCAACCTGAATGCCCAACGGAGCAATCAGTATCAGGTGTCCTACGCCCACGCACTGACGGAGGACTTCGCCGTAGATGTGACGGCGTTCTACAAGGACATCTACAACCAGGTTGGCTTGCGGTACGTGCCGACGCTTCCGGACCCCTACTCGGAATACACCGTTGCCGAGTACGGGAATGTCCGAGGCTTAGAGTTCCGCTTGCGGCGGCGTCCCGTGGGGAACTTCGGCTTCGATATCAACTACACGCTCTCCTACGCTCGCGGGACGGCCTCGGGACCAACGACGCAGTACCAGCAGACGATCCTGGCAGGCGAGGACCCGTATACGGGGGTCAAGACCTTCCCGCTGACCGAGTACTTCCTCGACTATGACCGGCGGCACGTGGTCAACTTCACGCTCTCCTTCTTCCTCAACGAGGGTGAAGGTCCTGCCATTGCAGGACTGCGCCCGCTGGAGAACACGACGCTCAACCTGACGGGCTTTTTCCAGACCGGAACGCCGTATACCAAGCGCGATCGCCAGGGCAATCAGGTCGGGGAATACAACGGAGCGCGCCAGCCATCGGATTGGTCTGTGGACATGCGTCTGCAGCGGGCTTTCTCCTTAGGGGTGCTCGGGGAAGCATTCCGCAAGGTCACACTGGAGTTCTACATTGATGTCTTCAACCTGCTCAATAACGTCAAGCCTGTTGCGGTCTACGAGCGGACTGGCAGCCCCGACTACGATGGGGTAGACCTCAACCGTCAGATTGGCGACTTCAGCGCCACGAACTGGTATCGGGACCCGGACCCGAACCGTCCGGAGACTGTCAGCCCGGCACAGTACGACAGCTACGGGCGCCGCCTCTACTCGTCGAGTGCTGACTTCAACCGGGATGGGGTGGTTACCCAGGAGGAGAAGTACCAAGGCTACTTGCGGTGGGTGCAGGACACAATCAACCGGCGGGTCAATTACCGGCTGCCACGCTCGGTCAACATCGGCTTCCTGCTTCGCTTCTGAATGTAACAGAGCTGGCAGCCCCCGTGTCTGATGAGCTAAGCTCGGTAAAGGTGTGCCACTAGCCTATGAGGCAGTGCGTCATGCGACGAGAGTGGATTGCCGCTGTGGTGCTCGCTGCTCTCGTATTCCCGGTCAGTGGGCGGACTGCTCGGGAGACAGAGCCGCGCAAGGATGGGAAAACCCCGCAGCCCCTGCGGCTGGCAACGGGAACGTTTGAGGTGCGGAAAAACCGCGTCAGCCGCATTGAGTTCTACACGAGCAACTACGGTATCTTCGGGCTCAACGTCGCTGCCAATCGCGGGGGCGGCTTCTGGCCGCGTGGCTCGCAGAACCAGTACATCTTCGGTGGGGGTATCTGGTTCGGTGCCCAGAAGCTGGTCCGGGGTGAAAAGCGCAAGCTCGTCATCCTCTCCTACAACCCGAATTCCGGGGCTTCGTGGATGGTTCCCGGACGGATTGCCGATGGCGATGAATACAGCGACGACCTCAAGGATAAGTACCAGCTCTACTTCTCAACCGACTACGCGCCCGATGGAACGCCCCTGCCAGAGAAGGCAGGCGAGCGCCCGCAGGGACCCAATTGGCCGCTGTGGATCACCTCGGAGACGGAAACTCTCAAAGTCAACCGGTACTTCGGCGACTACGTGGACGACCTGGGCAGCCGGAATGTCCAGACCTACCCGCGCGGACCGGCGTTCATTTCGCAGGAAGACATCTGGTGTGTCTTCAAAGACACGGACTTGCGTCGCTACGAAGGTGGCGTCGCAGTGCGCCGGTCGCAGGGATACCCACTTCGGGTTGAAATTGAGCAGACCATTTACTCCTGGGGCTTTGGAGATTACGGGGACTTCATCTTTTTGAAATACCTCATCATCAACCGCTCGCAGGACACGCTCTGGGATTGTTGGATGGCGCCGGCGATGGATTTCGACATCGGTCCGGCGAATAACCCTGTCGGTATTGCGGGCAACGATCGCGTTCGCTTCTACGAGGAAGACACCACGCTCAACCTGGCAATCCAGTGGAGCAATTCCGACCAAGGGGAAGCGGGGAGGGGATTCGGTTACCTGGGGATGACCTTCCTTGAGAGCCCGGCGGTTGACTCGATGGGCTTTATCCGCAAGGACAAGCGCTTCTACTCCCTGCAGGAACAGCTGGGACTGCGTACCTTCCGCAACTGGGTCATTCAGAACGACCCCTCGGGGGACGAGGAGCGCTACGACTTTATGGCTCAGAGGGTGCGGGAAGGGGATACCGGACCTGGCGATAAGCGCTTCCTGATGGCGACCGGTCCCTTCAACATGGTGCCTGGCGACACAGCACGGGTTGTTGTAGGGCTTGTCCTGGCTGCGACCTCTACGGGGCGAGACCCGACGGGCTTTGGTGATCTCGACGAGCTGGTTCGGAAAGTCCGCTTCGCCCAGGCAGTCTACGATGGTGGCTTCAAAGCACCGGTGCCGCCCGATCGCCCGAATGTGAGCTGGACACCACTCAATGGCGGCGTCCTCATTCGCTGGGATTCTACCGCCGAGTATAGCTACGATGACAGCGAGCGAGGGCTGGACTTCCTCGGCTATCGGCTCTATCGGGCACGGCGGTTGGACCTGGATTCCTTCGACGTCGATACCCGTCCTTCGGTCTCCCGTGGTCCCTTCGGCTGGAAGGAAATTGCCCGCTGGGAGGTACCGAATCCGTTCGTCAAGAAGAGCGACCGTCCTCTGCTGCCGGGAGTGAGCCCGTACCCGCTCATTGACTCTCTGATTTTCATCGCACAGCCTGATAGCTTGACTGTCCAAGTCGGTCGTGCAGGTTACGGCGGAGAACCCTGGGGCAGCTTCTGGCAGAGCCTGGATGCAGCGACGCGGAATTACTACCTCCGCGGTACTGTCCGTATCAGCGCGGCGCTGACCGCGGGGCGTGGACTGAAACGCACGGATTTCTCTACGGTGGAGGACTTCCTCAACGCCCTCTACGACTACATCCAGCAAGGGAAAGCCTCGGTTGAGTTCCCGGATCTCGATGAGGACCCGCAAATCCGGCAGCGTGTCCGGCAGACAATTGCCCAGTACATAGCCAGGATCACGAACAATCGGACATTCGTCGATGTCGGAGATGATGACCGGAGCGGGACAATTGACGACAACCCTGACCCAACACGGACAGAGCGGCTCTTCAACAACGTGGATTACTACTACCGCCTCCTTGCCTACGACGAGGGCGATCTCATCCAGCGCACACCGAGCAAGCTCAACATTGGCGTGCCAGGCGTCAACATCTTGCAAGCCTTCCCACGTCCGGCACCGGTCAGCGAACCGGCAACCGTCAGCATTGTCTCGGAG
>Ga0209289_100768_pt1 | contig 14858 bp, 12 predicted proteins | sample GXS110809BmetaG_FD_184121 | JGI IMG/M metagenome (GOLD analysis project Ga0209289, IMG submission 184121) | Hot spring microbial communities from Gongxiaoshe hot spring, China to study Microbial Dark Matter (Phase II) - GXS 110809B (SPAdes)... ...
CATAATTTCGGTCGGCAAGCATCCTTTGTGAGGAGGTGTCGGGTGATGGCGCGTCCCATTACGCTCTGCACCGCTCAATGGGCGGACATGAGCATTGAGGAGATTGCCAAAAAGGCGGCATCATGGGGTTACGACGGGTTGGAGTTGGCGTGCTGGGGCAAGCATGTGGATGTGGAGAGGGCAGCAAAGGACAAAAACTACTGCAAAAAAATCCGCGACACCCTCAAAAAGCACAAACTGGGCATGTGGGCGATTGCTGCCCACTTGGTCGGGCAGGCTGTCTGCGACAACATTGACGAGCGCCACAAAGCCATTTTGCCCGAGCGCGTTTGGGGCGACGGTGACCCTGAAGGCGTCCGCCAGCGGGCTGCCGAGGAAATGAAACGCACCGCCGAAGCCGCCAAAAATTTGGGTGTCAGCGTCGTCAATGGCTTCACCGGTTCATCCATCTGGCACCTCATCTACGACTTCCCGCCCACTCCCCGCTCCTTGATTGAGAAGGGCTTTCAGGATTTTGCCGACCGATGGAAGCCCATCCTTGACCACTTCCACAGCCTCGGCGTTCGGTTCGCTTTGGAAGTTCACCCGACGGAAATTGCCTTTGACCTTTGGACGGCGAAGATGGCTTTGGAAGCCATTGACTATCATCCCGCTTTCGGCTTCAACTTTGACCCGTCCCACCTGCAATGGCAGGGCGTTGACCCTGTGCAATTCATCTACGAGTTTCCCGACCGCATCTTCCATGTGCACTTGAAGGATTGCAAGGTGCGCCGAGATGGGCGGGCAGGCATCCTCGGCTCCATGTTGGTCTGGGGCGACCCACGACGGGGTTGGGACTTTCGCTCGTTAGGGCATGGCGACATCAACTTCCCCGAAATCATCCGAGCCCTCAACAACATCGGCTATCAAGGTCCGCTTTCTGTGGAGTGGGAAGATGTCGGCATGGAGCGGGAATACGGCGCCCGCGAAGCGTGCCAACGGGCAAAGTCTTGGGAGTTTGAAGCCTCCAAAGTCCGCTTTGATGAAGCCTTCGCCAAAAAGGAAGGCTATTGACGGCGGCTAAAGAGCCGCCCATTGACTGCCGAAAAAGTTGCAGGGGTCGGGAGGCAAGCCGACAACGCATCAAAGAATGGGAAAGAAACCTTGACGGCTCCCCCGACCCCTCATTTTCATCTCACTCCGTTGGCGGGATAAGGGCTCAGACCCTCTTTCGCCCTTCACGGGAAGCCACCAAGGCGTGACAAAATTGCCTTGCACCCAAGCCCCCCAAGGCAAGGAGGCACGCTTCATGGAGGCGACGGGCGAAAAGGAACTTTTGGTCTGGCTCAACGGTGAATTAGTGCCAAAGTCGCAGGCGAAGATTTCCGTCTACGATCACGGCTTGCTTTACGGCGACGGCGTTTTTGAGGGCATTCGCGCTTATAGCGGTCGGGTCTTCATGCTGGACGAGCACTTAGACCGCCTTTATGACAGTGCGAAAGCCATTTGGCTGACCATCCCCTTGACAAAGGAGCAACTGCGTCAAGCCATCTTGCACACGCTGCGGGCGAATGGGTTGAGGGATGCTTACATCCGTGTCGTCGTCACCAGAGGTGTCGGCGACTTGGGCTTAGACCCGCGCAAGTGCCATCAGCCCAATGTCATCATCATCACCGACCGCATTGAGTTGTTTCCCGAAGAGTTGTATGAGCGGGGCATTGAGATGGTGACAGTTTCGGTGCGGCGCAATGTCCCTCAAGCCCTCAACCCCAACATCAAATCCCTCAACTACCTCAACAACATCCTCGCCAAGATTGAAGCCATCAACGCCGGCAAACCCGAAGGGTTAATGCTGACCGTTGACGGTTATGTCGCCGAAGGGACGGGCGAAAACCTTTTCATCGCCAAAAGCGGCGAACTGTTCACGCCTCCCTCTTACATGGGCATTTTGAAAGGCATCACCCGCCAAGTCGTCATGACCTTAGCAAAGGAGATGGGTATCGCCGTCCATGAAGCCGTCTTGACTTTGCACGATGTCTACACTGCCGATGAATGTTTCCTGACGGGGACAGGGGCAGAAATCGTGCCTGTCGTCAAATTAGATGGGCGCATCATCGGCGATGGGACACCGGGGAAAATCACCCGCGCCCTCATCCAAAAGTTTCGTGCCTACACCCAACAAGTGGGTGTGCCGATTGAAGAGTAAAGCCTTTCCCTTTGCTTTCGGGCATGGCAAACTTTAGGCGCTCATTGGCGGCAGCGGTGGCGGAAGCCATCAACCCTGCGCCCTTTCCAAGGGCGCCAGAAGGAGCGACGGACGATGCTTTGGGAGCGTTACACCGAACGGGCGCGCAAAGTCATGTTGCACGCCGAAGATTGGGCGATCCGATTGCGGTCGCCCTACATCTCGTCCGAACACATTTTGCTGGGGTTGCTGGAGGAAGAGGACACCCTTGCCGTTCAAATCTTGGAGCGTCTTGGTGTGGACATTCACCGCATGAAAGCGGAGTTAGAGAGCCAACTGCGAGCCACCGCTCCTTCTCATGCTCCTGTCGGTTCGCCCACTTTAACTTCGCCGGCTAAGCAAGTCCTCATTCGGGCTGCCGATGAAGCGCGAGCGATGAACGACAGCCACATTGACACGGCTCACTTGCTCTTGGGTTTGTTGCGGGAAAAGCAAGGGTTGGCGGCGAAAATCCTCGCCAAATACAATGTCCGCTTTGAAGATGTCCGTCGCCGCCTTTACGACTTGAAAGCCGAAGACATGGGCGTCACCCCCCACTTCCGCAAACGCACCAACACCCCTGCCTTAGACGCCTTCAGCCGTGACTTGACGCAATTGGCGATTGAAGGGAAATTAGACCCCGTCATCGGGCGGGAGGCGGAAATTGAGCGGGTCATCCAAATCCTCTGCCGCCGCACCAAAAACAACCCCGTCTTGGTCGGCGATGCAGGCGTCGGGAAAACCGCCATCGTGGAAGGGCTCGCTCAACGCATCGTCAACCGAGAAGTCCCTGAGTTGCTCTTGGACAAACGCTTGGTCGCTTTGGACTTGGCGGCTATCGTGGCAGGGACAAAGTATCGAGGCGAGTTTGAAGAGCGCATGAAACGCATCATGAACGAAATCCGCCAGTCGCAGGGTCAAATCATCGTCTTCATTGACGAACTGCACACCATCGTCGGTGCGGGCGCCGCAGAAGGCGCCATTGACGCTTCCAACATCCTCAAGCCCGCCTTGGCTCGGGGCGAACTGCGCTGCATCGGGGCGACGACTTTGGAAGAGTATCGCCGATACATTGAAAAGCACTCCGCCTTAGAGCGCCGCTTCCAACCTGTCTATGTGTCCGAACCAAATCTGGAGCAAACCGTGGAAATCCTTCGGGGGTTGCGGACGACTTACGAGGACTTCCACCGTGTCCGCATAGACGATCGGGCGTTGCTGATGGCAGCCCGATTGGCGCAGCGCTACATCACCGACCGACGGTTGCCTGACAAAGCCATTGATGTCTTGGATGAAGCCTGCGCACGGGTGAAACTGCGGGCTTCTGCCCCGCCTCGTGAAATCCGCGAACTGACGCAAGAGTTGGAGCGGCTGAAAGGAGAAAAGGAGCGAGCCATCCAAGAGTATGACTTTGAGCGAGCCAACATCTTGCGCCAGCGCATGCAAGCCCTTCAAGAGCGCTTGGAACACCTCCAGCAAACTTGGCGAGAACGCTCCTTGGAAGATGTCCCGACCGTCACTGAGGAAGATATCGCTCAAGTCGTCTCGGAGTGGACGGGCGTTCCTGTCTCCCGCTTGACAGAAGATGAAACCCGCCGTTTGCTGCAAATGGAGGACTTTTTGCGGCAACGGGTCATCGGACAGGATGAAGCCATCAACGCCATCTCGCGGGCGATTCGCCGTGCCCGTGCGGGCTTGAAAGACCCCCGCCGACCGACAGGTGTCTTCGTCTTCCTTGGTCCGACGGGTGTCGGCAAGACCTTGCTGGCAAGAGCCCTTGCCGAATTTCTCTTCGGGACGGAGGATGCCTTGGTGCGCATTGACATGAGCGAGTATGCCGAACCCCACACCGTTTCCCGCTTGGTGGGTGCGCCCCCTGGCTATGTCGGCTACGAAGAAGGCGGGCAGTTGACGGAAGCCGTGCGCCGTCGTCCCTTCTGTGTCGTTTTGCTGGACGAGTTTGACCGAGCCCACCCGCAGGTCACCAACATCCTCCTGCAAATCATGGACGAAGGGCGCTTGACCGATGCTCAAGGTCGGACGGTGGACTTCCGCAATGCCATCCTCATCATGACCAGCAACATCGGTTACCGAGGCTTCCAACACGAGTTAAGCGAATCGCGGCTGGGCTTCAAGCCCGAAGCCGATGAAGTGCTGGAACGGCGTGTCTTTGCTGAGATGGAGAAGCGCATGCGCAAACTCTACGAAGAACGCTTCAGCGCTGAGTTCCGCAACCGCGTGGATGAAGTCATCATCTTCCGCCCCTTGCAACGAGAACATGTCCTGCAAATTGTGGATGTGGAGTTGCGCCCCGTTCGGGAAGAGTTAGCCCACAAAAATATCCGCCTCGTCCTCACCGAGGCAGCAAGGGAGCGGTTAGCCGATTTGGGCTACGACAAATACTACGGTGCCCGACCCTTGCGCCGCGCTATCCAAACCCATGTCACTGACCCGCTTTCCGAGCGCATCTTGGCGGGCGAAATCCGCGAGGGCGACACGGTGATCGTGGATTGCGACCCGACAACGGGCGAAATCGTTTTGCGGGTCGGAGAAGGCGAACTGGCAGGTGTTGGCAGCACCCAACAACTGAGCAGCAATTAGGTTAGGACGGACGCAGTTGGGGATTTGATGGAAAATGAACCAAGGTGACGGCGATGAGTGTCGTTTGCTTGCGTTTCAAATTCCGCCCAACCAGAGAAATGGAAGAAGTGCTCAGGAAGGTCAAGGTCATGGAGCAAAAGGCGGTCAATTGGCTGGTCGCCAACAAGAAAACTGCCCTCAACTCCGTCCATCACGCCCTCTACTTCCCCTTGCGACAGCAATTTCCAGACCTTCATAGCCAGTGGGTCACAAGCGCCCTCAAGACGGCAACTAACATCGTCCACACCTTCAACAAACGAAAGAGGAAGGGGCAAGCGAAAAGACCGAGGCTCAAAAAGCCCTTCGTCACCCTCAGCCCCTACCTTTTCAAGGTCTCTTTTGAGGGCAAGTTGTTGAAGGTGACGATTTTCAAGTCCGCCAACGATTTAGAACCCATCGTCCGTTGGTTCAAGCCTCACCACCAATATCGCCGTTTGCTGGACAGATGGAAGGCGGGTGAGGGCACTTTAGGGCAGATAACCCTGACGAAAAGTTCCATCAGCATCCCTCTTAAGTTTCCTGACCCGCCCACTTACCAACGCTCAACGGTCATCGGGATTGACAGCAACGAAAACAGTCTGGACTACTTTGATGCGGGAGCAGGGAAACTGGGGACGATAGACACTTCGGAGATTGCCCGAATGAACCGAGAGTATGACCGAAGGGTTCAGAGGGCGACGAGAGGGATGAGAAACCCGAAAGCCAGAAAGAAAGTTCAAGCGAAGTATGGGAGGCTGAGGCGAGAGAGGACGAAGAACCTTTGGCACTTAATCGCTTTGATGTTCGTTCGGATGGCGGTTCAAAGTCACGGGTTGTTGGTTTTGGAGCGGCTTAACGGGATGAAGGGGAGGTTGAGGGAGGCATCCAAAAGGCTTCGGAGGAGGTTGCTCAATCACTGGAGCGTCATGAGGTTTCATCGGATTTTGGAGGCGAAGGCGAGGGCGTATGGAGTTCCGTTGGTTTTTGTTGACCCGAAGGGCACATCAAAGACCTGTCCGATATGCGGGGGAAGCCTAAGGGGACAGGATAAGATGTGTCCCTCCTGCGGGTTGTCAAGGCACTATGTGGCGGCGATAAACATAGCCTGCAGGGGGATAGAGAAATTCCCCGACCTTTCAAGGTTGGGGCAGGGGTTCGTGGGGAATCCTTGTTGCCCGTCCTCTGGTGGCAAGGTGGTGAGGTTTGCGGTGAGCCATCACGACGGGAAGTTGCGCAGTCAATTGCGTAACTCCTAAAGGCAGGTGAGCATCCAAATGGCACGCCGAGCGACTTTCCCTAAGACCGCCGAAGAGGCAGAAGAAGGCTTGGAGCGGGAGGAGATGCAAGGAGGAGTTAAAGTCATCCCTGCCCGCGACGAGGAGAGGTGGCGGCTCTTAGAATCCGCCATCAGCCAAATTGAGAAGCGGCACGGCAAGGGCGCTATCATGCGCCTGACGGAAATGCCTTCTCGTCTCCAAGTGGAAGCCATCCCGACGGGAGCGGTGGAGTTGGACATCGCTTTGGGCATTGGGGGCATCCCTCGCGGGCGCGTCACCGAAATTTTTGGGCAGGAAGGGTCGGGCAAAACGACCCTTGCCTACCACATCATCGCCGAAGCCCAAAAACTCGGTGGCGTTGCCGTCTACATTGACACCGAACATGCCTTAGACCCCGAATACGCCAGAAATGTCGGCGTGGACTTGGAGCGGTTGCTGCTCTCCCAACCTGACACAGGCGAGCAGGCATTGGAAATCGCCGACACGATGGTTCGCAGTGGCGCCGTAGATGTCGTCGTCATTGACAGCGTCGCCGCCTTAGTTCCAAAGGCGGAGTTGGAGGGAGAGATGGGAGAAGCCCATGTGGGGCTGCAAGCGCGATTGATGTCGCAAGCCTTGCGCAAACTGGTCGGCTCTATCCAGAAATCCCGCACCGCTGCCGTCTTCATCAATCAGGTGCGGCAAAAAATCGGCGTGATGTATGGCAACCCTGAGACGACGCCAGGTGGGCTGGCGCTGAAGTTTTACGCCTCGGTCCGCCTTCGCCTCAGTCGGGGCGAGCCCATCAAAGTGGGCGGGGAAACGGTCGGACATCGGGTAGAAGTCAAAGTCGTCAAAAACAAACTTGCCCCGCCTTTCAAGGAGGCGACGGTGGACATTTACTTCGGCAAAGGGATTTCTTGGGCGACGAGCCTTTTGGAAGCGGGGCTGAAGTTGGGCGTCATCACCAAATCGGGCAGTTGGTTGCTTTACGGCGACGAACGCTTAGGACAAGGGCGCGAGCAAGCCAAGGCGTTCCTTGAAAGCCATCCTCAACTGGCGGCAGAAATAGACCGCCAAGTCCGTCAAAAGGCGGGCTTGCCTCTCCCGTCCACAGATGGACGCCGTCCCTGAACTCTTTGCCGTCCCTGACCTGAACACGGAGCGATGCAACGATGCGTCGCACCCGTTACCGACCCATCGGGCTTTCGGGAGAAGAAACTGTGGCGAAAGCAAAGGAGCAAGCCTTGCGGTTGCTTCGCTACCGAGCCCGTTCGGAACGAGAGTTGCTACAGCGGTTACAAGCCAAAGGGTTCAGCGAAGCGACCGCTAAAAGCGTCGTCGCCCGCCTCAAAAAAGTGGGCTTGGTGGACGACGCTGCCTTGGCGGAAGCGGTCGTCCAAAGTGCCCTCAGCGATACCCGACCCCATTCCCGATGGGAAGTGCGGTTTAAGTTGCGACGACTGGGCATCCCTGACGACCTCATTGACCCAGCCTTGACGGATTGGACGGACGAAGTGGAACGGCAAATGGCAGAGCGCTACTTGCGCCGCCGCTTGCCCCCTTCGCCGACGGCTAAAGACTTTGAGCGAGCCTTTCGGGCGGCAGTGCAACGAGGCTTTGAGTTGACCGCCCTACGGGATGCCTTGCGCACTCTTACGGGTGACCCCGATGCCCTTCCTTGAACGCCTTCAGGTCAGGGCGGCGCTTTGTGAGGTGACCGACGATGGAATGGGTGCTGAGCGTTGCCCTGGCATTGGTCATCGCTTCCTTGGTCATCGCTGCCGCTTGGAAGTTTCTGCTCATCCCCCAGCAACAGCGCCTTTGGGCTCACTGGCAGGAAGAGCAGCGCAAATTAGAACAAGCCCGTCAGGAAGCCGAAGCGAAACTGCGGGAAGCCGAACAAAAGTGGCGGGAAGCCGACCTAAAACTTCGTGATGCCGACACGAAACTCCGCGATGCCGATTTGCGCCTTCGGGAGCAACTGCAAAAGGAACGGGAGCGTTTGGAGCAGGAATATCGGGAACGGCGGGAAGAATTGCAACGCTGGGAACGCCGCTTGCTTCAACGGGAAGAACAATTGGAGCGCCGCCTCAGCCAGTTGGAGCAGCGAGAGCACTCCCTCCAACAGCAAGAGCGTCGCCTCCAAACTTTGCAGGAAGAAGTGGAACGACTGCATCGGCAAGCCCAAACCGAATTGGAACGCATCGCCTCCCTCACGCCCGACCAAGCCCGCCAAATCATCCTCGCCCGCGTGGAAGAGGAACTGCAAGCGGAAATCGCCCGCCGCCTCCACGAAGCCGAAGAGCGCTTCAAACAGGAAGCCGACACCCTTGCCCGCAAAATCCTCGCCACCGCCATGCAACGCTGTGCCGTAGAGGTCGCCTCGGAACTGACCGTCACGACCGTGCCGCTGCCCAGCGAGGACATGAAAGGGCGCATCATCGGACGGGAAGGGCGCAACATCCGCGCCTTTGAATTGCTGACGGGCGTGGACTTGATCGTGGACGATACGCCTGAAGCCGTCGTCATCTCCTGCTTTGACCCCATCCGCCGAGAGATTGCCCGCATGGCGTTGGAGATGCTCATCGCCGACGGGCGCATTCATCCTGCCCGCATTGAAGAAGTCGTGGAAAAAGCCCGCCAAGAGATGGAGCACCGCATCTTGCAAGCGGGCATAGAAGCAGCGCGGGCAGCGGGCGTGGATAACTTGCCCGAAGGCTTGCTGAAGTTGCTGGGACGCCTCAAGTTCCGAACCAGTTACGGGCAAAATGTCCTTGATCATTCCGTTGAAGTGGCGCACTTAGCCCGCATGTTGGCGGAAGAAATCAAAGCCGACGCAAAAGTGGCAGCCCGTGCCGCTTTGCTCCACGACATCGGCAAAGCCGTTGACCACCACTTGGAAGGCAGCCATGTGGAAATCGGCGTGGAACTTTTGCGCCGCTACGGCGAAAGCGAGGAAGTCATCCACGCCGTCGCTGCCCATCACGGCGACATCCCGCCCCAAACAGTGGAAGCCGTTTTGGTCGCCATCGCCGACGCCCTCTCCGCCTCCCGCCCCGGCGCTCGCCGCGAAAGTTTTGAAGCCTACATCCGCCGCTTAGAGCAACTGGAACGCATCGCCAAATCCTTCCCCGGCGTAGACAAAGCCTTCGTCATCCAAGCAGGGCGGGAAGTGCGCGTCATCGTCCAGCCCGACAAGATAGACGACATCGGTGCCACCAAACTCGCCCGCGACATCGCCCAAGCCATCCAGCGGGAAGCCCAGTATCCAGGGCAAATCAAAGTCACCGTCATCCGAGAAGTCCGTGCCGTTGAATACGCCCGTTGATGTCCTGAAAGGAGTGTCGGCTTTTCGCCGGCGTAAAGCGAAATCGTTAGGGTGAGTGTGTTCGGAAAATGCCTTTTGGGAGGGCAGGGCTCCTGCCGAGCCGAGCATATCGGCAGGTCGGCAGATAGGCAATTCGGCAGGTCGGAGGAATAGGCTCACCAGAGGTTCGCCCTCCCATTGGGCTTCCTTTCCGAACACCCCCATTAGGGTTTTCCCTGACAGACAAACTCCGCTTTAGTGTCACCCTTCGGCACGGGTGACCTGCGATGGCGCAGCAAGGCGATGGGCGTCGGGGAGAACTTCTCGTCACGCCCGACATGTTGCTGCCCGACATGGTGGCGAAGTTTCCTGCTACCCGCCAAGTGCTGGACAAGTATGGGCTGAAAGGATGTGGTGGTCCGACAGGTCCCCGCGAGCCCGTCGCTTGGTTTGCCCGCTTGCACAATGTGCCCCTACAACAACTGCTGGACGAACTCAACGAAGCCGCCCGCCAGTCGCTTCAGGGTGGCGAAACAACCATTCGCTTTGAACCGACCTTCGCCGACACGATTTACCAACCCTACTTTGCTGCCGCTTCTCTCCTCGCCGTTGTCTTCGGAGCATTTTGGGGAGCGGTATCGCTGGCAATCATGGGCGTCACGGGCGGGATGCAATTCGCCATCCCTTACGGTTGGCTTTTGGCGCATGGTCAAACGATGTTGGGCGGCTTCGTCGTCTTAATGGCAATGGGTTTTTCCTTCCAAGCCTTTCCTCGCTTCAAGCACAGTGAGTTGCAACTTGCCCATCTTGCCCTTGCCGCCTTGCCTTGGATGCTTTTCGGCATTGCCCTTCAAGCCTTTGCCCACTTCTTCGTCCCGCCACCCATCTTCCAAACCGATCAACCTGCCGCTCATTGGTCATCGCCTCGCTGGGCATTGGTCATCGGCACATTAGGCACGCTCTTTCAATGGCTTGCCATTACGCTGTTTGTCATCGTCGTCGCTGTCACGCTGAAGCGAGCCAACAAACCCGAACCTTACGACCCGGTGATTTTCGCTGCCCTCGGTTGGCTTTGGCTTTCGGCGCTGGTGAACATCGTCCTGTTCGTTTACTGGGGCACGGTCACCGACCAACAAACTTTCGTCCAACGCGTCGGCGCTTGGAACGCTCCCTTTCGGGATGCGCAAATGCTGGGCTTTGCGGCTCAACTGATTTTCGGCGTCAGCCTTCGCTTTTTGCCCCACGCTTACGGCTTCCGCGAACCACCCCGATGGTGGGTGATGACCTTGCTCATGGGCGCTAACCTCGCCACGCTGCTGATGGTCGTCGCCTTCCCGCTTTACATGCCTAACCGCCATCACGCATGGTTGTCGCTTTACTGGTTAGGCTTGCTTTTGTGGCTCGGTTTGACCGTCGGGCACATCGTTCAGTTGCGGTTGTTCGGGAAAGCCCAAGAGCACGACCGAGCGCTCAAGTTTTTGCGGGCGGCGTTTGTCTGGGCACTCGTCGGCTTTGCGATGGGCGTAGCGATGCCGCTTTACCATCTCGTCACAGGGCAAAGTTTCTCCCACAACTACCTCGCTTCCTACCGCCACGCCTTGCTGGCAGGTTTCGTGTTGCTGATGATTGTCGGCGTCTCCAGCAAAGTGACGCCCATCTTAGCAGGCGTAGATTTGCGTCAGACCAATCCCCTTTGGACAGCGTTCGTTTTGCTCAACTTGGGCAACCTCGCCCGCATCGTCGGTCAAACGCTGGCGGACTTGACGACTTGGGCAGGCACCCTCGCTGCCGTCGCTGGCTTCGTCCAATGGGCAGGCATCGTCTTGTGGGCGGATGACCTTTGGCACATCATCGCCACCGGGCGGCGCATCGCAAAGGAAGGTGCGACGACGGAAGAAATCACCGACATCACGCCTCAAACGAAAGTGGCAGCGATTTTGGAACGCTACCCGCAGACGCTGGAAGTCTTTCTCCGCTACGGTTTCGCCCCGCTGGCAAATCCTGTCTTGCGCAAGACGATGGCGCGTGTCGTCACCTTGGAGCAAGCCTGCCGAAGGGAAGGCGTGGACTTGGAAGCGTTGCTTCGGGATTTGCGCAAGGCGGCAGGATTGGAAGCCGAAAAGGCAATCTCGTCGGAAGCCACAAAGCAACCTGCCGCAACATCCGAAGCGCCGTTCCATTCCGACCCTTCCGAAGCGACCGACTTCACCGAAAAACTCATCTGGGCGGCATTGGAAGGTTGCTACGACCCCGAAATCCCTGACGCCAACATCGTGGAGTTGGGCTTAGTTTACGGCGTCCGCTACGATGCCTCAACAGGCGTCGCCGAAATCACGATGACGCTGACATCGCCCCATTGCCCTGTCGGTGACTACATCCTTGAGCAAGTCCGCCAAAGCGTCGGCAGCGTTCCCGGCGTCAAGGAAGTTCGCCTCAACCTAACCTTTGACCCACCTTGGTCCTTTGACCGCATCAAGCCCGAAGTGCGACAGAAGTTGGGATTGGAGTGGTGAAGCCATGAACCCTTGCTTTGTCTGCGAAGTGATAGAATGGCTTAAAGGACTGAGGAAGAGAGGTGACGAGCGATGAAGTTGAAGGTCGTGCTGGAGCCCAGCGAAGATGGTGGCTACACCGTCTATGTGCCATCTCTGCCGGGCTGCATCAGCGAAGGCGACACAATTGAGGAAGCCCTCGCTAACATCCGTGAAGCCATTGAACTTTACTTGGAGCCCGTAGAAGATGACTGGGTGTTCTCAGAAAACGCTATCGTTGAGGAGTTGGTCGTGTGAGCAAGGTGCCGAGCCTGCCTTACCGTGAGATTATCAGGGCGTTGCAAAGGGCTGGGTGGGTCATCGTTCGCCAGAAGGGTAGCCATATTCGTTTGCAAAAGCGGATTGGCGACGAGGTGTTGAAACTTACTGTTCCCGCTCATAATCCCGTCAAGCGTTCCACCTTGGCGCATATCCTGAAACAAGCGCGCTTAACGATAGAGGAGTTTTTGCGGCTTCTTTCCTGACGAGATTCAATCCCAAGCCGGGGTGATTTTTCGTGAACCTTTTGAGCCAACTGAGGTCGGAGCACGAGCGCATGCGTAAAAGGCTCGCCAATTGGGACGACTTGCCAGCGGAGTTGCAAAGCAGCGTTGAAATTTCACAATGCTACGCTTTACGGGTCACGCAGCAATTGCAAAAACTCGTCAACGGTGAGCGACTGTGTTCGGAAAGTCGTGCTCATTCAGCCGTAAGGCACAAGTTCACCTTTCACCGACGAAAATTTTTGCCCTCCACCCTGCCTTGCTCACCCGCCAATAAATTGGCGGGCTATGGTTACAAAGCCCACTTAAGTGGGCTATTTCGGTCGGCTTTAGCCGACTTCATTAAGGTAGCCCAGCATTTCAATGGTGGGCAAAAGATGTTGTCACCAAGGGATTTGTTGGAAATCCATGTCACATCACCTGCAACGAAGTTTAACATGACAAGGGTTCATTGCCGAGGTGATTTTCCATGAGCCTTGTGGCTCAGTTGAGGTCGGAGCACGAGCAAATGCGAAAAAGGCTCGCTGCTTGGGACGACTTGCTCGTTGAGTTGGAAAGCGGCGTCGGGACTTTCGCTGCCCTGCGGTTGAAGGAAGAAGCGAATTGGGTTCGCTCAGCAATCTTGCCCCACCTTGAAGCGGAAGAAAAATTCCTCTTTCCCTTGCTTTCCGACCGAATGCCTGAAGCGTCGGCGACTTTGCGGCGACTCAGCGACGACCACGAAAAGTTGCGGAATTTGATTTCTCAACTGACCGAGGTGGCTTGGAAGCGCCAGTTGGGAACGGCGACCAACCGTCAAGCCCAAGAGTTGCTGAAAACCTTCCGATGGCGGCTTTTAGACCATCTTGCTCGTGAGGATGGCGCTTTGCCGCCCTTGCTGTTGCAAACTTTGACCGCCGATGAAGATGCCGAATGGCAGCGCCGCTGGCAAGAGCAAATCGCTTCCGCCACTGCACAGACGCCAGTCCCTGATCCCCAGTCCCCAATCCCTTCATCCTCTCTGACCGACTTGAACGGTCGCATTCACGCATGGCTGGACGATTTGTTGCTTCAGCATCTGGAAGCGTTGACGGCATTGAACTTGAACGAAGCGAAAGAGTTGTGGAGTCAATTTGCCAATGCGTTGTTGGCACACGCACAAGCCGAAGACAGCGTGGCGTTGCCCGTTTACGAGCGGTTTGGCAACTTCCCTGAAGGCGGTCAACCCTCCCTTTTTGATGCCGAGCACAAAGGCATTGAGCGAATGTTGCGGTCACTGACGCAGCGTTTGGAAAACCTTTCGCCCGACGACCCTTCCCTTCGCCGTCGCATCGTCGTCAGCCTTGACCGCTACATGCTCTTTCGTCACCTGATTGAACACCACACTTTGCGGGAGCAAAACATCTTCTACCCGATACTGGACGAGAAGGCAAGCGACGAGGAAAAACAAAACATCGCCCAAGCGCTGACCGAGGCACAAAAATCCGCTCAAAGGAGTTGAAAAGCGATGGCGGAACTTTTCGGTGAACGAGAAGATATGCTGCACCGGGACGAAAGCGAGGGTGTGGGTGAGATGTCCCCCGCAACTTTGCACTTAATTGATGAACACGAGCAATTTCGGACGAAGATGGTAGCGTGGCAGAAAGCGCTGGCTGAGGCTGAAGATACCCTTCGCCGCCAAATTTTGCACGAAATCGTCGCCTTCCTTGACACCGATGTTGAACTTCACGCCCGCAAGGAGGACGAAGTTTACTTTCCCGCCCTTGAACCCTATCATGCGACTGTGCTGATGTATGAAGCCCACGAGTTGATTCGGGAGGAAGTCGCCAGTTTCAAATCAGCGTTGAGGCAATGGGAGGAAGGTGAAGTGCCCTTTAGCAAAGTTCAAGCAGCCCTTGAACGGGTCTTCACCTTGCTGCACGACCACTTCGGCGAAGAGGAACTCGTTTACTTCCCCATCGCCGAGCAGAAGTGGAGCGACAAAGAAAAAGCGGAAGTGTGGGAGAAGATGCAGGCACTAACAAATGCGGCAGCGAGAAATGAGGATTCCTTTGGCTGGGAGGTGATTTGAGGATGTCGTTGCGAAGGGCGTTAATCGGTTTCGTGGCAGCAGGGTGCTTGTTCTTGCTCGTTGAGGTGATGATTGAGCACCGAGAAGTTTTCAGCGAAAAGCCAATCGCATGGACGCCAATAATCGTTTTGGCTCTCTCACTTCTGGCATGCCTCTGGGCTCTTGCCCAATGGAAGCCTTCTGCCTTGAAAGCAGTTCAAGTCGTCAGCGTTTTGCTTCTACTCGTCGGCATCGGCGGGCTTTACTTCCACAATGCTGGCAGGTTGGGTCTGGAACAGGAAGAACACGAAGCCGAAATTCACGAATCCGCCGAGCATAGAGAGCGAGAGAGCGAAGAACACCATGCACCGCCTTTGGCGCCGCTGGCGATTTCAGGCATGGGCGTTTTG
>Ga0209289_100769_pt1 | contig 14848 bp, 9 predicted proteins | sample GXS110809BmetaG_FD_184121 | JGI IMG/M metagenome (GOLD analysis project Ga0209289, IMG submission 184121) | Hot spring microbial communities from Gongxiaoshe hot spring, China to study Microbial Dark Matter (Phase II) - GXS 110809B (SPAdes)... ...
AGCAAAAACAGAAACGCTCCCCACCAAAGCAACGCAGGCAACCATCCCTTGACAACTTCCCAACGCTCAAAAATCGCCAAGCCCGTGTAAAAGCCTCGCAAAGCATCTTTGTCCCAAACGACGGGCAAATTGGGCAAGTAGGGTAAGATGGTGACATCCCAATCGTTGCCTTGCCCTGCAAACCAAATGGGATGGGCAATGACGGACAAAAGAGGCTGCAACAAATCCAGACCGAAAACGGCTGAGGCAACCGAAAGGCTGACATAAAGCCAAAGGAGCGTGGATGGTGACAGTGACCGCTTCAGCGAAATTTGTGCCAATTCGTTGAGAACGGCGACGATAAAAATCGTGGCGACGACATTGACGAACAACGAAACCGTAGACGGGCGCATCTGCCCCGTCATCAACCCGTAAGCATCCCAGAGGGCATTGAGGGCGATAAGGATGACGGCAAGCAAGAAAGCCAACCTGTTTCCTATGCCCCCTTCAACGCCTTGGTTGAACGGGTGGTGGGATGTCTGTGCCTGGTGGGGTCGTGACGACAGGTGGTGACGCCGACGGTCGTCGGCTCCACCAAATCCCAACCACAATCAGGATAAGGACAGCGAGGGCAATCGCTACTGCCACAATAGGGTAGATTGGTCGCTGCATCCTCGTCCCCCTAAAACTGCACTCTGTCGAGGCAGTTATCCGAACCGACAAGTTGGGCTCGTGGGTTATTTGCCCAGTCTGCCTCGCTATTGGTGCGCTTCAGCCATTTGGCATGCCCATCCACGAAGATGGCATTAAACCCTTCCACATGGCGCAAGTTCACCCAACCTCGCAGCAACCCCCAGAAAGGATCGTTGCGAGTAACGAAGGCGGGGAAACGAAGGGGGTGACCGTCAGGAAGCCAATCATGGTGACACCTCGCGCTCCATAGTTCAATGCTGCCTGCGTCCGTAATGGCAACGACCCTTGCGGGCTCGTGGATGCTTGCCATCTTCACCGTGATGGGGAGCCAAGTGCGAGTTGGCGCTAAAGGTCCAATCATGTCAAATTGCAGGTTCGCTTCTCCGCCCCGAAAGTTAGCATGCCAGTTGTTGCCTCCCAAGTTCCAAAGAAGCACCCGCTTGTTTGCTCCTTCCCCCGGCGGAAAGAGGGAACGACCAAAAGTGTATCGGGCAGGTTGGCGCTCAGGACAAAGATAAAGTTGGTCGTTTCGCATGTAGGGCTGAGCGAGGTCCATCCACCAGTAGAGGATGGGCGTGCCTTGTGTCCAGTGAACGACATAGAGGTAACAAGGGATGACCGTCTCGTCGTAGTCCTGCTGATAATGTTGATGGCTAAACCACACTGGCGCATGTTGGAGAGGCAAGCGGCTTGGCGGGCTTTGGCGCGGGCTTGACTGAACACGGGGAACAGAATGGCTACCAGAATGGCGATAATCGCTATCACCACCAGCAACTCAATCAGCGTGAAGCCGACACGAAAACGACCCTGAGGGAAAACATCCCGAGGGGAAGTCGCATGCCGCCCCTTCCCCAAACGACGCCGCTCTTGCTTCAGCATCTGACCCAACATCCTCTCTCCCTCCTTCTCGCCCCATCAAAGGGGCGTAGGGGTGTTTAGGCACTTTTAGTTTAGCGACCCCCACTGTCCGTCAAGGGGGGCATTTTTGGGGATTTTCCCGCCACTTTCGCCCATTTTGGAAAGGGCACTCCTCGCCTTGAAGCTGAGGCAATTGCAGCCAAGATGAATTTCAACCAAGATGAAGTTCCCGCTGTGCCGACAAAAAGCCTAAAATGTTGGTTTGGCAGAGCCTCACTCTTCCGAGTGGGGTAAAAACATGGCGAGCACCAAAACTGTTCAGCGGGCAAAGAGGTGAGAAGCGGTGTGGGCGAAGTTGAAAGTTGCATCGGTTTGTTTTGCGGTGGCGGCAGTGGTGTCGCTTTGTAGGGCTCAAATTTCGCCTGCTAAACTGCAGCGCTCTTTCCGTCAACCGCCATCTTCTGCCCGTCCCCATACTTGGTGGCATTGGGTCAACGACAATGTGACGAAAGAAGGCATCACGGCGGATTTGGAAGCGTTGGCGAAAGCGGGAGTCGGTGGCGTGCAAATTTTCCATGTGGATGTCGGCGTTCCGGCAGGTCCTGTCAAGTTCCACAGCCCACAATGGTTCGCTCTGTTTCGTCACGCCGTTCAAGAAGCGGCGAGGCTTGGGCTTGAAGTTTGCGTCCACAACTGCGCAGGTTGGTCAAGCAGTGGCGGTCCTTGGGTGAAGCCTGAACACGCAATGCAAATGGTCGTGACAAGCCAAATTCAGGTCAAAGGACCGACGAAATTTGACGGTAAACTGCCACAACCTGAGACTCGCGCAGGTTACTACCGCGACATCGCCGTTTTGGCTTTTCCGACGCCGAAAGGCAACCTGCGAATTGAAAACCTGCGAGCGAAAGCCGCTTACGACCGAACTAACGACATCGTTCCTGCACGAGACAAACCAATCCCATCTGAAAACATTGTCAAGCGAAGCGACATCATCAATTTGACCGATAAGTTGCAACCCGATGGGCGGCTCGTTTGGGATGTTCCCGAAGGTGATTGGACAATTTTGCGCATTGGGCACACTCCAACGGGCAAGGACAACCACCCAGCAACTCCCGAAGGGCGCGGGCTTGAAGTTGACAAAATGAGCAGGGAAGCCCTTGACGCTTTTTGGAAAAACGCCATTGAACCGCTACTGCGCGAGGCAGGACCGCTTGCGGGCAAGGTCTTCAACAATGTGCTCGTTGACAGTTACGAAGTTGGTTGCCAGAACTGGACGCCTAAGTTTCCCGAGGAGTTCCGAAAACGGCGTGGTTACGACTTGACACTTTTCCTGCCCGTGTTGGCGGGTTACATCGTTGACAGCGTTGAAATCAGCGAGCGCTTCCTTTGGGACTTCCGTCGCACTGTTGCTGACTTGTTCGCCGAAAACTACTACGGCTATTTTGCCGAGTTGTGCCGCAAACATGGTTTGCTCTTTTCCACCGAGCCTTACGGCAACGGACCGTTTGAAGACCTCGTTTGTGGCGGGAAGGCGGACATCCCGATGGGCGAGTTTTGGGTGGACGGTTGGGCTTTTGAAACTTGCAAATTGGCAGCATCGGTGGCACATGTTTACGGCAAGCGTTTTGTCGGGGCTGAAGCCTTCACCGCTACCCGAAACAAAGGGCGTTGGCAAACGCATCCTTACTTGCTTAAACCTTTCGGCGACCGAGCCTTTTGTGAAGGCATCAACCGCCTCATTTTCCACACAACTGCCCACCAACCTTGGCTCAATGTTTTGCCTGGGATGACGATGGGACCTTGGGGCTCGCATTTCGGACGGACGCAAACTTGGTGGGACAACGCGAAAGCGTGGATTGACTACCTAACACGCTGTCAATACCTGCTTCAGCAAGGCACATTCGCTGCCGATGTTTTGTTCTTCGTAGGCGAACACGCTCCGAATTCAGCACCTTATCGTCCTGACTTAAAGGCGAAAGGCTACGACTACGATGCTTGCCCGACAGAAGTTTTGATGCAAGCGAAAGTGCGCAATGGCAAGATAGTTTTGCCCAGTGGAACGAGTTACGAAGTTTTGGTTTTGCCCAACACCGATGCAATGACGCCGCAAGTTTTGCGCAAAATCCATGAACTCGTTTTCGCGGGTGCAACGGTCATCGGACCGAAGCCGACCCGTTCGCCGAGTTTGCAAGGTTACCCGCAATGCGATGCTGAAGTGCAAAAACGGGCGAACGAAGTTTGGGGCAACTTGGATGGCAAGACGGTGACGGAACGAAGTTTCGGCAAGGGCAAAGTTTATTGGGGCAAAACAGTTGAGCAAGTTCTCGCCCTCAAAGGTGTCAAGCCCGATTTTGAGTTCAAAGGCAGCGAGTTCGCTTCCCTCGTTTGGATTCACCGATGCGTTGGCAACCTTGACATTTACTTCGTCGCCAATCAACGGGAGCGTTGGGAGACAGTTGAGTGCGCCTTCAGGGTGCGAAACAAAGTGCCCGAACTTTGGCACCCAGACACGGGCGAAATTGAGCGAGCGCCTTCGTTTTGGGAACGGGCAGGAAGAACTTTTGTGGTTTTGAGACTGCCGCCCTACGGTTCGGTCTTCGTCGTGTTCCGACCAATCACGAAACCCGTTGACGCTGTTGTCGCCTTCCGACACGACGGCAAAAACGCTTGGTTGCCCGAACGAGCGCCAGCAAAGCAACTGGAAATCCGACGAGCCATCTACGGCGTTTTGGATGATCCGAGCAAGTGCGTTGATGTGACGCAGCAATTGAGGGCGATGGTGAGGGAGGGAAGGTTGGTTGTCCAAGCCAGCAACGCCATCGCAGGTGACCCAGCCCCATTCATCGTCAAGCAGTTGCGGGTGGATTACGCTGTTGACGGCGAGGAACAGACGGCGATAGTGAGGGAGGGCGAAGTGTTGGAAATTCCCGATGGGGCGGATTGGATTGCCCGCTTCCCAGCCGACTTGCGGGTGAACGAAAAAGGGCAGTTTGAATTACTGGCGTGGAAGGAAGGCATTTACGAAGTTCAGACCCTTGCGGGCAAAAGGCGAACGGTGACGGTCAAGGCGCTGCCAGAACCTTTGTCCCTTGACAGTGACTGGGAAGTTCGTTTCCCGCCAAATTGGGGCGCACCTGAGGTCGTGAGGTTTGAGAAGTTGATTTCGTGGTCAGAACATCCCGATACGGGCGTGCGATACTTTTCGGGAACGGCGACTTATGTGCGGGAGTTTGAAGTGCCTGAAAGTTGGTTCAGCAAGGGCAAGGTCATCGTGCTGGACTTAGGCGTTGTTAGGCACATAGCGGAGGTGCGGGTTAACGGTGTCTTGTTGGGTGTCAAATGGAAACCGCCGTTCCGTTGGGAAATCACGAAGTTTGTCAAGCCTGGCAGGAACATCCTTGAAGTGAAGGTCACAAACACATGGGTCAACAGGTTGATTGGCGACGAGGAGTTACCCGACGATTGCGAGTGGCATTCCGACGGCAGGTTGCGAGCGTTCCCGCAATGGTTCCTTGAAGGCAAGGCGCGTCCGTCGGGACGGTTGACATTCACGACTTGGAAGCATTATCGCAAAGGGGCATCGTTGGAAGAGGCAGGGTTGGTGGGACCGGTGTGCGTGGTCGTTGGGGGATGGCAAATCGTTGCGCCATAAAAGCGAAGTGTTGGGTTTCGTTTGCTGATGGCTTTCAGGAGGCGACGGAAGATGTGGCGCATTTTAGCATCCGTTGCTCTTGGCACTTGCTTGTTGCTCAGTTTCGGGATGGTGCTCCAACAAAAACGCTCACAAGGAGGACGAGCGACCGTGCAAGGGATGGGCATCCTTCACGCCCCTGACTTTCCGCCCGGCGTCCAATGGCTCAACACCGACCGACCGTTGAGTTTGAAGGCACTGCGAGGCAAGTTCGTTTTGTTGGACTTTTGGACTTACTGCTGAATCAACTGCTTGCACACGCTGCCGCAGTTGCGGCAGGTGGAACGGATGTTTCCCAACGAATTAGTCGTCATCGGCGTTCATTCGGCGAAATTTCCCAACGAGCGCAACGACGAAAATTTGCGGAAGGCAATTTTGCGCTACGGCATAGAGCATCCCGTCGTCAACGACAAGGACTTCGGCATTTGGCAACTTTACGGCGTGCGGGCATGGCCGACGCTGGTGCTCATTGACCCGACAGGGCGCATCGTCGGCGTCCACGAGGGCGAAATCGCGGCGGAGCAGTTGGCGGCTGTGCTTCGTCGGCTTATCGCTGAAGCGGATGCCAAAAAGTTGCTAGACCGAACGCCCTTGCGCTTCCAACGCGAACCACAACCCGACACCTTTCTGCGTTTCCCTGGCAAGGTGTTGGCGGATGGACGAGGTGACCGGCTTTTCATCGCCGACACAGGTCATCACCGCCTCGTCGTCACCGATTTTGTTGGTCGGGTTCGGATGGTCATCGGCAGTGGGCAAGAGGGCTTGCGGGACGGCGATTTTAAGACGGCGCAGTTCAACAACCCGCACGGTTTGGCGTTGCAAGGTGACCAACTGTTCGTCGCCGATACGGGCAATCATTGCATCCGCAAGGTGGAGTTGACAAAAAAGACGGTGACGACGGTCGCAGGGACAGGGAAGTTAGGGCGCGGGTTTTCGCAAGGTGGGAAGGCGAGGGAAGTGAACTTGCGGTCGCCTTGGGATGTCGCCCTTCACGATAGTTGCCTTTTCATTGCGATGGCGGGCAGCCACCAACTTTGGGTGCTGGATTTAAAGCGGAACATCTTGACGCCCTTCGCAGGGACGGGCTACGAGGGCATTCGGGATGGCGCACCTAACGAAGCATGGTTGGCGCAACCCAGCGGGTTGAGCATCGGCGAGGATGGGCTTTACTTCGCCGACAGCGAAACGAGCGCCATTCGGGTCGCCGATTTGAAAACGGGCTTCGTCCGAACCTTAGTCGGCGTCGGCTTATTTGATTTCGGTGACCGCGATGGTGTCGGCAACGCCGTGCGGTTACAGCACCCACTGGCGGTTTGCTACCACGATGGCGTCATCTATGTCGCTGACACTTACAACCACAAAATCAAGCGCCTGTTTCCGAAGACGCGGGCATGTCAAACCTTTGCGGGCACAGGGAAGCCCGGTCACAAAGATGGCGCTCTTTTGCAAGCCCAATTTGACGAGCCCAGCGGGCTCAGTTACGCCGACGGCAAACTGTTCGTCGCCGACACCAACAACCACGCCATTCGTATCCTTGACCTGAAAAGCAACACCGTGACGACGCTTTCTCTTCACGGTGAGCCTTAACGGAAGGAGGGCTGATGCCGAAATGACAAGGCGGGAGATATTGCGAAAGGTGGGAACGATAGTGATGGGCATGAGCGTCGCAGAAGCGATGACTGCGCCGCAACCGAAGTTACCTGAACCGACGCCCGAAAAGTTGCCTCGTTGGCGGGGGTTCAACTTGTTGGGCATGTTTGTCCATCGCGCCAACTGGGTTGAGGGGCGTTTTGAGGAGCGAGACTTTGAATGGATCGCCGAGTTGGGTTTCAACTTCGTCCGCCTGCCATTAGATTACCGCTTCTGGGCGGACCCGACGGATTGGGCGAAAATCCACGAGGATGCCCTTAAGCCCATTGATGACGCCATCAAGTTCGGCGAGAAGTGGGGCATCCATGTGCAACTCAACTTTCACCGAGCGCCTGGCTATTGCGTCAACCCACCTCCTGAACCCAAGTCACTTTGGACGGACGAGGAGGCGTTGAAAGTGTGCGCCCAACATTGGGCGTATTTCGCCAAACGCTATGCGGGCATCCCTAACGCGCAACTTTCTTTCAACCTGTTCAACGAACCCGCTCGTCTTGAACCGTCCGTGCATCGGAAGGTCGTGGAGCGGGTCGTAGAAGCCATTCGCCATCACGATCCTCATCGGCTCATCGTTTGCGATGGGCGGGAATGGGGCAACGCGCCACCGACGGAATTGGTCGGGCTTCAAGTTGCCGCCGCCACGCGGGGCTATCGCCCGATGCAAGTCACCCACTATCGTGCCAGTTGGATTCGGGGCTCCGACACTTGGGCGGAGCCAACTTGGCCGCTCAAAGTCGGCGACGAAGTTTGGGACAAAGAGCGGTTGCGGCGCGAGCAAATTGAACCGTGGAAGCGGTTGGAAGCGCAAGGCATCGGTGTCATGGTCGGCGAATTCGGTGTCTACAACAAAACGCCTCACAAAGTCGCTTTGGCGTTCCTGCGGGATTGTCTGGAACTGTGGAAGGAAGCGGGTTGGGGTTGGGCACTCTGGAACTTTCGGGGCAGTTTCGGGATTTTGGACAGCGGTCGGGAAGATGTCGCCTACGAAAACTGGCGCGGGCACCAACTGGATCGGGCGATGCTGGAGTTGCTGCAAGCCTTTTGACAGGTGTCGTCCTACCATCACTCAAACACGATGCGCAACGAAAACAAAAGTTTGTGCCGCAGCATCGGATACAAAATCCCGCCCCAAATCACCCCTGTCATCAGAAAGTGCCCCAATGCGATGCCTAAAAACAACGGCACTAACTTGCGATGCAACCTCATCCCGCCGTAACGCAAAATCAGACCCTTCACCGACCAGATGAACAGGGTCGGAAACCAATAGGGGCAATGGTGGCTGTAGGCATAAGCGAGTGGGAAACCCAGCGGATGGAGTGGGAAGGTCGGCACTAAATGGCGCAAGTGAGCGAGAAGGAAAGTCACGACAGCCCCATAAAGGGTGAACCCAATGCGCCATCGGTCAGGTGGTATCGGCTTGTTAAGCAAGTTGCTGAGGAGTCGGTAATCTTGGGCGGCGACATAAGTGCGGTAATCCGCTGTTCCCGGTGCCCCTTCTAAAAAGTTCGCCCCACGCCCGTAGTAAGCCGTCAAGTGACTAACGAAGGCTGCCCATAAACCCACCAACATTCCTGCAAAACTCATCAACACCGTCGTGCCGAAAGGCAAAGAGGTTTCGTGGGCAATTTTCACTGCATCGGCAGCATAGGCGCCGTTCAAGTTCAGGTAAAAATGCCTTGCAACCCAAAACAGACCCGAAAGCAGCACTAAACTGCGAACGCCCCCCAAACTTAGCAAGCCAGTGATGCCGAAGGTGTAATGCAGGAAATCTCTGGGAGCCCCGTAAGGGTAGACCCAAGAGTAGGGCATGCCCACTTCAGCACGGATGCGGGCATAAGTGATGACGAACAAGGTCAAAACGAGCCAATAAATCCCGGCAATGGAGAAAGCCATTCCCGAAAGAACCATCCACGCCACAAGGACGATGCTTCCTGAAAAGAGCAAAGCCATCGGCAAAGTCTGGTGGCGCCAAGCCCCCTGCTTGACACCACGCCACAAAAGCAACGCCGCCATCGCCAAATAGCCGCCAACACTTTGCGAATGCGGGAACGGAAAAGAATCGCCAATGCTCATCACTGTCGGAACTTCCCAACCAAAAATGCCAACGCCGATAAGGGCAAGGAGTTTGAGCACGAAGTAGAAAAACCAAACCGAAAACAAAACCTCTTGCGGAACGAGGTAGCCGAAGCCGATGCCTTCCACCAACGGGAAAATCATCAAGGGTCGCAGGGCATTGAAAGGTCGGTCGGTCAAGTAAGGTGATAAGTCCCAGAAGCGACGCACTTCGCGGAAGAGGGAAAAGAGCGCCATCAGAGTTGTCGGTAACGCTCCCAAAAAGATACCCAACCAAACGAGCCGAGAGGCGAAAAAGTTTTGTCCTTCAACGCCCCGAACCATTTGCAGCGGTAGTTGTGCCAATGGGAAGTTGAGCCGTTCGTTGGCGAGCCAAGAAGGGGCAAGGGAAGTGGCGGCACCCACACCTATCGCCCACAAGGCGGCGAAAAAGAGCGTCCAACGCACCAACGCTGGCAACCAATCGCTCCAAGGAATTCGCCCCTCCATACCTTCAAAGAAACCACGAATGACAGTGGTGTCCTTCGGCACCCACCAATCGGGCAGCATCGCCCAAAACTCTTTCAGCCGATTGTCGGGTGCGGCATAGTAAAGGGGTGCCGTCAACGAAGGGAAGAAAGAGCGAACGCCGCCAAAAGTCGTTGGCAACAAGGCAAAGCAAGCGAAGAGGTAGAAAGCCAAAAGTTCCGCATCGGTTAAACGAAACCATCGCCGCAGCGCAAGCAACAGTGTCAAAGCCAGTAAAACAGGGACAGGTGGGTTGCCACCGGCGATGTTGGACGCACCCGTGTAAAGTTCCGAGTGCAGAACCCACAAATTGAGCGAGAGGGTGAAGACGAGCCCTAAGATAGCGGCAATCCCCCACCGCACCTTTTGCTTTTTCGCTTCCACGACAGCCGTTAAAGCAGCCATCAACACCCGCCTCACACAAGCACCTTTTAAAGTCTTCCTTAGCGAGCCATCAAGCCCGCACCGCAAGGAAGTTATAGCGCTAAAGGGCAGTGACAGAAGCACAGGACGGCGTTCGGAAAAATTGGGCGTGTAAATGTCGCCTCGGCTTTTTGCCAAAGTAGGGCGCAATTTCATATTGCGCCGACCAGTTTGGGGGGTCGGCACGGAGTGACCCTGTGCCCGATGGTCACAGGGAGGGCGCAGTTTGACACTGCCCCGACCAACTTTGTCAGCACGGGAGTGTGTTCGGAAAGTAAGCCCAGAAAACCTCTCGGTGAGGACATCCTCGCCCAGCCTTGAAAGGCTGGGCGACTTTCACGAAGTCGGCGAAAGCCGACGAATGAGCCCATTTCAATGGGCTTCGTCACCGTAGCCCGCCAATTCATTGGCGGGCAAGCAAGGACGGTGAGCGACGGCATGGAAGGCAAAAATTTTCGTCGGCGAAAGGCAAACCTGCGCCTTACGGCTGATTAGGCACAACTTTCCGAACACCCTCTCAGCACGGTGTCAAACCGTGCCTGGCAGGGACACTTGCTCTTCAGGAGCGACGGCGGGGGCGTTGAGGGGAGAGGCGGGGTCTCTCTAAGCGTTTACCCAAGAGGTCACGGATAGCGTCCAAGATGTCCTCTTTGCTGCGGATGTCGGTCAGGCGCAGGTTATCAAACTCGTCTTCAAACTCGTCGGCAAGGTCGTAAAGGAAGCGCCCCGTGCCCCAGTGGCTGTAAACTTGCCCGTAGCCGAAGAGATTGACTTGAGGGAGCAATTTCTCCGCCAGCACCTCAAAGGCATCCTCGTCGTCTTCTTCCCAGTTGTCACCGTCGCTGAAATGGAAGGCGTAAATGTTCCACTCGGAGGGCGGATAGTGCTCGTCAATCAATTTGGCACAAAGTTTGTATGCCGACGAAATTTTCGTCCCGCCACTCTCCCGCAACCGATAAAACAGGTCTTCAGGGACTTCGCGGGCAGCGGCGTCGTGGACGATGTATCGGCGCTCTACGCCTTGATAGTGGCGGCGAATCCACTGGTCAATCCAAAAAGCCGTGATGCGGACGATCTCCTTTTGCTCGTCGCCCATGCTCCCTGAGACATCCATCATGAAGAAGATGACGGCTTTGCTTTCGGGTTGGGGGACAAGTTCAAAACTGCGGTAGCGACGGTCTTCTCGGATAGGGATGACTTTCGGGTCGGCAGGGTCATAAGTGCCGCTGAGAATTTGCCGTTTCAAGGCTTCCCGATAGGTGCGTTTGAAATGGCGCAATGACTCAGGTCCGACGCGGCGGATGCTTTTGTAGTGGGGTTTGGGCGATTGGAGTTGACCGAAACTTTTCGGCTCCAACCTCGGCAATTCCAATTCCTCACCAAGCAGTTCCACCAACTCGTCCAACGAGACTTCCACTTCCACAGGATGCAACCCCGGCAGGAAACCTGCTCCCTGTTGTCCTCCGCCTTCCTCTCCTTCCAACCAAAGGATGTCGCCCTCCTCGCCCTCGCCTTGCCCGACACCGCCTGTGTCGCGCAGGCGGTAGGTGAAGTGAGGCAACTCAACTTGAGGGACGGGGATGGAAACAATCGTCCGTCCCTGTCGCCCGATCAACTCCGTGTTGGTGATGAACTTGCGCAAGTTCTGACGGATTTTTCCCTTCACGATGTCGCGGAAGCGTGCCGCATCGCGTTCAATGCGTTCCACCATGTCGTAACTCCCACCCGCCCTTGCGGGCGCTTGCCGTCCATTGTCAGGCTGTTGGTTCAATGCGCTCGCCTCCCAAACGCAATTTGACGACCCTTTTCACGGCTGAACGCCTAACGCCTTTCGGACAAATTCCCGCAACCTTTCCGCCTGCGGAACCCATCGCTCCCTCAGTTCCTCTTCCGTCGGCGGCTCCTTCAAACCAGGGTAACGAGCCGCAATGAACACCTTCACCCTCTGACACATCTCTTGATACTGCTGCAGGGAAGGTTCGTGTTGGACGGCTTCCCTCAACAAAGCCTCCAAATCGTGCGTCCGAACCAATTGCCAACCATGATAGAGCAAAAACGCCTTCAACCACTTTTCTATTGCTTGCTGTAGATGAAAGGCAGCCATGTAAACCATGCCGTTGTCCAAAGAGTAGCGGGTTAGACGCCAATCGTCCTCTGCCCAATTCAGCCAATCGTAGGGATAAAGGTTTTGGCTTTGGTTCATCAGTTCATCCACCTCCGCCAAGACTTCTTCAAAAGGGCGGCGGGAGAAGATGGGGATGCCTTTCTGCGTAATCTCTGCCACAAACCAATTGCGCCGAAGTAACGCCTGCCGCCACTGAGACAGCGTGCACGGATGAAGTTCCAACTTGCTCCCCAAAACTTCCCGCAAAACCGCCTCCGCTTTTTTTTGCTGCTCCTCACTCACCTCATCGGGAAAGACGACCAACACATCCACATCGCTGCCTTCATGGGGTTCGCCATAAGCAAACGAACCAAACAAGACGACAAACTCTGGCTCGCACTCCTTTGACATCGCTGCCACCGCTTGATGCAACCGTTGGAGCACTTCGTCACGGGTCAAAGTTGCCGCTCGCATGCGATGCGCCTCCAAGGAAGGGAGCGGGCAGGCAAGAAACCTGCCCGCTCATGGCGTGTTCGGTCATCGACGCGCTTCCTCGCGCTCTTTGATGTCGCCTCGGGCGAAGATGCTGGCGACATAGGTCAAAACATCGGTGGCGCAGACATCGCAATAGCCGTAGTCGCGGATGAGCCGTGCCTTGATGACATCAATCTTTTCCTGCGTCTCCTTGTCAATGGCGCCGGTGACCAAAGCGCCCAGTCGGATGGAGTCTTTCTGGTCTTCAAAGAGTTTCAGTTCCAGCGCCCGCAGCAAGCGCTCGTTGCTCTTGTAGTCAAACTGCTTCCCTTCCAAGGCGAGGCTGGCGATGTAGTTCATGATTTCGCGTCGGAAGTCGTCCTTGCGGGATTCGGGGATGTCAATTTTTTCCTCAATGGAGCGCATCAGGCGTTCGTCGGGTTCTTCCAGTTCGCCCGTGTAGCGGTTGCGAACTTTTTCGCCACGAACATATGCCTTGACATTCTCAATGTAGTTTTGGCACAGGCGCTTGAGGGCTTCCTCGTCAGCGGTGATGGCTCGGCGGACTTCGTTCTTGATGATTTCCTCATACTCCTGCCGCACGACCGCCAGCAACTCGCGGTAGCGTTTGCGCTGCTCTTCGCTGCTGATGAGGGAGTAGTGGTCTAAACCTTCGTCCAGTTCTTTCATGACCATGAAGGGGTTGACGCATTGGGGGTTCTCTTCGCTGACGAGGGCGTTGGAAATTTTGTCCATGATGTAGCGAGGGGAAATGCCGAACATGCCCTCACGGGGCGATTCCTCCCGCAACTCCAAAACATGGTCTTCGGTAAAGCCGGGCAAGGCTTTGCCGTCGTAGAGTTTGAGTTTCTGCATCAAGGTCAGGTGGAACTTTTTGGGTTCTTCCAAGCGCGTCAAAATCGCCCACATGGCGGCGATTTCAAGGGTGTGGGGGGCGATGTGTTTGTTTTTGACCCGTCGGGGGTTGAAGAACTTCTCGTAAATCTTCACCTCGTCGCTGAGTTTGAGGACATAGGGGATGTCCACTTTGATGGTGCGATCGCGAAGGGCTTCCATGTATTCGTTCTTTTGGAGTTTGCGATATTCGGGTTCGTTGGTGTGGGCGATGATGACTTCATCAATGTCGGTCTGGGCGAACTTTTTGGGTTTGATGACATGCTCCTGCGAAGCGCCCAGCAGGTCATAGAGGAAGGCGACCTCCAGTTTGAGCATCTCAATGAACTCAATCAGCCCTCGGTTGGCGATGCAAAATTCGCCGTCAAAGCGGAACGCTCGTGGGTCGCTGTCGGAGCCGTAGATGGCGATGAGGCGGTAATCAATGTCGCCTGTTAATTCGGTGCTGTCTTGGTTCTTTTCGTCCTTAGGCTGAAAGGTGCCGATGCCGATGCGGTCTTTTTCGCTGAAGACGACGCGGCGGACGCGGATGTGTTTGTCCACGACCTGTTGCCAGTCGCCCTGATATTTTCGCAGGAACTCACGGAAATAGAAGCGGCACAAGGGACAAAGGTCGCCTTCCACCCAGATTTGCTCTTCTTCCGTCTTGCCTTCGTTGAGCCGTTCCAAAAATCGCCCTCTGATTTCGGGCGGGATGAGTTTAAGGGGTTCCTCGTTGAGGGGGCAAGGGACGACAGTGCCGTCTTCCAAGACCCAACTGAAGGAGTAAAGCGCACCTTCGGGAAGGCGGGTGTAATATTCCAGCCCTTTTTTGAGCAAGCGAACGATGGTGCTCTTGGAACTGCCGACGGGACCGTGCAAAAGGATGATGCGCCGCTCCGTCCCGTAGCGGCGGGCGGCGGACTTGAAGATGTTCACCAGCGTCATCAAATAGCGGTCTAAGCCGAAGATAGCATCCTCGCCGTTGCCGATAGGGTCGTCAAAAAAGTGGTAGTGGACGAGTTTCTCCTTGTGTTGGGTGTATTCGGTGTAGCCGAAGTGCATGATCATGTCGTAGAGGCGTTGGTAAGCGCTGCGGGCGACTTTGGGGTTGCGAAGGACGATTTCCAAGTAGTCGGCGAAGGAGCCTTCCCAGTGATACTCGCGATAACGCTGGGCGTCGTGCAGCGACGCCAACTCTGCCAAGATTTGCCGTCCCACCGCCCCATCGCCAGAGGATGTGACTTGAACGCCTATCTGCTGCTCTGGCATCAGCGAGCGCCCCCCTTTGGCTTTTGGGATGTGCAAAAAGGGCTCACCCTTAAATTCGGTTTGGGGCATGCCCAATTGAAGGGGAAAACGCCATCCGCCACCGCCTTACCGAACAGTTTTTCAAAGGTGCGTTGCGGTTGCTATTTTAGACGAACTTTGAAGCATTGTCAATGAGAGCAAGCAACCCCTCGTTAATGCGTCACCTTAGGCAAGTAAGTTCGGTAGTCAAAGTT
>Ga0209289_100770_pt1 | contig 14802 bp, 14 predicted proteins | sample GXS110809BmetaG_FD_184121 | JGI IMG/M metagenome (GOLD analysis project Ga0209289, IMG submission 184121) | Hot spring microbial communities from Gongxiaoshe hot spring, China to study Microbial Dark Matter (Phase II) - GXS 110809B (SPAdes)... ...
CCCTACGCCGTAGAGGGAACCTGAAGGAGGGGGTGCGAGAAAAATCCCTCTCTGCCCTTGGCTTGAGGGGTTGAAAGTGGGGAAAATAAACCAGCGGCGCCCAACTTCGGGGTAGAACCGTGTACCCCTATTCGCCTAAGGGTACCCCTGGAGACGCTTCTTGCAGCAGGAGTTGCACTCGCTATGCCGAACGCACCGACTCCAGGAGGCACAAACGCGCATGGACATCTTGCACGGCATTGAGGGCACGGGTCCGCTGGCGCGGCTTATCTATCGCCGCGCGGGTCGCACTCGCCGAGTCTCCAGCTGGGACAAAACGGGCGGCAACCGCGACTTTCTGACCATTCCACAGGGCGAAACCGCTGTGCTTGCCGACATTCAAGGCACGGGCTGTATTCGCCACATCTGGCTTACGGTCGGCTGCCGCGACCCGCTGTACCTGCGCAAAACCGTGCTGCGCATGTGGTGGGATGACGAAACCGACCCCAGCGTGCTCGCACCGCTGGGTGACTTTTTCGGCTTAGGGCACGGTATTGCGCGCTCCTACATGTCAATGCCGCTTGCCACTGTGACTCACGAATCGAACGAGGGCAACTACGGGGGCGGCGTTGCGCTCAACTGCTACTTCCCGATGCCATTTGCCACCCGCGCCCGCATCGAGGTCGTCAACGAATGCGACACCGAGATCAGTTCATTCTACTACTACATTGACTACGAAGAGTACTCTACGCCCCTTCCTGAAAATGTATTACGCTTCCACGCGCACTATCGGCAAGAGTATCCTACGAAGGGCACGCAGGGCAACCTGTTTGAGCAGCGTCGCAACTACTGGGAGTTGCTTGATACCCCCAACCTCAGCGACCGCGAAAACTACTTGATTTTAGATGCGGAAGGCGCGGGGCACTATGTGGGCTGCGTGCTGTCGGTGGACAACATTGACCCCTTGCCTGTTATCCGTAAAGTGGGCACCCAAGAGCAGCTGCTCAAAGAGTACACTTGGTGGGGCGAAGGAGACGACATGATTTTCATTGATGGCGAGCCGTGGCCCCCCTCACTGCACGGCACCGGCTCCGAAGACTACTTCAGCCAAGCGTGGGGCATGCACCCGAAAGCCTACCTCTACTCAGGCACCTCCATTCCCGAGCACGACCCCAAACACCCTGAGCGACGCCAGTGCACTTCCTATCGGTTCCACATAGAGGACCCCATCCTGTTTACGCAGTCGATTCGCGTGAGCATTGAGCACGGGCACGCGAACTTGCAAGAGAACGACTACTCGAGCGTGGCGTACTGGTATCAAACGGAGCCGCACAAGCCGCTGGAACCGTTGCCGCCCGTGCAGGAGCGTCTTCCGCGCAATTTACGACCGTGAACACGCTGTGGATTTTCCCGATTGCGGTAGGAGCAGGTGCGTTCGGCACAATGTTAGGCTTGGGCGGCGGGATTATTTTAGTACCTGCGCTCACGCTCCTAATGAATGTGCCTATCAAGCAGGCTGTGGCAGCCAGTCTGGTTGCGGTCGCAGCGACCTCCTGTGCGGGCGTGCCGACCTACTTGCGGGTACGCTTGGTGGACTGGCGCTTGGGCGTGCGCTTGCTGATACCTACGCTGATGGGCGCTATCGCAGGCGGCTTGATGGTGGGCTTTATCCCCTCAGAAGCGATACGGTGGCTATTCATCGGGCTTATCCTTTATATATTGGGGCAGATGGTGTGGGCGATGCGTCATCCGAAGCCACCTCAACAAACTTCTCACGATTGTCGAGCCCGGTGGAACGCACGCCAGCGCGGAATCACCATCGGGCTATCCGCGTTAGGAGGCGTCATTTCCGCGTTGTTAGGTGTGGGCGGCGGTATCATTCAAGTGCCTCTGATCCACACAATCTTGGGCGCACCACTACGCTGCGCTATCGGCACCAGCACTTTCTTGATTGGTGCAACTGCCTCCGCCAGCGCGTTGCTTTATTTGGTGCAGGGCAAACTCCATCCCGATATCGTGGTGCCCGCAGTGTTGGGCATTCTGGTGGGCGCGCAACTGGGTGTGCGACTGGCGCAGCGCATGCCTACCACCGCCCTACGCCTCATCTTCGTTGTCGTGATGGTGTACACCGTGATACGGCTGGCACTCAAGTAGAGGTGCCCAATTGGGTATCATGTAAATGACTATTCACTTGCTGGCGTTGGAGGCACAACCTTATGCGACTGGTAGAACGGCTCAAAGGGAAAATCCACATGGCGCGCGTCACCGAATCGCGCCTGGATTACATTGGCAGCATCGCGATTGATGAGCTGCTAATGGAAGCCATCGGGTTGGAACCCGGCGAGATGGTGCATGTGTGGGTGATGGACAACGGGGAGCGGTTCCAAACCTATGTGATTCCCGCGCCACCTGGCTCTGGCGAGGTTGCCATCTACGGCTCCGCGGCGCACAAAGCGCAGAAGGGGCATCGCATCATCATCGCCAGCACTGTGTTCACCGATGAATGGGTCGAACCGAAAATGGTGCTGGTCAACGAAAAGAACCAGATTGTACAACACTTGCCGTTCAAAGCGCAGGCACTGCCTGTAGAACTTTCATGAGGTGAACCAACCGATGGAATCACACTTACGCGCCGTTTTGTTTGATATCGACGGCACGCTGATTGATACTGTCAACTTGATTGTGGACGCACTGGATTACACATACCGAAAGCATTTGGGCATCGCGCTGCCACGCGAGGAGATCCGAAGGCTCATCGGGCTGCCGTTGAGCGTGCAGATGCGCTACTTAGACGATCGCGTGTCGCATCACCCGCCGCACGAGGTGATGGAAGCCGACGAAATGGCATACTACGCCGCCCACCGCGACCGCGAGCGTGTAATTGCCGAAGCTGTTGAGGCAGTACGCGTTGCCTACCGCAAGGGCTATGCCACGGCGCTGGTCACTTCCAAAAATCGCGCCGAGCTAAGCCTTTCCTTGCCCAAACTGAAACTGGATTCGTTTGTTGACACAATCGTGACGGCAGATGACACCGAGCGCCACAAGCCCGCCCCCGACCCCGTGCTGAAAGCATTAGAGCGATTGGGCGTGGCGCCCGAGCAGGCGATTTACATCGGCGACACGGTGTTCGATGTCAGCTGCGGGCGGGCAGCGGGCACGCAAGTTGGCGTGGTGGCATGGGGCGCCCACTTGCCCGAAGACCTACGTGCGGCGCAACCCGACTACTACTTTGAAACGCCCGCCGACTTGCTGGCGTGGATCCAATCACTGCCTGTAATTGAAAGCCATGCCAAGACGGAAGAAAACGCTTTCCGAATCGGAGGAATCCGCCCTCGCGAAGTCGGTATCCGAGGCGACAGCAGCTGAAACCCCTTCGCGCCGACCTCAGGGCACTCAGGAAACTCTAGCCGTCGAGCCAGAGACGGCACAGTCGGCAACGACTGCAGAGCCTACGACACCCAAGCGCAGGCGCAAGCGCGCTGCCGTGTCTGAACCCCCTACCGTCGGCGCGGAGCCACAGCCAAGCGTAGCAGCGGAAGCGACCCCTAAGCGCACGCGCCGCAAACGCGCTACCGCTGAAATGACGCCCACCGAACCAACTGTTGTCTTAGAGGCAGTGCCCGCAGCCGAAGCCCCACCCGCGGAACCCGCAGCTGCCTCTGAAGCAACACCTGCAGCTGCTGAAACAAAGCCCAAGCGCACGCGGCGTAAACGCGCCACCACCGAAACACCACCCCCCGAAACAGCAGCGACTGAGGTTGCCCCTTCTGCCGAACCCGAAACAGCTGCGCCTGAAGCACCCCCCGCAGCTGCCTCGGAAACTGCCGCGACGCCCGAAGCCATCCCCGCACCCGAGCAGGTGCCCACTCCTAAGCGCACGCGCCGCCGCAAACGCGCACAACCCGCAGAGGAACCTACGGCAGCAGCTGAGCCAGCCGCCGAACCCACGCCAGAGCCAGCGGCGGAGTCGGCAGTCACGGAGGTTGCCCCCGCGAAGGCTAAGCGCGAACGCCGCCGTAAAACCGCCGAACCTACTGTTGAACCCCCTACCGACGGCACTACTGCGCTGCTGGAGGCGCCGCCCGCCGTCGCCGAACCCGAAATTCCGCCCCCACCACCGATTCGCCACCCCATCGCGCAGGTGCAGTTCCAACACGGCGTTCCCACAATCCTCTTTGGCGAGCGCGCGTTTAAGCCGCTTCTCTTTTTTGGCAACCCGCATACGCCCGAAGCAGCGGTGCGCGTGCAACACCAGATACAACTCGCCGCGGAAGCAGGTATCCACCTGTACTCGCTGCTGGTGACGCTGCCCGTGCGCGACACAGGCGCGATTGAAGCCTTCGACCAAATCCGCTACTGGACAACACTTGCCCGCGAAACGAACCCCGAGGCGCACCTGCTGTGGCGCATCGCTTTCGCCCCCGTGGGCAAATGGCAAGCGGAGTTCCCCGAGGCTGTGATTCGCTTTGCCGATGGCACCATCGGAGGACCATCGGTCTGCGCCGAGCGATGGTGGAATCTCGCAAAAGAGCAACTCGTTGCGCTGGTGCGCCTAGTAGAGCAAGAAGACGAAGGCAGCATCACCCTAGGCTACCACTTGGACTACGGCGAGTGGTTTTTGCCCGAATCAGGGGGCTACGATACCAGCGAAGCTGCGCTGAATGCCTTCCGCGAGTGGCTGCGCCGCCAATATAAAAACGACCAAGTGGTCTTGCGCGCGTGCTGGTTCAACGGCGAGGTGACTTTCAGCACCGCGACGCTACCCCCCTTCCAGCCCGCTGCCCCTACTGGGCGCACGAACCATTTTTATCACCCGCGCCGCGAAGGGCGCTGGATTGACTATCACCGTTTCCTATCGGACATCATGGCGCGGCGCATCTTGGGGCTCGCGCAAGCGGTCAAAGAAGCATCATTTGGGCGCGCATTGGTCGGCGTGCCCTACGGTTATGTGTTGGAGTGGAAACATCCCTATGCGGGGCACTTCGCGCTGAGCCAACTCTTGCGCTCGGGGCATATTGACTTTCTTTCCGCGCCGATTAGCTACGCCACGCGCTTGCCGGGCGAGTTGGGCGCACTGCCTGTGCCTGTCGACTCGGTGCACTTGCACGGCAAGCTGTTCTTAGCCGAGGAGGATTACCGAACGCCCTATGGAAAAGCCACGCGCCTGACTGATCCTTCCACAGGGCATCACTTAGGCTCGGCGCAAGCGGAAGCTACGCCCGACGACGACTACAACCCACCCCTGCATACCGCGCTGGCAGTTCAACAGGTGCACATGCGCTCGCTGGCGCAGTCGCTGACCTATGCGCATGGTGAGATGTGGATGGATTTATGGGGCGAGGGCTGGCTGGCACATCCCGACGCTTGGAATGCTGCCCGTCGCGCCCAAGGCTTGTGGGCACTGCGCGAGCGTATCCCCCAAAACCCGCCTGAAGTCGCTGTCGTGGTAGACCCCGAGAGCACCCGCTATGTGCGCACAGGCTCACCTTTGATTGAGCAGATGGTCGTACAAGCCCGCGAAGCAGTGTTGCGCAGCGGCGCTTCTGTGGGCTTCTACCTGCTGGAAGATATCGTGCGCCGCGAGTTTCCGCCCAGCCGTGTGGTGATTTTCCTGAACGCTTGGCGCATGTCGCGCGTCGCCCACGAAGCCATTCGCCAACGCTTGCAGCGCGATGGGCGCGTGCTGGTCTGGCTCTACGCCAGCACGCTGTTTCATGGGCATCGTGACGCCTTAGCCAACGCCCGCGAAACGCTCGGCATCGCCATCGCACGCCAGCCGTGGGCAAGCCTGCAAGGCACACAAATCGTGAACAAAGCGCACCCGCTAGCTCGGTTCTTGAGCGTTGACAAAATCGGCATGCCCGAGCCGTGGGAACCCTCCTTCTACGCGCTTGCTGAAGAATGCGACATTATCGGTGAGTATATTGACACGGGGCTACCCTCGCTGGTAGTGTGCGACCACCGCACTTGGAAAGCGGTGTTCTTGGGCGAGCGGCGCCTCACCCCCGAAATCGTGCGTGCGCTGGTGCGCTGGGCAGGTGGGCACATCTGGTTAGATACTAACGACCTCGTGCAAGTGCGCTATCCGTGGGTACACATCCACGCGCGGCGTAGCGGCGTGCGCACGCTGCAGTTCCCGATGCCCCTCAGCGTGTACGATGCCACCGAAGGCGAACTGGTAGCCGAAAGCACGATGGAGCACGCGCTTTACTTGCAGGAGGGCGAAAGCCGCCTGCTCATCGCTGCGCCCCACGAGCACCTGATACGCCTGTTGGCAGGTGAACCCGTGCCGATTGAGTCGTACTTCCAACTGGTGGAGACCCCCGAAGAGCCGCTTGTGCCCTCCGAAACCGCCGAACCCGACTGGGAAGAGCCAGTATTGGAGCCAATCCGCTTGGAAGAGTCGCCCTTTGAGCCAATCCTTGACGCCGAAGCAGCAGAGTCGCCCAGTGAAGCCACGCCTGAGCCTCAGGTGGTGGTCTCTGCTACCTCCGAGCCAAGCGCGTCCGAACCGACTCCACCGCGCCCACGCCGTCGCGGGCGCAATAACCGCCGCGCGAAGCCGGGACGCTCTGCGCCGCCTGCCGACGCGCCCATCATCGCGGTGCAGTGGCGCCCGCCCACCCACGACGAATCGTAAAAAAACCAATGGCATCCGCTGAAACCCGACGCATCATCCCTTGCTTGGATATCAAAAACGGGCGCGTGGTCAAGGGCGTACAGTTTGTAGGGCTGCGCGACGCAGGCGATCCTGTGGAACTGGCGCGCCTCTACGACCGTGAGGGCGCCGACGAGCTGGTGTTTTTGGACATCACTGCCAGCCACGAACGGCGCGCCCCTGTGTTCGAACTGGCTGCTCGCGTGGCAGAGGAAGTGTTTATCCCCTTCACAGTGGGCGGAGGTATCCGCGCCATAGACGATATCCGCGCCATCTTACACGCAGGCGCAGACAAAGTAAGCCTCAACACCGTCGCAGTAGAGAACCCCGCGCTGATTACGCAAGCCGCGGAGCAGTTCGGCAGCCAGTGCGTCGTGGTTGCGATTGATGCCCGCTGGAACGGCTCATTTTACGAGGTCTACACGCACGGCGGGCGTACTCCTACGGGGCGTAATGCCGTCGAGTGGGCACAGCAAGTGGTGGCACTTGGGGCAGGCGAGATTCTGCTTACCAGCATGGATCGCGACGGCTCACAAATGGGCTACGAACTCACCCTCACACGCCAAGTGGCGGACGCTGTGCCCGTGCCCGTTATCGCCTCTGGAGGCGCTGGCACGCCTGAACACCTCTACGAGGCACTCACCGAAGGACACGCCGCCGCTGCGCTGGTCGCCTCCATCGTACACGACGGTATCTACTCAATTAGTGAGCTGAAGCAGTACCTACACGCGCGAGGCGTGCCCGTGCGATTGGCTTGACGAATAACTGATTAGCCCGAGCTGTCCCCCGTCGCTGCTAAGAGGGCAAAACTCCACTCTGCACTTGGAACAGCAGATGCATGAAAGCCGCCCTGTTCCTCCCAGTCACAGGCGAGCAATCCCCGAAAAACCTATCTGTCATTCCGAGCTGACGGCAAGGTATTTCCAGCGAGCCGGGGTTGAGATCTGACAAGGGTACAACGCATAGGTTCAACTCGGCTGTACCAACAACCAACTTGGCTCCCTCAACCCCCTCCGTAAGGTTCCCCCCCGCTTCGCGAGGGGAACCGAAAAATGCACTCGGTTCCCCCTACGCCGTAGAGGGAACCTGAAGGAGGGGGTGCGAGAAAAATCCCTCTCTGCCCTTGGCTTGAGGGGTTGAAAGTGGGGAAAATAAACCAGCGGCGCCCAACTTCGGGGTAGAACCGTGTACCCTTGTCAGCTCTCCCCCCTCCGTATGGTTCCCCCCGCTTCGCGAGGGGAACCGACCCCAGCATAGTCCCCCTCCGTGAGGTTCCCCCCGCTTCGCGAGGGGAACCGACCCCGCCACGGTTCCCCCTACGCCGTAGGGGGAACCTGAAGGAGGGGGTTCGAGAAAAATCCGTCTCTGTCCTCGGCTTGAGGAGCTGAAATTGGGGGGAAAGTGCGCCAGCGGCGCCCCAATTTGGGGTAGAACCGCGTACCCTCGGGGTGAGATCCCCTCGCTAGGCGCAGGATGAAAACCTATTTTGCAGCCACAAGTCGGATCCACCGCCGACGTTCCCGGCACGCCTTCCTTGCGGTGGACTTTGCACTCCTGCCCCCTTCCCGCAGGTTCCCCCGCTGCGCAAGGTATACTTTACCTTCGGAGGCATCAACCGATGAGCAAACGCTACTGGATTGCCTTGCTTTCAACGCTGACACTGATAGCTGGCGCGTTTGCCCTCTATCAGGCGGACGAGCAGCTTCCTACAGGCATTGATGCGCCGAACTTCAAATTGACCACCTTAGACGGCAAGGAAGTAGAGCTTAGCAAGTTACGGGGCAAACCCGTTCTGTTGGATTTCTGGGCGACTTGGTGCCCCCCATGCCGCGCCTCGTTGCCCCACACCCAGCGCATGTCCAAAAAATACGCCGAGCAGGCGCATATCTTTGCTGTGAACCTGCGCGAGGATGCCGAGAAAGTACGCTCCTACATGGAACGCAATAAGTATGACTTCACCGTGCTCATGGATTCGGATGGCGCGGTGGCACAAGCCTACCGTGTGCGAGGCATCCCCACCTTTGTGGTGATCGACGCACAAGGCAAGGTGCAGTTTGTGCAGGTAGGCTACGGTCCCGGCGTGGAGCGCAAGCTGGAGTCCGAGTTGCAAAAAGCGATTGAGGCGGCTAAGCCACCAAGCAATGCTTCCTGATTCGGTGTTGTCGCGGGTGATTGTGGCGTTAGATACGCCGAACATCGGGCAGGCGTGCGACTGGGTGCAACAGTATCGCGACAAGGTGTACGCTTTCAAAGTTGGCAGTATCTTGGCAGTGGGGCACGGCTTGCCGATTGCGCACACCTTGCGCGAGGCGGGCGCGGAACGAATCTTTTTAGACCTCAAGTTCCACGACATCCCCCACGTGGTGGCGGAGGCGGTACGCCAAGCGGCGGCGTTTGGGGTTTGGATGCTGACGCTGCATGTGGCAGGCGGTCAGGCGATGCTGGAAGCTGCCCGCGCCGCGGTAGCCAACCTGCCCACTCGCCCTCTACTGATGGGCGTGACGGTGCTCACCAGCTTGGACGCAGCAGCCTTGCGAAGGTTAGGCATTCCGCGCTCTCCACGCGCCCAAGTGCTGCGCTTGGCGCAACTTGCCCATCAAGCGGGCTTGGATGGTGTGGTCGCCTCGCCTCACGAGGTACGCCTGCTGCGCCGCCACCTCCCGCCTTCCTTTCTCATTGTCACTCCGGGCGTGCGCCTTGCGGGTGATGCCCCTAACGACCAAAAGCGCATCGCCACGCCCGAACAGGCACTGCGCTGGGGCGCCAACTACCTTGTGATGGGGCGCAGTCTCCTCCAACCGCTGGATACGAACAAATAGGGTACACTTCAAACGACAGAAGGGGGCACGTAGCGATGTTCAAGGCACTGGCACGACTGTGGCGCTATCTCGTGGCGTGGGTGACGGGTAAAGTCGAACAGCTCGAAGACCCTGAGGTGCTGCTAGATCAGGCACGCCGCGAAATGCAAGAAGCCCTCGCGCGTAATCGCGAACGCGCCATCCAAGCCATCACCCAAAAAAATATCCTGCAGGCGGAAGTCGAAAAACTAGAGCGCACCGTACGCGACTTAGAGCGCAAAGCCGAACTGGCACTCCAACACGGCAAGCGCGACCTCGCGCTCCAACTCATTCGCGAGAAAAAGGCACAAGAGGGGGCACTGGAAAGCATGCGCGCCTCCCTCCAACAAGCGATTGAAACAGTAGAGTCAATCAAACTGGCCATCCGTCGCCAAGAGGAAGAGGTGCGCGTGAAAACCGCCCAAGCGCTGGCGATGAAAGCGCGTTGGAAACAAGCGCAAATTCAAACCGCTATCAACAAGGCGCTGGAGGGCATCACGCTGGAGAACTTGGAGTCGGCTTGGAGCGCGGCGGAGCAGCGCATCCAACGCGCGGAAGCCGAAGCTGCCGCCCGCCAAGAGATGGCGGCTCAAAGCTTGCAAGGGCGTCTAGCTGCGTTGCAAGACACCCAACTTGACTACGAGGCAGAGCAAGAGCTGGCAAAAATTGAACAGCGGCTAGGACTGCGCCCTGCAACTGAACCTGTGGCGACCAGCACCGCCGCTTCCGTGGATGAGTCGGACGCCCTGCGCGAACTGGAAGAACTGGAGCGCAAACTGCAAGCCACCCAACGCAGCGACACGAACCCCAATCCATAGCGGAGGGCTATTGGCATTCGACATACCTACTTCGAGCACGAGCGCGTTCGGTTCCACTGGTTAACTCGCTGGCTGCTGGCAGGCAGCTGGCGCTATCCGCTGCGCTGGATACCGTTGGTTGTGCTAGCAGCCGTTGCACAGGGCGTGTGGGCGCCACGCTTGCAAATCGGCGTCGCCCTTCCCGACTTCCCGCTGCTGGTGTTGGCGTGCCTCGCGCTTCTGACTAACCCCAACACAGCGGCATGGGCGGGCTTCCTCACAGGGCTGCTGCACGCCAGCATGCTGGAACAGACAGTGGGCAGCTTCATCGTCAGCCGTGTGCTGGCGGCTACCCTAACCGCCTACCTGCCGCTGGTGGTTTCGAACCGCCACTGGCTCAGCGCACTGCTTGCTGCCGCCGTGCTGCCACTACTCAGCCACACTTTTTACTATTTGGCTGCCCCCAACTTCGGCAGCAGTACCTACTGGCAGGCAGTACTGGGCAGCATAGTGTATAATATGGTTCTGGCGATACCTGCGTATTGGCTCGTCAGGCGGATTATGCCGCCCGCTTCAGAGGATGACCTATGGAACAACTGAGGGCAAAATGCGGTATACACCCATAAGGAGGCATCACTGCAATGGCGCAGACAATCACTGAAAACGAACGCCGCGCAGAGGAGCGTAGCGCATACGCGATTGCAATTCGGCAATTAGAAGCAGCAGCGCACTATCTGAACTTAGATCGGAGCCTGCTGGAAATCCTCAAGCATCCCCGACGCGAACTAACCGTCAACTTCCCCGTCAAAATGGATGACGGCTCCATTCGCGTGTTCACTGGCTACCGCGTGCATCACAATCCCGCGCGCGGACCCGCAAAGGGCGGCATCCGCTACCACCCCGAAGTCACGCTGGACGAAGTGCGCGCCCTGGCGATGTGGATGACATGGAAATGCGCCGTTGTGAATATCCCCTACAGCGGCGCGAAAGGCGGTGTCGTGTGCGACCCTAAACGCCTCTCTATCCACGAGCTGGAGAACCTCACCCGCCGCTACATTACCGAGATTTCAATGCTTATCGGTCCCGAATCGGATGTGCCTGCGCCCGATGTGGGCACCAACCCCCAAGTGATGGCGTGGATTATGGACACCTACTCTATGCATAAGGGCTACACGGTGCCCGCAGTGGTGACGGGCAAGCCCATCGCTATCGGCGGCTCTGAAGGGCGGCTGGAAGCGACAGGCCGCGGCGTGATGGTGGTTGCCGACCAAGCCCTGCAACAACTCGGGCGACGCCTAGATGGAGCGCGCGTTGTGATTCAAGGCTTCGGAAATGTCGGCTCCTCCACGGCCAAACTGATGCACCAAGCGGGTGCGAAAGTTATTGCCATCTCTGATGTGCGCGGCGGCATCTACAACCCCAACGGGCTGGATATCCCGTCGCTGCTACACTGCGCGGGGCGTGACGGCTGCATCCAAGCCTATCGCGACGCCGAACTCATCACCAACGAAGAACTGCTGGAACTGGAGTGCGATGTGCTTGTACCCGCCGCACTGCACGGCGTCATCACCGCCAAGAACGCCGACCGCATCAAGGCGCGCATCATCGTGGAGGCAGCAAACGGTCCCGTCACCCCCGACGCCGACGAAATTCTGGACGACAAGGGCGTGCTGGTCGTGCCCGATATCTTGGCAAACGCAGGCGGCGTGATGGTGTCGTACTTCGAGTGGGTACAAGACTTGCAATCTTTCTTCTGGGAAGAGGAGGAAGTCAACCAGAAGTTAGAGAAAGCCATGCGCCGCAGCTATCAGCATGTAGCGCAGACCGCCGAACAGAACAAGGTCAACATGCGCATGGGCGCCTACATCATCGGCGTCAAGCGTGTCGCCGAAGCCACCACGATTCGCGGGATTTACCCGTAAGCCCAAATGCCTCACTTCGCTCGGAATGACATCTGCCTCCCCTCTGATGCACCGTCATTCCGAGCCGCGGGCGAGGAATCGCTGGCCGAGCGCGACTACGCCCCCTCACACCGCTCGGGGCGATAAACGGCGCAGCTACAACGCTGCTTTGTCATTCCGAGCTGAAGGCGAGGAATCTCCAACGAGGCGAGGGTGGGACCCATCGCTGCGCTTGGGGCAACAAGTGAGGGCATTGAAACACCTCGCACCGCTCGGAGCAACAGGGTTCGGAGCGAGCAATAACGCTTGTTATTCCGAGCCGAAGGCGCGGTTCGGAATGACAATTTTACTTGTGCGAACATCACTCTATTATTCTGAGTGTTTTCATAAACTTTTTCATCAATAAACATAGTCGCAAATATCAACCAGTCAGGCTGTATTCGTAAACAGCTTATGAAAAAATTTTCCAGTAAATTTTTAGTAGCACTTTGCTATTGGGGTGGACATTAGCCAAGCAAGAACAAAGGGAGATATGAAGTCTAAGGCGCGAATAATACCCCGTAAAACTGCCACTCCACCTTTCATATACTGCCTCTATGCGTGAACTGCTCGAAAATCAAGCGCAAATATATATAGCAAAATTAAAACAACTTCAATATGAGGTACAATGCACCACCAGATGCACTTAGCAAAGCAGTTAGTAAACTACAGAAAACCGTCCGAAACGACGGTAATCGTGTTTCAGGCGTTATTGTTCTGTAGGCAAACCACAAACCCATTTGTCTACCTAATAAAGAGAACACTATGAGAAAAAGATGGTCCGAAGGCTGCTCTAATAATTCAGTTCGCTTCGCGATGATTGGCGCTGCCGCTCCTATTGCGGCAGACGCAGCAATTGTACGAATCAACACTTCACGTTCAGTATAAGGCTCTTCCTCCTCTGTATCACGTGTGCGGTTTTCATCCATCATATTTACCGCCTCCAATGCCGACCTAATTATAACCCAAGTTGCTACCTATGCCGAGATTCCTCTGCCGAGATTCCTCTGCCGAGATTCCTCGCCTTCGGCTCGGAATGACAAAGATTGTCGTTCCGAGCGGAGCGAGGAATCTCGCCTGCTCAGAATCGATAGGCGGCAACTTGGGTTAATAACGAAGATCATATCTCTGAAAGGGATTATACTGACCTACCAAGCCGCCTGAAGCGTTGATCGGGGGCATATCTACACTGCCTGCAACAGCGCCTGAAACATTACCACCTATCTCGCTGCCAGCCGCTTCACCGATTTCGCGTCCGAGACGAGAATTGCGACTACCCCGACCGGGCCCGAATAAAACTCTTGCACAAAACTTCCCTCCTGCGCCACCAATTCTCCCCCCTATAGGGCCACCGAAGACCACCTGCAATTGCACCTACGCCTGCTTCTTTTGCGACATCACCCCAATTGATTCCTGGCTTATCATCCAATCCTTCTTCAATAAGACCAGCAATCGCACCTCCTATTGCTCCACCTAGTGCCCCTATTGCAACCAAGGCAAGAAAAGGAAGTTCCCCACTCGGATCCGCCGCATTCACGGGGTCATTCACGCAGTACGCATACGCATTCAGCGTGAGCGGGGCATACAGCGACCCCAGCCACGGGTCGCGCTGCAGGAACCTACCGACCGCCGGGTCATACCAGCGCACGCCCACCTGCACCAAGCCGCCTGTCTCCGTCAGCTCGTTCCGATACAACCACGCCCCGTTCCAGTCATACACCTGTCGCATGCCGCTCACACTCGCGCCAAAGGCGTCGGTAATCGGGACATTCGCGCTGGAGGCGTTGATTCCTGCCAGATCCCCGCGCAGGTTCCAGTGCAGGTAGTCGTTCCCGCGCTGATAGAGACCTGCGCCGAAGCTGTTGACCGTCCACGCGCCGCCGTTCGCCCGCTCAGCAAGCACCGCATCGCCCGCGCCATACAGGAACTGCAGCGTGTTGCCGCCCAGCTGCGCCCGCACCCGACGCCCTAAGCCGTCATAGGTGTAGACCCAGCCCACATTCGCCCATTGATGCTTCAGATTTATTGTAGCAAATTTTTCAGGATTTGTCGAGGGGGAGACGGGGTAAAGTTGGGGGATTCGGAGCAAATTCATGGAAGCACGCCTTTTCACTGACCAATACCCCAGTTCAAAGAAGTAGCGCAGCCACTGTCCGGCGATGGGCGCGGCGATGGCGCCGCCGCCCGCCTCCTCTGCCATCCCGCAGATGGCCACGCGCGGGTTCTCAACGGGGGCGAAAGCGATGAACCGTGCGTGCGTCTTGCCCCCTTGCGGAACTCGGCAAAGCCAGTTTTGCCCGCTACGCGCACGCCGGGCACGCGCGCCGCGCCCGCCGGGGCCCGCTCCACCACGCGCACCATGCCCTCAATCACGGCGTCCCAGTGCTGCGGCGACGCCTCGTAGCGGTGAATCACTTCGGGGCTGACGGTCTCCAGCAGTTGCCCGTCGGGCGTGCGGATCTCTTCCACCAGATGGGGACCAGTACCTCACGCCGCGCTTGGCGATACCGATCGTCATCACGTCTGTCTGCAACGGCGTAATCGTCAGGTAGCCCTGTCCGATGCCGTAGTTGAGCATCTCGCCGCCTAAA
>Ga0209289_100772_pt1 | contig 14775 bp, 6 predicted proteins | sample GXS110809BmetaG_FD_184121 | JGI IMG/M metagenome (GOLD analysis project Ga0209289, IMG submission 184121) | Hot spring microbial communities from Gongxiaoshe hot spring, China to study Microbial Dark Matter (Phase II) - GXS 110809B (SPAdes)... ...
CATGTTATGGATGGGAGGAAGAGATGGGAAGGGATAAGATGGAGGGCGATAAGGAAGAAGGGGAGCAGAAGGTATGAGGGGGATGAAGAGGAAAGTCGGAAGAAGAGGGCAAGGAGGATTATAGAGAGTGTAGGCAGTGTTTTGAGGTTATATTTTGGAAAGAGGGTTCAAGCAGTGACATTGAGAGGTTTCTTGCTGAAGATAATGATGGCAATCGTTAGTTACGATTTACACCGATTATTTTGCCTCTTATTCTAAAGTAGCAACTTGGGTTAACTTTACTTCACCAAAGACAAACAGCGCTGAATGACTTGTAGTTCTTTTTTCAGGACAGAGCGGAAACCTTCAGCGGAAAGTCCGATTTGGGTGAGGCGCTCTGATGCCTCGTTGAGGCGCTGTATTGCTGTTTGCTTTGCTTTTTCCTCAAGATTTGGTGTCGCGTTGAGTTGGTTGATTGCCTGATTTATCTGGTTTCGCAATTGTTCCGCTTCGTTGCAAATTTCGGCGATGCGTTTGACTGCTCCCTCCACTTCGGCATTCAATCCCTTCAGGTTAGCCTGTGCAGTAGTTGGCAACTTCGCAACCAAACCTTGCCCTTGAACTGCTCTATCCAAAAACGGGGTGGGCGGAAGTTGAAGCAAACCAAATTTTGTCAAGAGTTCAGGCTTAAGCAGTCTTGGCGCTGTTTGGAAGGCTTGAGGTGAAGGTTTCTGTGGCGCTTTATCCCCAACCTTTTCCAACTCAATTTGGGGTAACTTTTCGGGACTGAGTTTCCATTCAAGTTCTTCTGCTATTTCCAAAGTGGCAACCTGTAAGCGAGCATATTCGTCAATCAATCGGGATGCTCTTGACAATATTGCAGTGGGTGAACTTGGTGTTGTAGGTCGTTGCAATCCCGGAATTGGTTTGGAAGGGATAGGACTTATCGCTTCCAACGCAGGCGGGAAAAGTTGAGACGCTGGGACAGCAATTATCGCCTTCTTTTCGGATTTCGCTTCGTCTTCCGTAATCCCTCTAATTCGGTAAACAACTTCCACTTGTATGCCGCTCAAATTAACGGGTATAAGTTCGTTGTGAGTTCCGTTACCGCTGTATCCCCTGTAACGCTTTTGAAGGCTGCCACTGAGACTTTGACCATCACTGTTCCCTTTCACTGTGAAGTTGAGTTCAATGGAATCCCATATCATTGAAGTTGATGTCCGAAACAGTTCTGTAGCCTGAGTGTATCTGAATTCACTCATCGGCTCAACTCGCCATGAGCCACTTGAAGGAAGACGGGTGTTACGAGTGGAACGCCCGTCACTGACCTGCACATTAAGCACTAAATTCCTCAATTCAGGGGACGGAAACCCAAATCTAAAGTTTCGCACAGAAACTCCGAGAAGTTCCACAGCCCACGCAACAATCTCTTGTATCTTGGGACGAGGTGACGGGGTAAGTGTCTGCTGAACATAACCAGATTGCATATCATCGTGGGCAGCGACAAGGACAGTTGGGTAAGGTTGTCCTTTTCGCCAATCAATTCCGCGAATGACAAATGTGTAATCACGCCTATCGCCATTCCAACCGCCCGCCATCCTCGCAGTTTCAACTTTTGTGCCGTTCAAGTAAATTTCAAGCCAGATATGTTCTCGGTCTTCATTATCTCGCTCACGCACTTCTACCGAGACGATGGCTTCTTGACCACCATACCAGAGTGCCTTTGTGATGGTAACAGAAGGTGGATTTTGTGGAAGTTCACTGACACGAATTCCTCGGTTGAACAGGATGGCTTTCAATTCATGCCGTTGAGCGAAACTCGTTCTGTTAAGCCAATACCAAACGAAACTGTCACGGTCATGGGTGAAGTAGTAAGGTCGGAATGTTTTGAAGATGTGCCAGATTCTTGAAAGATAAGGGTCAGCGATGCCATCGTAAAATCGCTCTTCGCCCGGTATGGCTTCAACTTGCTCGTATCGCTTCTCCCAACCGACACCATCATAAATGTCCCACAACGCTCCAGCAATTTCGCCTTCAATTCTTGAATGGTCAGCACCTGCCCTAATTTGCTTTCGCCAATCTGCATCAAGCGACTCAAAATCAATGTGGGGTTGCCCGTAACGAAGCGATTGGGTAACTTGAGACAAAAAATCTGCCCATGCCTCAGACCATGCAAAATCTCGGTCATCCCATTCCATGGTGAGTTGGTGTTCACGGGGGTAATCCCAAAGATGCCACCAACCTGGCCAAGCAATGTAAGCATCTGCCATAATTCCGTGACTAAGTTCGTGTCGGCAAACTTCGGATACACGATTGTAACCTTCGTCGAAATGCCTGTCGGGGAATCGGATGTAGTCAAGGACGCCTATATACTTGCCTACATCCGTATCGGCAGGGTAACTGACTTCCTTTTCTTCAAAATCGCCTTCATCCAATGCGAGATTTACGAGTCGCAAACGGTGGTCAGTCATCTCATGAAAGATGAAAAACGCCCGATATCCCTGTGTCCTATTGCAACTGTCGGCACCAACTCCTCCACTAATGCCTCCAACCTGATACCTACGCACATTTTCACGCTGTCCACCGATTCTCAAATCAATCGTGGTTGTTCGGTTATCTCTTGCAAAGACCTCATTGCTGACCGCTTGGTAACCGTCCACTTGCATGTAGTGGCTTTGAACTTCCAATTTGTCTTCAACTTCAGCGAAAACGATAAGGTAAGCCTCGTAACCGTCACGCCACCATGGGCTGCCTTTCCTGACCGTGTAATTTCCGTTATTGTCAGTTCTTGTCTCCACATCCCATGTGTCCCAATCCCAATACTCCGCCAAAACAACTCTCACCCTCGCCTGCTTTAGTGGTTCGTAAGCGTTAGTGATTGGATTCCACACTTGCACATTGCCGCGAATTGTCACATCCGCCGCTGCGGGCATGATACTTGCAAGCAGCAACAATACCGTCCAGTAATACAACTGCCCACGCCACTGCTTTTTCATTTGCATCTTCATCACCCTCCTTTACATCAGAGTGCCTATCATATTTCCAACACATCGGCGTAAACCAAGCGCCGTTCTATAAGTGGCACGGCAGCCACAGTGGAGCGTGGATCCACTTTGTCAGTGACGAACCGTTCATACTCTTTGATGACAAGGCGGTAGTTTTGCTGGTCGCGTGGCGTTGGTAAAGTGACCTTGCCCGTCCATTGCATTTCATGACCACGAACCAAGGCAAGTTGCAGGTTGAAAGTGGCATTAGGGACAGGCATCCAAGCAGCTTCACCTGAGACACCAGCGCGCCGAACTTCCACGCTCACTTCCACCTCGCTATAACTGGTAACAGGCGTGCCAGATTGTCCTAAGGGGGCTTGACTATAACCTATTCCAGAAACTGTCACCAGCAATTCCGTAGGAGATTGAAACACGACGCTTGCTGTTCGGTCAGGGGCAAGTTGAGCAAAATCTGCCAACACGACGCGGGATAACTTCACATCTCGCTTTCCAGTCGCATCCCGAAGCGAATTCGGTTGATACCGAGCCAAAGCCAGTCGCACGAAGGGGTAGTAAGCGGGACCTGTGTCCATCTCTATATCGCAATACCAAAGTTGACGGTCTTCATCGTATTTCACTTCGTAACCGACGACGGATACCCGATAGTCAGGCAGTTCATCAAGGGTCAACCCGGTTTCCGTGCAGACTGCACCTTTAAAATCCTGAAGTGACGGAAGTGGCTTCGGAACCCCTGATGCCCAAATAGGGTCACTTCCCCATTGGGTGACATAAGGCTTGAGGGCGTCTGGAATCTGTTGTGGCGCTCCTTTGGGAGGAGTCCATAGCACTACGCCGAGCAATTCACCATCGCCTGACGAGAACCAAGGACGCTCCAGATACACCCGCAAACCTCCACCAGAGCGCTTGCGGGTAATTCCAGAAGGTGTCTTTTTAGGAGGCTCCCAACCGAAAGTCGGAATCACATATAGCACCTTAGGGATAGCAGGGCGTGCAGAACTTGGAATAGAGACAGTGATTGTGGGACCTGTCACAGTGATGTTCTCGGGGTTGCTTGTAATCTCGTCGGAGAAGTAGTCCTGAAAGCGGGTGGTGGCGACCATCATGTAGGTCACTTTCCTATGCTTAGTGTCACCAAACTCGTGACGCCATTGAATCTGCTGAACAGGGTTCTCCTGAGGTTTGTCCGGATAATGGATAGTTTGCTCGTGAACGCGTGCTTTACCTTGAACACGAACCGGTTTGTCGCCAATCGTGTCTTCCCATTCTTCCCACTCTGCCAGAACTTCTATCTTGCCAGTGCTCTTTGCATGGACAGTGGCATTCTTGTCAGACAAGCGAGCAAAGGTTTCTCCAAAGTTTCTGTCAATGCCCAAATTCTTGCTAAATGCAGGAGGTTGAAGAGGCTTTTGCACCGCATGAACCAACTGCAATTCTCGGAAAGGTGTAAGCATCCAATGGCGTCCCTGAACCGCAGATTTTGCCAGCGATTCAGGTTTGACAGCAGGTGAAATTTTTGCGGTTGTTCCGTGCTCTTCTACCCACCGCCAAATGTGCATCAATCTCAGGTATTCTTGCCCCAGATAGCAACTGTAGCGCACTGTGATTATTTCTGCTTTGGGCAGGAATACAGTTAGGGTTCGTTCATTGGCATCCCATTTTGGCTCGCCAGTGCCTTCTACCAAACGAAGTCGGAACGGCAACATTTCAGGCCACTGACCAGGTTCAAAGGAAATTTGCCTAACTGAATTGGTAGGCATCCCGGGCAAATTGACAAAAGTAACACCAAAAGCCAATGGGTCAGGCAAGTATGGCAGCCGAAGTTGAGGGGCACTCTCAATGGCATATTCAACGGTTTTCCCCGCCGAATCGGTAAAGGTTTGCGTCTTAAGGAACCCGTCTTTGTTGGCAATCGTCTGGTAGGCTGCTTTGTTTAAGCCACCCTCGGGCAAGTCAAACATGCCATGCATTTCTGCATCAAGTTGAGAAGACGCTGGCGGAGCAACATGGCGCTCGCAGACTTCTGAAGTCGGTCGGGTATTATCGGCAGGGGTTGTGTTGTAGGTTCTAATCACCATGTGCTCCAACGCCTCTCCTTTCTTAGGCGGTTCCCGCAGCACAAGCATAGGCGGTAAGACCGCTTCAAAACGGGCATAATGAATTGGTTTGGTTGCTGCTGAATCGTCGGGAAAATCAAGCGGAAGGCTGTTTCCAGCAAGGTCAACAACTCGTGCTCGTAGTTGATAGGTGCGCCCAAATCTCAAACGGGGCAAACTGCCCTTCACTGGCTTGAACTCAACATCCAATCCCGACCTTAACATGACCGCCGTTTGAGCAAGTTGAGCGCGAGAGACGCCCTTCTCATTTTTGCCCACCACATTTCCGGGGCGTGGAACGCAAAGACTCCAACCACGCCATGTGGCAATAGCCTCATGCAGGCGCATATAGCCATCTTCACCCTTTGAGATTGCCATCTCCACGAACCCTTCGTCAGCATGGGTGAAATTTTTGCTGGGGTTTTTCAAGAACTTGTATGTTCCATCCCGTTGACAAAGTGAGCGCCATGGACCAGGTGGTTTGCCTTCTGGAGCCTCTCGCACATCAATGCGCACACCACGCATGATGTCCTCGTAATATAAGACGACTTTGGTAGGGTCTTGAGGAGTGGCATTTTGATTGTGATTGCTCGCTACTTGATATTTCTCAGCGAACTGCACTGCCCGGTTAGTCCTCACCAAAGCAATGCCGTCGGTCCGCAACATCGGCAAACCCTCATCTAACGGCTTGTCTGCTACACTAAGCCGAGGAGGAAATTCTGTTTCCTTCTTCACCTCATAGGCTTCTCGGCGCATCAGGTTGTAAGCAAAATTCATAAGTTTGAAAGCAGCATTTTCGGCGTCCACCAAGACGACCGAATACATGGACTCGTCGTTGAGCCTGAGCATACCATTGCTGATTTCATTCGTTCGCGGTAGCGCCATAAACCGACGGGCATCAGGGTTGAACTCAAAAGCGGTCTTTGGTGTAATGAATGAAATGCCAGTCAAGGTGGAAGGAGTTACCCAAACACGGTTGCATCGCCTGACTTTTGCAGCATTTTGAGAATCCATCGGGACTTCAAGGTCAAAAGTTAATCCCAACAATCGCAGAAGGTATGGATACTGCCCAAGTGCAGAAACTCTCTCATGGAAGTCTTCTGAAGTTGGCAACTTACGGGGTAGCGCAGCGCGTTCCTTTTGAGTCATCCGAACGGTGCGATGGAAAACCCTGAAGAGTTGAAAATCCCTCTGCGCTGGCGTTTTGAAAGAAGGCGTCAGCGGTGCGTTAGAAGAGATTACCCTCGGTCCGCCCGGAACGACGGTCGCCTTACTTTTGATTTCGTTCAACCTTGCATTTTCTTTTTGGCTCTTTTCCAGTTCTAACTGCTGAATTGCTCGCGGACCCAATTCGCGTCCTAACTGCCGTTCCCTCAGAAGGTCTTCAACTTCAAAGAATGAAATGTCTTCCACTAACGGTCTCACGAATTGCCTCGTTGGCAAATCGGTCGGTGACCCCGTAGCGACCCTCACATAGACATCCCGAATTTTGGCTTCAATGTTTTTGACCGAGTAAGAAAGGATGTCCTTCCCTTGAAGGTTTTCAAAGGCGTAAGGCTTAACAGGTGTAGTTCCGTCAAACAGGGATGTCCAGAGAGTATTATCTGGGGTTGGACTGACCCGCTTTGCTGGCACAGTGTGAATGGCAGGTCCGTCATCGGAACCGAAGTTTACGGTGAACTGAATACCCTGCACTGTTTGCGCCCAATTTAGGACAGCAGGAAAGTCTTTTAGTGTCGTGCCACCACTCAGCCGTAATGAAACAAACACTGACAACTTCAAGGCACCCGCTTCAGACACGCCATTAGGCAATGCTGTCCAAATGATTTGGATGGGCATGACGCATCCCTCCATTCCATTTACGCGAACGCCTCACAATACTCCGCCCATTGTTCTTCGGTTACCATTTCAGTGAACGGCAGATGTCTGGACGAGCCAGCAAATTCTTCCTCCACAGTGAGGTCAATGGATTTGCTGAAGAATAGGATTTCAATGGTGACAGTCACAGTTGCTCTTCCCCAAACCCTTGTCGGTGTGGTCGTGTCATCATAGTTCAATTCCATGCGAAACTCAACAGAAATGATAATGATGCTCAAAATGTCTAAAGCACCACCGCATCTAACATATCCAGTGAGTTTTGAACCGCCTTCATAGTGGTAGAAAATTCCTGCTGCCAGATGCGCTTCGCCGCTGGCGACTCCGATGTCCAGCACATACATAGCGCCAAATTCAAAGGAACCGTTGAGAATGACTTCAACAGGGTCTTTCAAGGGGATTTCAACCCCGAAAGAACCGCCCCCGCCAAAAATCCAGACCGTAAGGAGGAACGGTTTTTCCGGCTTACAGAAGTCAAATTTCAAAGTTACAGGGTCGCCAGTGAAGGGAACTCTGCACTCAGAAGACAAAACAACATTTCGTAGGCTGAACACGCCCATTGGCGGAACATTTACACCCAACTCAAAACCCACTTTAACACCGAATGGGGACATCATCGGTTTTACATACCAATCAAAGGTCACTGGCGAAGTCGGACCGCCTCCACCTGGTTCTTCTTTGGTATTGCCACCAAATTTTCCTGACGGGATTACCTTGCTCAGTTTATTCACGAACGAGAGCGGTCCAATAAATTCCACCTTTCGGATTTTTGGGTCAGGTGATGGTGACTTTCCCTTCTCAATCCGAAGTTTGAAGGTATCAAACTCAAGGGAAATGCACCAAAGGAATTCAACTTTAAAGTTGTTAAGCACACCATCAACAGAGTAAGCGGTTTCCATTGGTTGTCCTGGTGCAACTCGCTTGCCTGTCAAGACGGTCTTAACGAATAACTTGGTGGTATCCTGCTTACCACCTGGTTCTCCCTCTTTGCTCTTAGTGCCGTTAAAGCGGTTGAATTTGATGAACCCCAAATCACAATCTTGGATCGCTTCTGTCTCCCAGACAAAGGTGACTTCTGTTACCCTCTCAGCACCTTTCTCCTCTGGGTTCACTGGCTTTTTCGTCTTCGGGTTTAGCCAAACCTCATGTGTTACCATCTGAGGGGCATTGCGAAGACCTGTCAGTGTGCCCACAATCTCTACTGCCCTCAAAATCGTCTTTAGTGCGATACCCCCAAAAAGTTTCGCTTTCTCCCACACATCTTTGAAGAAGTCTTCTGGGTCAAACTGCCCGCTCGCTATTTTCTCTGGAGTTCCACTTGTTGGACCTAACAACCGTGACAATCCAGTGATAGAGAAGTTTGGTGTGACCAAGCCACCTGTTTTGTCCCCGCTACCTGCGAAGTCCAATTCTGGCTTGTTAAGCACATCAAGGAAAACTTCACCTTTGTTCTCTTTTCCGCCAAAGCCAGACTTGAGATAGGTCTCATGGAATTTAACCGTTGCAGGCACATCTTTGCCCAGTAGTTGCTTAACAGCGGGAATTTGCACTGAGGCTTGGACAACAATGGGATAGAACCTCGGCTCATGGTCGGGTGGAAGTTTTACATTTTGGGCGGGGACGACTGCTCCGAAGGTGATGGTTCCCACTTCAAAAGAAGTATCGCCTGGCTTGTTACTCTCTGCGAACGCCACTCTCTGTCCATTCAAATCGCGCTGTGCCCTTAACGCTCCTTTCTCATCTTTTGACTCGGCGTAATGCTTTGCGACCATCTCCATCAGTTTCGCTTCGTCCTTGATGTCGTTGCTAACCCAGATTAGTGGCGCCATAAACTCGCATCGTTGTCCCTCTAAGTCCTCTGCAACTATGTGGAATAGAAAATCTCGGTTACCTACGCGAGGCCAGAAGGCAGATTCCTGTTGCAATCCCGGGACAGTAACAATTGGGTCAAGATTTGGGGTCACTAAAGTCGTGATGCGAATGCGCTTGAATGGATTTTGCAGGTCAACCAATTTCCCATCAACTCGCAAGTCACCAGTTTCATAGAATTTCTCTTGCTCTTGCACAACGATGAAGGTGCGCTTGCGCAAGTAAGCGGGATTCCCGTGTTGTTCTGAATGAAATCTTCGCTCCGTCACTTCAACCTTCGCTGCACGGTGTCCAAATGGAAAGAGGAAGCCTTTTTCAACTACCCGCACATGGTGATCGCGTCCCATAGTCATACGATGGCACCACTCTACTAACGCTATGTCTGAAGGAGGCTCCATCATATACCGCACATCCATCCAAGCGCCAAGTGATGTGAGCATCAGCCGATTTACACGAATTACTCGCTCCGTCCAATCCTTCGTCATAGGGTCTCCTGTGAGCCGAACGATTTGATGACGAGAATTGTCATCTAAAGACGATTCAAAGGGAGAAGGAGCCGGACGCGATTTATAACCCGGCGTCCAAATAGCGCGAAGCGTTCGGTAGTAAATGCCAAAAGAATTTGGGTCTTCATCGGTCAGCACTGAAAGAACCTTCAACCTATCTTGAACCCAGCCGTAGATGTATCTGCCGTCAAAAATCCTGCCGTCTTGGGAGCGGACTGCAAGGCGAGTGTGCCAAAGTTCAGTTCGCCCGTTGCGGGTCACGGCAGTGATGGAGTGAACCCAAGCAGCCATTCTGCTGGGAGAAACGATAAGCCTATAAGGGACTTCAAGGGCGGTGTGGTGTGCCTCTGGTGGGTTAATCCCGATAGTTTTGGGAGAGGCTCCAACAGGGGCAATGGCACCAGGAGTAGGTTGAAGAGTGCCCGGCTGCTCACTTGTTGAACGAGGAGGTTGCACTGGCGGAGCAGGTTGAGTCCGAATGCCCGGCACAACGCCCGGTAAAGCAGGTGGGCGACGAAACCGCTGCGGCGTGGGAGGAGGCGGAGGCGGTTGTGCTGTTGTTGTCACACTCAGTTCATATTGGGCACAAGCCCGAAGCAATGCTTCCAGCGTATAGGGGATGGATCTGATGTTATCTGGCACGATGAAAACTAATCGGCTGGAACCAGCAAGGCGTGATTTGACTGGTAGGCGTGGCGATCTAACAGATGACTTTTCACCCTCTGGAAATGCCTCTTCGGCAATGCTCTGAGGTGGGAGGTGAACAACGATATAGGCAGGCTTTCTTGCATCAGTGCGAATAAGTTGCCCACCCTGAACTTGAAGGTTGATGAACTCAAAGCCTAAAACAAGCAAGTCGTCTGGTCGCCAAACTCTGATGATGGGTTGAGTTGGTAATTGCACTGTGACTTCGGTTTTCTTCGTGACATCCACTACGCCTACATCTGGCTTTTGTGGCGGAGTTGGTGCACCATCAGGTTTTTTGTGCGGAATTGGTATGCCATCCGGTCTTTTAGGCGGGATCGGAGGTTGACCGCTCGTGACAAAGGCTATGCGTGTCCCATCTGGGACGGGAGTTGGCTCCACAATGGCGTCAGGCAATGGGGCAATTACTCGCAGCAGTGCAGGTTCGCAACATATCCTTTCAACTTTGCCGTTAGAAGTAACGATTTCAAAAAGCGGAGTGTTGGGACCATCCCCCAATTCAAGGTTGTATCCATCAACACAAAGCCAAACTGGCTCTTTATCAAACTGCGCTATTAAGGCAGTCTGGTCGCCAGAAGGGTCAAAAGCGACGGCACAGCGAGCATTCCGCAACGGAAGTGCAAATGGCTTGCCCTCATTGTCAGTCAAGGGACCATCAGGTTGGAAGAAAAGTTTTGCTTCTTTTGCGTGAGACTCCACAAGTATCGCTCGGCGACATAGCCCGACATCGTTCTCCGATGCTTCTAAGCGAAGGACATCAAACGGGTCATCAGCGGAGAATATTTTTCCACCATCAACTGTGTCAAGTCCAAACTCCATACGCCAGATTCTTTGACCCCGCTCCATCACAAGGAGTGTCCGTTTCGGCTCACTCAATTCCATGAGACTTGGTTCATCTGAGTCAAGCAGCGACACTACGATGGAATCTGAAACTATCTCGCTGCCAAGACCAGACAGTATGGCAACATTGGAGCCATTGAGCCTAAGCAGCCAATTTGGAAAGAATTCTGCTTCAGCGGTGCCAGATAAAACAATGTGCGATGAGGCATTCAACGAACAAACAAATGTGTTTAGGTTCACATCTGAACGCGCTACATCTGCACCAATGAGCCATCGTTCAAAAGGGACTTCGCACATGAAGTTGCCAAGTGTCAAATTTAACTTCATCCGCCAACCAATTACGCTCCGACGCAATTCGCAAGCAAAATCAGCGGGAATCTCGGTGCCAGGGTATTTTGCACCTGTGAGTTCAAGGTGGATGATGTCATCATACCTTTCAACTTTGAGTTTTGGACATCCACTGAAGCGATGGGAGTCAATGACCCAGCGTTCCTGTCCACCAAGGGTGAAAGCAACGAGTCCTTCACCTTCCGCTAATTCAAATGAACCTAAAGCCATCGTTTCAAGTGCCTTAAGTGTTGGCGATAACCCGACTGTGGCAACTCCTGTCATCTCTAAAAATTCACGGCGAGTTAAGGTGATTCCATCGGGGGAGTCTATCAACTTTGCAGGGGTCAACCTTGTCCGAAGCAAGCGCGGGAAGCGGTTTTCACGCAACGCCGAGAGATTTAACCTTGTCGGTCGCACCACCAATTCCTCCCTTAGCGCTTTTTTCACTGAACTTATTGCGCCATAGCCTTTTGGCTTTGACGCTGCTATAATCATAACCCACATATAAGACCATGTTAAGGAGTGAAAGTGACCATGTTTAACTTGCAAAGAGCCAAAAAATCTCCCACCATCTTCCCTCGCCTTACCGATGTTACACCTCAAGCCTTTGAGGAACTTATGACTGCCCTCAAAAAAGCCTATCCTGAATTTGAAAGGAAAAGGTTGTCAAGGAGGGGAAGAGAAATAGGTGCAGGGGGAAAGTTCAAGTTGTCTTTGGAAGAGAGGGTCTTTATGACCCTTTTCTTTCTTCGCCACTATCTTACCTTTGCCCTTTTAGGTTTCCTTTTTGAACTTCACGAGAGCAATGCTTATAGAAATGTTGAGATGATGAAGAGTTTTTTGAGGGAACACCTCCCTTTACCAGAGAGGGTAAGGGAGAAGAAGATAAGTTCTTTTGAGGATTTGTTGGAAGAGATGGCAGAGAGAGGCGGAGAACGAAGGGGGAGATAGGAGGGGATACTATTCAGGGAGAAAGAAGAGGCATGTGATAAAGAGCCAAGTAGTTGATGAGAAGGGTTAGGGGTTGATTTTGGATTTTTCAAGTGGATGGAAGGGGAGCATTCATGACTTGAAGGTTTTTGAGGGGTCAGGTTTGGTAGGAAGGTTAGGAAGTTGTAAGGTAAAGGGATGGATGGACAGTGGATATGAGGGGATAGAGGGAATAGCGAAAGGATGGGAGATAAATAAGGCGAAGGGGAGGGATTTAACGAGGGATATGAAGAGAAGGTAGAATTGTTGGCAGGGTTGGTGAACATGGGGCAGATAAGAAGGATGGGGATGGAGTGGGAGAAGTGAAGGAAAAGATGACTATTGACAGGAAAGAAGGGAGAAACGATTAATCTGCTACCACGCAGGAAGTTTACTGACAAAAAGGTTTAACTTCCTTGCCCTGTCCTTTGCTCTCGCTGCAATCTTTTGCCTTCGGTTCCGATTGTTGGTGCGATGACGATTTCGCATTGGTGCATTTCCTTGATGTTTCTTGCACCACACATACCCATTCCGTTTTTGAGAGCTCCAACTAAGTTTAGAGTTCCATCGTCTTTAGTTGCTGGACCAAGCAGAATGACCTCAAGCGGTGCAACTTGAGAGACATAGATGCGAGTCCCCCTTGGCAAGCCTGGATGTGGCGTTGCCATTCCCCAATGGTAACCACGCCCTGGCGCTTCGTATGCGGAGGCGATAGGGGAACCAATCATCACACCATCGGCACCACAAGCAATTGCCTTACAAATGTCTGCTCCAGTTCTCATCCCGCCATCGGCAATGACAGCAACATATTTGCCTGTTCGCTTGTAAAACTCGTTGCGTGCTGCAGCGACATCGGCAATTGCTGTCGCCTGAGGGACACCAACTCCGACAACTTGCCTTGTAGTGCATGCAGCGCCAGGACCAACGCCGACCAAGATTGCGTCAGCGCCTGCTTCCATCAATTCCCAAGCAGCCTCATAACTAACGCAGTTGCCAACAATGAGAGGAGCGTTAATGGTTTTTCGGATTTGCTCCCAAGGCAAAGCAGGCTTAGTTGATGAAATGAAGCGGACAGTGGTGACTGTTGACTGGATGACGGCGACATTTGCTCCTTCTTCAAGGGCGATGGGCAAAAGTTCCAAAGCCTTAGCCGGTGTTGCAGCAACTCCAATCCGAGCACCAGATTTCTTGACCTTGCGGACATTCTCACGAATCAACTCAGGCTTTATAGGTTCACGGTAAACTTCCTGCAGGACTTTCACAGCCTCTTCTTTTGAGGCGCTGACAATTCTGTCAATGATTTTGGTCGGGTCTTCGTATCGGACATGCAACCCCTCAAGGTTCAAAACAGCCAATCCACCAAGCCGCGACATTTCAATTGCCACTTTTTCATCAACAGCAGCGTCCATCGCGGAAGCCAAAATAGGGATGCTAAGTTTCAAATTTCCGATAGTCAACGAGACATCAACATCATCAGGGTCAACAGTGACGGGGGAAGGCACAAGGGCAATTTCGTCAAGTCCGTAAGCGCGTCGGGCTTTCCGCCCAATTCCAATCTCCGTCTCCAAAGCACATCCCTCCTGACCGATAAACTTTTTGCACTAATTTTATCGCATGGGTCAGTGATTTGATTGTGTCACACCTTCACAGTGATAAGTCACCTGATGACTAAGTGGCACTTGGCAAAGGCTTTTAGCAGTTCAACTCCTTCATGTCTCTTGCGTTACAATCAAGGCGCAGAAGTGCAAAAGACTTTGTGCGAATTGAAAGCGGTTTCAGGTTAAGCAAACATGATGCAAATACTTCACAAATTTGGTTCTCAGTTCTTCGTTTGACGAAAACAGGTGTAAAAGCCATGCTCAGGCATGACTCACCATTGACAGAAAAACTTGCAACCTTGCCTGAAGAGCCAGGAGTTTACCTTTTCAAGGACAGGCACGAACGAGTGCTTTATATCGGAAAGGCTGTCAATTTGCGCAGCAGAGTCCGTTCTTATTTTCACGGCGAGGACGCAACCCGCCCTTGGCTTTTAGATATGTTAGCGAGAGTCGCTGATGTTGAGGTCTTGGCAACCCGAAGTGAGAAAGAGGCTCTCATTTTGGAGTGCAACCTCATCAAGTTGCACCGACCACCTTTCAATATCCGCTTCAAGGACGACAAAACCTATCCCTTCCTGAAAGTTACCATCAATGAACCTTTCCCAGCCCTCATAATCACGCGCCAGCCTAAAGAAGACGATGCCCGTTACTTTGGTCCGTATCCAGATGGCAGGGCTTTGAAAGAAACTGTTAATTTGCTCAAAAGAATTTTCGGGGTTCGCACCCTAACTGTCATTAACGAACGGCGAAAAAGCGGTTGCCCTTGGCGAGATACAAGCAAACTGCTTCCGAGAGCCTGTCTTGAGTATCACTTGCACAGGTGTTCTGGTCCCTGCATTGCCGCAATTAGCCAAAAGGATTATCGGGAAACAGCCAAAAGGTTGTGCAAATTTCTGGAAGGCAGGACGAACGAAGTCATAAAGCAACTTGAGAAAAGGATGTGGGATGCAGCAAAAAAAGAGGAATTTGAAAAGGCAGCAAAAATTCGCGACCAAATCAGAGC
>Ga0209289_100773_pt1 | contig 14763 bp, 8 predicted proteins | sample GXS110809BmetaG_FD_184121 | JGI IMG/M metagenome (GOLD analysis project Ga0209289, IMG submission 184121) | Hot spring microbial communities from Gongxiaoshe hot spring, China to study Microbial Dark Matter (Phase II) - GXS 110809B (SPAdes)... ...
CTATCATGGTTCGCTAGTCCGACGCCGATGAGCAGCACGCCCAGCGCAGGCAGCGTGTTCATAAACGGCATCGGCGAGGAGAGCACCAGCGCAAGCCCAATCACGATAATCGCGCTCAGGCGGAGGATTAGCCCGTTGCGGGTGAACCGTCTGCCGCGCGGGTGGGAGACCTTCTCGAATTTGCGCAGCAGGGCGACGCCGCGCGTCTGTAATGCTTCCACTACCTTCGGCGACAGTACCTTTTTGCGCCAGCGCTGAGGGAACCACGGCTGTCTCAAGCCGAACAGCATCTGCAGGGCGACCAGCGTCATCAGCGCGCCCAGCACACCCGAAGTGCCCGGCGGCAGCACGGGAATGAACGCAGGAATCGCCAGCAGAATCAGCAGGAACCCATAGCCGCGGTCGCCTGCCCGATCCAGCACTTCGCCCAACACCACCACCCCGTCTTGATTCGCGTCCAGCGTGCGTGCGAACAGCTCCGAGAGGCGCGGCTCCGAGGGATGCGTCTTGGTACTCACCATAGGGATTATACCGTATTTCGGGTACAATTAGAACGCCTGCTGGCTGGGCGGCGGCGCCCGATTCGGGCGAGGAAAGTCCGGGCTCCGCAGGAGACTGTGCTGGGTAACCCCCAGGCGCTGAGACCTCTCGGCGACGGAGAGCGCCACAGAAACGCAAACCGCCCCGATTGGGGTAAGGGTGCAACGGTGCGGTAAGAGCGCACCAGCGTTCGCGCGAGCGATCGGCTGGGCAAGCCCCACAGGGAGCAAGGTCATGTAGGGAGGGGATGACGCGCTCCGCCGACCCTCCGGGTAGACCGCGTGAGGCTTCGCGCAAGCGAACGCCCCAGAGAGATCGCCGCCTCAAACAGAACCCGGCTTACACGCCAGCAGGTATACTCCTATGCCAAGCGCGCGTGCAACGACATACTCCGCTTGCCCTCTGGTTTGGGCTGTTCAGCGTGGCGTTCGGTATTCGGTTCGTCGGCATCCGCTGGGGCTTGCCGAACGCTGAACACTACTACTCCTACCACCCCGACGAATGGCTTATCCTGCTTGCCAGCTACTTTGTAATCAATCCTTACGCGGGCGAGTTTCTGCCGGGCTTTTACAACTATGGCACGCTGCCGATGTATTTGTGGAGCCTCTGGTTGCACTGGCTCTCGGCGGTGGGGGTTATTCCAAGCCTGCCACCGAACGCCATGCCCGAGCAAGTAGCGCTGTTGCGCGCTGAGTTGTACTACTGGGCGCGGCTACTGGTGGCACTAATGGGCGCAGGCACAGCGGTGGTGGTGGGGCGCACCGCCGCGATGGTGGGGGGCACGCGCGCAGGGGTCGTGGCAGGGTTAGCGATGGCATTCGCGCCTGCGTTCGTGGTACACAGCCGCTTCCAAACGGTGGATGTGCCCACGACTTTCTTTGTGGCGTTGGCGTTTCATCAGGCGGTGGCACTAGCACAGTCAGCACGCCCGATGCGCACACTGCTGTGGGGCGCGTTTTGGGCAGGCTGCGCGGCAGGCGCCAAGTACAATGCCGGGCTATCGCTGCTAGCACCCCTGATTAGCCTCTGGCTGTTGCCCATACAGCCAACGCCTAAGCGAACTCTGTGGGGGTTCGCTGCGATAGGCGTGGCAGGTCTGACCTTTCTGGGGGTGTGCCCTGGCATGTGGGCAGACTCGGCGCGGTTTTGGCAGCATTTTTGGTATGAAGTGCGCCATGTGGGTACGGGGCACGGCGAGGTCTTCACCGGCACTGGGGTGGGCTGGGTGTATCATTTGGTGCCCAACCTCAGCACGGGCTTTGGCGCATTGGGGCTAATCGCTAGTGCCGTAGGCTGGGCATTCAGCATCCGCGAGCGACGCTGGTGGGGCATTTTGGGGGCGTCACTGGCGTACTACCTGCTGATTGGCGCGGCAGAGGTGCGATTTTTGCGCTACACTTTCCCATTGCTGCCGATGTTGGCGATAGGAGTCGGGGTGTGCGCTGTCCCACCTGCAAACACAACCCGATGGCTCCGAGTGACTGCGCCTTTACTGGCAGGCGCTGCCTTGCTGTGGCAGCTCCTCAGCGCAACCGATTTTTCGCTGTGCATGGTGCGCCCTGACACACGCGACCAAGCCGCGGCGTGGCTCCGCGCGAACCTTCCCGCTGGCACGCGCATAGGCTTCCCCACTGTGCCGTGGTTCTACACGCCGCCGTTGTTCCCCGAAACGGGCGAGCTGTATTGGCAAAAACGGCTGGAGTATGCTCAAGCCGCCCCACGCTACCGGCTCATCCCCCTCGCGCCCCCCGAGTGGAACGCCGACGCCCTGCAAGCGAGTCTCCCTGAGTACCTGATTATCAGCGAGTTCGAAGAGCGCGATGTGCAGCGCATCGGGCGCGCTGACTACAAAGCATTTATGCAAGTCGTCAACGCGCGGTATCAGTTGGTACAAACCTTCACCAATGATCCACCGCTGCTGGGACGCAAGCCGACGATACCTCACGACTTGCTTTACATTTGCCCATTCGTCAAGGTATATCGCTTGCGCTGAAGCGCGCTACTCTTCGCCCAGAACGCGCTGCACGGTGGTAGGCAGATGGCGCAAATGATGCTCCAAGCTCAGGCACTGGCGGATTTCGTCCTCGCTGAGGTGCTCGCGGATTTCCGAGTCGTTGAGCAGCGCGTCTATAAAGGGCACATGCTCATCCCACACGCGGGCAGCGGCGCGCTGTACCAGTTTGTAGGCGTGCTCGCGCGAGAGACCTTTTTGGATGAGTGCCAGCATCACATGCTCGCTGAAGGGCAAGCCGCCCAGCAGCTCCAAGTTGCGCCGCATATTGTCGGGCAGCACCACCAGCCCGCGTAAGATGCTGGTGAACTTGCGCAGCATCCAGTGCACCAGCGTCAAGCTGTCGGGTATCACGATGCGTTCCACGCTGGAATTGGTAAGGTCGCGCTCGTGCCAAGTGGCGACGGTTTCGAGCATCGCGAGGGCGTTGGCGCGCACCACCCGCGCCAACCCGCTGACGGTCTCGCAGTTCCACGGGTTGCGCTTATGGGGCATCGCCGATGAGCCAGTTTGCCCTTGCGCAAACGGCTCCTGTACTTCCAAGATTTCGGTGCGCTGCAGGTTGCGGATTTCGGTGGCGAACTTCTCCAGCGAGCCAGCCAGCACAGCGAGGGCGCACAGCAGGCTGGCATGGCGGTCGCGCGCCACGATTTGGGTGGAAGCGGGGTCGGGCGTTAAGCCGAGTTTGGCGCATACATACTCCTCCACGCGCGGGTCGATGTTGGCGTGGATGCCCACGGCACCCGACACCTTGCCCACGCTGATTTCAGGCAGCAAGCGCTCTAAGCGTTGGATATGGCGCTCCATCTCGGCATACCAGCCGAGCAGCTTGAAGCCGAAGGTGATCGGCTCGGCGTGCACGCCGTGCGTGCGCCCGATCATCGGGGTGTGCAGGTGCTCCAACGCAAGGCGCCGGATTTCGGTTTGCAGCGCACCGCACTCCTGCAGGATTAGCCCCAACGCTTGCTTGAGGCGCAGTGCCAGCGCGGTATCCACCACATCGTAGGAAGTCACACCGAAGTGAATCCAACGCCCTGCCTCGCCCACATTCTCGGCGAGGTTGCGCACAAATGCCATTACATCGTGGCGCGTTTCTTGCTCCAGCTCGGCAATGCGTTGTACATCAAAGCGGGCGCGCTCTCGAATCGTTTGGGCGGCTGCGCGCGGAATATAGCCGTACTCTGCCAGCCCGTCGCAGATGGCTAACTCCACCTCCAGCCACGCGCGATATTTGCCCTCTTCGCTCCAGAGCGCGCCCATTTCAGGCGTAGTGTAGCGCGCAATCATCGGCATGCAGTATAGCATGCTCAGGTATCCTATCAGCCGATGGGAGCGACGACGCACCACACGGGGGCGTTTCTGATACAAACGCCCGACACTGTTTTTACGCCTGAGCAGTTCGACGCAGAAGCCCGCCAGATGGCGGATGCCACCGAACGCTTTGTTCGCGAGCAGGTAATATCCGCCGTGCAGCAACTGGAACGCCACCTTCGCACGCACCCCACTGATGCGGCGACCAAATCGGCTCGGATGCGCGCACTGCTCACGCAGTCGGCGGAGCTGGGACTGTTGGGCATTGATGTGCCCATTGAGTTCGGGGGCTTGGGCTTGCCCAAAACCGTCTCTGCGTTGATTACCGAGAAAACTGCGCTGCAGCCTTCGTTTGCTGTGTCGCACGCGGTGCACACCAGTGTGGGGAGCCTGCCGCTGCTGCTATTCGGCACGGAGGCGCAGCAATATCACTATTTGCCCAAGCTCACCTCAGGCGAGTACATCGGTGCCTATGCGCTTACCGAGCCAGAGGCAGGCTCCGACGCTTTGGCGGGGCGCACCCGCGCCGAACGTATAGGCGACCACTACCACCTTACTGGCAACAAAATCTGGATTACCAACGCGGGCTTTGCCGACTTGTTTGTGGTATTCGCGAAGGTAGGCGGTGAACAATTCACGGCGTTTTTGGTGGAGCGGGGCGCGGGCGTTGTGATTGAGCGCGAGGAGCACAAACTCGGCTTACACGGCTCCTCCACCTGCCGCGTGGTGTTTGACGGTGTGGCGGTGCCTGTATCTAATCGCTTGGGCGAGGAGGGCGAGGGGGCGCATGTGGCGCTCTACACGCTGAACATCGGCAGGTTCAAGATTGGGGCAGCCGCGCTCGGTATCGCCAAGGAGGCATGGCGACTGGGCTACGAATACGCCCGCCAACGCAAGCAGTTCGGGCACGCAATTATTGAGTATCCGCTGGTGTGGCGCAAGCTCGCGTGGGGCGCGACGCTGCTGTATGTGGTAGAGAGCGCGACTTACCGCTTGGCAGAAGCGCTGGAGACGGCTTTTCAGGCAGAGGGGGCTTCGCGACAGCAGGTATGGCGCGCGGCAGCTGCCCACTACGCTGCCGAGTGCGCCTTGCTCAAAGTCGCCGCGACCGAAGCCCTGCACCAAGTGGTAGACGACGCGCTACAAATCCACGGCGGTTACGGCTTCAGCGAGGAGTATCCGATTGCGGGGCTGTATCGCGACACGCGCGTGAACCGCATCTACGAGGGCACCAACGAAATCAATCGCCTAAACTTAGTGGATCGGCTGCTGTATGCGCGGCGCAAGGGATTTTGGCAGCCTACTGACGCTTGCGAAACCGCCACCGACACGCCCGAAGCAACGCTTGCTACCTTGCGTGGGCTGGTCGGCGCCGCGCTCAGCAGGCTGGAAGCCTACACCGAGCTGCCGCAGCTGCTTGTGGAACCGCTTGCCGACGCACTGATAGCCCTTTACCTGCTTGATTCGGCGTTGGTACGCGCCCGCCAAACACGCCTGCCTGCACACGAAGCAATGCTGGCGTTGTACCACGAGCATGTGCGTCGGCAACTGGCAGGCTGGTCGGCGGAGTTAGCGGGGCTGACGGACAACCGCGCCATCGCCATCACGCCGCAGCCCCTCGCGCCACTGTACCAAGCCGTGTGGGAGGCGCATCGGCACGCCTAAGCACCTACGAACTCCTCTGGCGTGAACCAGAGATTCAGCTCATACTCGGCAGCCTCAGGATCTGAAGAACCGTGAATGATATTTTGCTCAATATCCAGCCCGAAGTCGCCCCGAATGGTGCCCGGCGCTGCGTTGAGCGGATTCGTCGCACCCATCATCTGGCGCACCACTTCAATCGCGTTCGGGCATTCCAACGCCATCACAACCACAGGTCCAGAGGTAATGAAGTTCACGATGCTCTCGTAAAAAGGCTTATCGCGGTGAACGGCGTAATGTTTCTCGGCGAGTTCGCGAGAGGGCTGCACCATCTTCAGCCCCACGATGCGAATGCCCCGCCTTTCGAAACGACTGATAATCTCTCCAACCAGCCCGCGGCGCACACCATCGGGCTTGACAAACACCAGAGTGCGTGTAGTTTGGCTCATGGATACCCTCCATTTGCTATGTCGCTGAATGGCTCTTGTGCGAGATTCCTCGCCTTCGGCTCGGAACGACAGCTCATTTCCGCACAAATAGCCTTGATTTTCCAAGCGCAGCGAGGAATCGCGCGCTCAACACCGTAGGTAGCCACTTGTTCCGAATTATACCGACTACCCCGCGCAGGAATTTGTCATATCGCCATGAACTTGGAAGCTATGCGCAAACTGCTGATAGGATGTGGCATACTGTTTGGGGTGGTTACTCTTCTATGCGTGGGGAGTGTGTGGTACTTGTTTCGCGAGCCAAACATCCAGATTCCGATGCGAGAGTACCCGCCCAATAACGCTTACGAACGCTACCGACTTCTGGGCGAGCGGATGTACCGCGAGTTTGATGGCGATACCCGCTTCAAGCAAATTGAGGACGCCTTAGTGCGCGGGGCGACGATTTCTGCTGGTGAGCGCGCCTACTACCTTCAGCGAATTGAGCCGTATCTGCGTGCCTACGCCCCGCTCACGACCCAGCCCAGCAAAGTGATTTTGGAATATGGCAACCCTGACCAGAAATTCTACGAATTGGCGCAATTTCGTCGGCTGGTGCGGGCAGAGGCCTATTTGATGCGCGAGGCGTTGCGCCGTCAGCGCTATACGGAGGTGGCAAATCGTCTGCGACGGATTACACTGCTTGCGGAGCAGGCGCGTGCAGGCGGTGCGCTCATCCACTACTTGGTGGGCACCAGTATCCTCGCAATCGGTTGGGCGCCCGTGCGTGAGGAGCTGCCACGCCTGCAAAACCGCGAGTTGCTGCAACAACTTGTGCAGGTAGCCCGCAGCTACGAGCGGCAGCGTACCCCGCTGTGGCGGGCACTCGAGGAGGAGCAATACAATATTCTGGCGTTGTACCAACAGATTGCGCAGGGCAAGCGCGATTTGCGTACCCTCGCCTCCACGCCGAAAGCCCAAACGGAACAGTTCAGAATGCCGATGCGCCTGCTGGTCAACCTCGCCTCACTGGAGCTGAAACGCCTGATGGGGCGCAGCATTCGTGAGTTGCAAAAACCTTTTCACAAGCGCGACCTCAGCGTGTTCAGGCAAGAGCCAAAGCAGCTCCTCAACGCAATCTTTTACCCTGTCTTTTTCAGCGCAGCAGAGCACGAGTTGGCAGAAGTTGCCACGATGCGGCTCATCGGTTGTGTCGCGGCGATACACCTGCACAAACTCCACACGGGCAGCTACCCCGCCTCGCTGGAGGCGTTGCAATTGGGCGAGATGGCGATTGACCCATATTCAGGCAAACCATTTCGGTACCGCGTTGATGCCAAGCGTGGCTTTTTGCTTTACTCGGTGGGCGAGAATCGTGTGGATGACGGGGGTGCAGTGCCTTACGATGGCTTCAGTGAGCCGCGCGGCGACCTCAGCCCCGTGTTAGTGCCTGCGCCCAAGACGCTGCGCCCACTGGATAGGAACTTGCGCCCGCTGGCACCACCACAATGGCTTCGGTAGCGCGTGGCAGGGGAGACTATACTTTGAGCGTGGGGGGAAGGTGTTCGGGCAACAAGACGGTGGTCCCGGGTGGTGCCAACACAACGGCTGCCTCGATGGTGTTTTCCAGCTCGCGCACATTGCCTTTCCAGCAGGCGTTTTGTAGGATGTGCATTGCTTCGGGGCTAATCTCACGCAGGGCACGCCCATTCTCCTCGGCAAACTTTTTGAGGAAGTAGTTTGCCAGAAGCGGGATATCCTCGCGTCGCTCGCGCAGCGGTGGCAGGTGAATGTGCACCACCTGCAGACGATAATACAGGTCGCTGCGGAAGGTGCCCGCCTCAACCGCTTCCTCTAAGTTGCGATTGGTGGCGGCAACGAGGCGCACGTCCACGGGAATAGGCGTGTTGCTGCCGAGCCGTTCGATCTCGCGCTCTTGCAGCACGCGCAACAGCTTAACTTGGATGAGCGGCGGGATGTCGCCGATTTCATCCAAAAACAGCGTACCCCCGTTGGCAGCCTCGAACTTGCCGATGCGGTCGGTTTCTGCGCCAGTGTAGGCACCCTTGACCGCGCCGAATAGCTCCACTTCCAGCAGCGTTTCGGGGATTGCCGCGCAGGAGACCGCCACAAACGGCTTATCGGCGCGGCTGCTGCGCTCATGCAGCATGCGGGCGATTAGCTCCTTGCCCGTGCCGCTCTCGCCTGTGATTAGCACGGTTGCTCGCGTGTCTGCCACGCGCTCGACGGTTTGCAGAATCTCTTTGATGGCAGGGCTTTCGCCGATGAACACCGTTTGCTTGCGGCGCGGGGCTTTGCGTCGGGGAGTAGGCGCCTGCGCCGATTCGCGCAGCGCATTGCGCACCACCTTGTGCAGCACTTCAAAATCCAGCGGCTTAGTTAGGAAGTCGTATGCCCCCGCACGCATTGCTTCTACCGCTGTGGGGATGGTGCCGTAGGCGGTCATCAGAATAATCTGCAGCTGCGGATGCTTCTGGCGGGCACGCTTGAGCAGCTCCAGACCCGTCATGTCGGGCATTACCACATCAGTGAGCACCACATCGCAGGCGTGTTCTTCAAGCGTGCGAAGGGCTTGATGCCCGTTTTCAGCTGTGAGCACACGATAGCCAGCCTTCGTAAACGCACGCTCCAAAATCCGACGAATGTTTTGCTCGTCGTCTACGACCAAGATAGTTTCTGCCATTCTGCCCTCTGCCAATTACACCGCGCAGGCTGCGCGTGTGAGCGAGTGTAGCTCTGTGACTGCAACGCCGCCTATCCACTACATGTTCACATCATAGATTACTATCACTCGGGGCGCGTAGCAAGATGCGTCGCGCTTGTAGTGATTTTCGGCAGCCATAGCGTAAATACGGAGCCTCCTTCTGAGGGACATTCCAAGGTGATTTTCCCACCATGTCCCTCTACAATCTTTTTGACGATACTAAGCCCCAGTCCGGTTCCCCGCGTGCGCGTGGTGTAGAACGGGGCGAAGATTTTGTCGCGGATTTCGGGGGGCACGCCGCTGCCCGTATCGCGCACGGCAATCGCAATCCACTCATTGTGTTCCTCAGCCGTTAGGGTAATCCGACCGCCATTGGGCATCGCCTGAACGGCGTTCTGGATGAGGTTGCGCAAGGCTTGTTCGATTCGCCCCGCGTCTATGGGCGCCACAAGGTCGTCGGCGACGGCTAAGGTTGCTTCCACGCACGCAGATTTGAGGTAAGGCTCTTGCACCAGCAACACGCGTTGCAGCAGCGGCTTGAGGGGCGTGGGACGAATTTGCAGCTGGAACGGCTTCGCGAACTCCAAGAACTCTTCGGCGATTTCGGTGAGGCGGTGTACCTCTTGGTGGATTACATCCACATAGAGGCTAAGCGACTCTGGGATTTGGTCTTCTTGGCGCATAAGGTCTACCGCGCCCAACAAGGCGGTCAGGGGGTTGCGGATTTCGTGGGCAATCGTGGCGGTCATCTGTCCGATGGCGGCAAGGCGTTCCATCTCGCTTAGGCGCGCTTCGAGTTTGAGATAATCGGTGATATCTTCAAACAGCACAACTGCGCCTTGGGTTTGGCGTCCGCGCGTCAGCAGGGGCGAGATGGAGACATTCAGAATGCGCGAGGTTTCGCCCGTGTGCGCGGCGATTTTGTACAGGTGGCGCGTGCCGCCACCCTGCAGCACCTGCTCGATAGCATTTTGTAGTTCTTGGCAGTGTGGGGCGTAGATAGGGCAGCGGTCGCTGCTGAGCACTTCGTGGTAGGTGCGTCCGACGCTTTCACGCCCTGAGAACCCCAAAATCTGCTGCGCGGCGCGGTTCCATGTGGTGATGCGCCCGTGCTCATCGGTGGTGAACATGCCCGAGCCGAGACTGCGCAAAATGTTGTTGCGGAACGCTGCCAGGCTTTGGATTTCGCGGTAGCGACGCTCCATTTCTTGATAGAGGCGGGCGTTTTCGATAGCGATGCTGGCTTGGTTGACAAACGCGCTCAGCAGTTCCACTTGGGCTTCGGTGAACGGCTCGTTCTGGTGGTCGGTGAGCACCACGCCGATGCAGCTGCCGTGCACCACCATCGGCAGCACGCAGTAGTAGTTGGTGCCCAGCGCGCGCCCAAAGCCACGCATCGGTTGCACTTCGTGTTGGGCGTCGGTAATCACCAGCGGGATGCGTTTTTTGGCGACGATGCCTATCACGCCCTGCCCCCGTCGAAAGCCGCGTTTGGGGAACATCTCAGGGGCGTAGCCCTGAATCAGGCGGGGCACATACACACGCGACGACTCGCCCGCCAAGAAAATTGCGCAACGCGAAAAGCCCACCGCTTCGGCAATCAGGCGCGCGACGGTGCGCAGCAGCGCATCTACATCCAGCATCGCGGTAATCAGTTGCGTCAATTCCACCAAAGTGGCAAGCTGGTGTAGGTTTTGGCGCAGCTGTTGATAGAGGCGTGCGTTTTCCAATGCCGAGGCAATCTGGTTGGCGAAGATGGAAAACAGGCGCAGGTCTTCTTGGGTAAACGGGGGCGTGGGATGCAAGCGACGGATTGCCAGCACGCCAATCACGCGTCCTTCGTGGTTGCGCAGGGGCACGAGGATGGAACTACTGATGTCGTGGCGGCGCAGCAGCGGGCGCAATTCGGGCTCGCTCTCGCGGTCGTTGAGCAGCACTGGTTCGCCAGTAAGCGCGACGCACCCTGCGATGCCTTCGCCCAGGGGCACGGCGGTTTCGGCGATCAGTTTGTCGGGCAGCCCGTAGCTGGCGGCAATACGCAAGGTTTGCGTGCGCTCATCCAGCAGCATCAGCGTGCAGGCTTGGGCTTCCATTGCTTGAGCGGCGCGACGCGTGGCTAAGCTCAAAAAGTGCTCCAAACCGCCCTGCTCGCTGGCAATGGCGGTTTCATACAGCGTGCCCAGCGCGGTGAGCCGCTGCTTAGAGAGGCGATGTGCGGCGTCTAACTCGCGATGGAGCCGTTCGTGCTGCCCCAAGAGAGTTGCCAGTTGCGCAGCGATTTGCCATTCGGGGCGTGCTTGCTCGTCGGGAGGCACGCGCAGCACATAATACAACTCTGACACGGGCAGCGGTACAATCAGCCATGCCCAGCCCTCCGCGCGATGCCATGTGGGAGCACTTGCTGAAGCAACGAGCAGTTCGGCGGGCACGCGAGGGGTCGGCTCGTGGGGCGCGTGAACAATCACAAACGGTGCAGTCCGCCCTGTATGCAGCACCAGCGCGTTCCATCCCGCGCCGAGTTCCGCCACCGTGCGAATCAGATTGGTTAGGGCTTCCGTGCCCACCCTCGACGCGGCGCTTTGCAGCACCGACGCCACCCAATCCATAACCTTTTTTATTGTTCCACAGTTGCGTGAGGAATCCTGCCTATGCGGTGCGCCCAGCGCGCCCCCCGTTGGCGATGACTACCAGTGTGGAGCCCATATCGGCAAGGATGGCTGCCCACAGCGCCGCGTGCCCTGTCAGTGCCAGCCCGATGAACACGGCACGCACCGCCATCACGAACACCAAGTTCTGCCACACAATGTGCATCGCGTGGCGTGCCGTGCGGATAAACATCGGCACCAGCGTCAGGTCGTGGCGCATCAATAGTACATCAGCCGCTTCAATCGCCAAGTCGCTGCCGCGCTCGGCAAAGCTCAGCCCTACATCGGCAGCGGCGAGCGCATGCGCGTCGTTGATTCCGTCACCCGCCATACCCACTGCTCCGTACTGCTCGCGCAGGCTCTCAATAGCGGCGGCTTTCTCGTGGGGCAGTAAGCCCGCTTGATAGGCGTGCACTCCCACCTGCTTCGCGATCGCATGTGCAGGCGCAGGCGCGTCGCCCGTCAGCATCACAGTGCGTATGCCGAGCGCGTGTAGTTGTTGAATAGCGGGGCGGGCGTCGGGGCGCGGCGGGTCGCGCAACGCAAACACCGCCCGCGGCTGACGGTCAAACAACACCACCGCCGTCAAACCCTGCGCGCTCAGCTGCTCCAAGGTGGCTTCCAGCGCCTTGGAGCAGGCATTGTGCTGCTCCACAAACTGATGGTTACCCAAGCGATAGCTTGTCGTGCCGATGGTGCCCGAGATGCCCAAGCCCGGATGCGCTTGGAACTCCTCCAGAGCCAACGGGGCAACCTTGTGCTGCTGGCAGTAGGTGCGGATTGCTTGCGCAATTGGATGTTCGGAATGCAGCGCGAGGCTATAGGCGAGCGCAAGCACCTGGGACTCGGGCAGTGTGTCGGTGCTCTGCACGAGCTCCACGCGCGGCATGCCGTAAGTTAGCGTGCCTGTTTTGTCAAAAGCAAAGGCACGGAGACGGGCAGTCTGCTCTATCACGGCGGCACCTTTGACCACCACCCCTTGCCGCGCCAAGCCCCCCAGTGCACTGATGAGCGTGATGGGCGTGGAAAGCACCAACGCGCATGGGCAGCCGAGCACCAAGAGCATCAGCCCGCGATAGAGCCACTCTTCAAAGGGCGCGCCGAACACCAGCACAGGAACGAGTACCAAGCCAAACGCTGTGAGCAACATCAGGGGCGTGTAGACCTGCGCGAACCGGTCCATCAGGCGATCCACGCGCGCGCGGCGGGCTTGTGCCTGCGCGACCGTGCGGGCAATCTGTGCGACCAGAGTCTGTTCAGCGGTGGTTTGTGCCTCCACCTCCAGCGAACCGTGCAAGTTCAGTGAGCCAGCGTACACTGTATCGCCTGTGGTTTTCTCCACAGGAATGCTCTCGCCTGTGATGGGCGACTGGTCTACAGTGGATGCGCCCGCCACGACGACGCCATCGACGGGCACGCGCTCGCCTGGGCGCACGCGGATGCGGTCGCCGATGCGCACTTGGTCAATCGGGCGCACATGCCAAGTGCCATCGGCAGTTAGCACCGTGGCTTCGGCAGGCGTAAGTTCTAAGGCGGCGCGTAGGCTGCGCTCCGAGCGTTCGGCAGCGCGTTGCTCCAGCCACTCGGCAAGCGCGTAAAGCGTCAGCACCACTGCCGCTTCGCCCCACTTGCCCAAAGCAATCGCACCCACGCCCGCCAGCGTCATCAGCAAATAAATGTTTGCCCGGCGCGCCAGCAGCGACTGAAGCCCCTGCCACACCACACTGCGCCCCGCCAGCAGAATCGCTCCAAGCGCAATCAATACAGACAACCCCTCAGGGGCACTGAACCACTCTAACGCCTCTGCCAATAGGGCAAGCGCCACACCACCCCCGACGCGCCAACCCTCACGCGAGCGCGTCGCGCAAACCCCACCTGTGCACGCGCACGCCATATCGGGGGGAGTATACCTAACAAGGGTGCCCTGCATAAGTTCTACGCGCGCCAATTGCAGTTGCCTCTCCAACTCTATCTCTCTCCTTACAGGTTCTCCCCGCAGGCGAGGAGAGCCAAAAAAGGCCGCTCGGTGCCCCCTACTTGTATGGGGAGAACTTGAAAGTGCGGGTTTGTGAAACTGCCCCCTCCTGTAGGTTCCCCCTGCTGCGCGAGGGGAGTCGAAAATCTTATCGGTTCCCCCTACTTGTAGGGGGAACCTTACGGAGGGGGTTCCAGAAAGATCAGGCAACGGCTTTGACTGCAGCGCAAGCCGGAGCCGACCGCCCATCTCTTTGGCTATTCTATCGGAATCTCCACAATATCGCGCTCGCGCCACGGGGGGCAGGGCGGCTTCGGCGGCGTGTTGCCCCGATACCGCCAAATGCCCCAGATAATCGTCGGCTCCTTGCGCCTGGGCGGCTGTGCGGGGAACGGCGTGTATCCGTCGGTCAGCACAATAATCGCGTCGGGCGGTGGCGTGAGGCGTTTGGCGGCTTCGATTCCTGCAGGCATATCCGTGCCTCCCCCGCCTTTCATCTTGCCCCGCGCCAGTTCCCAATCGCGTCGGGTGAGTACCTGCACGGCTTCGTAGGGCACGGCGTCGCAGGGGATAATCGTGATGCGCGTGCGCAGCTGCTCCAGCACAGCGCGCACCTCCGCCATCGCCTGCGTCAGCTCGCGGTCGCTGATGGAGCCTGAGGTGTCCACCACCACCGCCACGCGCGGGCGGTACTCGCCCTGCAGCGCGGGCATCACAAAAGGCTTATAAATCTCAGCGCGGCGGTGCGGACGGCGGTAGCTGTAATCAATGCGCTGTCCAAACCCCTCGTTGATTGCGCCGCGTACCACGCGCTTGAGCTGCTCGCGCCAGTTCACGCGCGGTTTCATCACTTCCTCTGCCCAGCGCGTCCAGCCCGCGGGCATATCGCCGCGTGTTTTCTGCGCTTCCAGAATGCGCCGTGCGACCTCCTCGCGCAGGCTCTGGCGGTCGAAATCGCTCAGCGTGTGGGCGTCGGGGCTATCGGCGGGCAACTCCCACGGGCGCGGCTTGCCGTGTACCCCACTGCCCTCGTCCCAAACATTCCCCGTGGCACGGGCGTCCCCGCCCGTGCGTCCTTGCGTAGCGTCGGCGTCCCCGCCGACAGCTCGCTGCTCGGCGTTCGTGGCACGGGCGTCCCCGCCCGTGCTTTGGCTTCCTGTAGCACGGACATTCCTGTCCGTGCTCCCGTCGTCTGAGCCATCCGCCTGCTCTTCTTGTTCGCCCTCACCCCCAGCCCCTCTCCCACCGCGTGGGAGAGGGGAGCCGTCGGCGTTCGTGGCACGGGCGTCCCCGCCCGTGCGTCCTTGCGTAGCGTCGGCGTCCCCGCCGACGGCTCGCTGCTCCTGCTCACCCTCCTGCCCCAAACCACTGCCCTGCGCCTGCAGCTGCTGCGCCATCTGCTGCACTTGCTCCTTCAACTCCCTGTAATACCACTCCGCCAGACGCCCCGCAGGCAACCCATACTGCTGCGGCGTCGCTCCTACGGGTCC
>Ga0209289_100777_pt1 | contig 14718 bp, 13 predicted proteins | sample GXS110809BmetaG_FD_184121 | JGI IMG/M metagenome (GOLD analysis project Ga0209289, IMG submission 184121) | Hot spring microbial communities from Gongxiaoshe hot spring, China to study Microbial Dark Matter (Phase II) - GXS 110809B (SPAdes)... ...
TGTTAATGCATGCCAATCTGCAACAAAATAAAACGTATCATTGCCCTCGTCTTGCAATTTCAACCAATTTTCGAAGACACCAACGTAATGACCAATATGAACCCTGCCAGTCGGTCTTATACCACTGAGAATTCTCAAAATATTCAACCTCCTTCAATTAAAGTCGGTGACCCGAAATCCGGAGTCAGGAATCAGTATAAAATCGAAGTCAGAAATCCGAAATCCGGAATCAAAAAATGAAAAATAAAGGAATAACTTTTACGGAATCCAGAGTTCGGACTCCGGATTCCGGTTTTAAAACAGTGGTGCAAATCCTTGTTGACTCCAATATACTTTCATTGTCTCTTCGTAAAGTTCAAGAAGCATCTTTTTATGGCTTTCTTCCCAATTCGCAAGTACATTCAAAAGCTTTTTCATTTCGCTAGCTTCAACTCTTTCAGCGCTTAGTCTGTAAAATTTCTCAAAATCTTCCTCAATCAAATAAGCCATTCTCAATATACTTAAATCATTTGCCATTTCGTCGAGTGTTCCAGAGACAAGCTCGCTCTTTTCTCTCTCTTCAAAGAAATCAGTCTTAATTAGTTCGGACTCAATATCAATTTCGATGTCCTTTTGTATCTTTTCCATAAGCTTTTTTATAAATTGTACATGCTCTTCTTCCATCTTCCATAAACTTTCAAGTGTATCTTTTACATCCTTTGACTTCACTCTCTGAGCTTTCTCTTTGTAAAAATCTCTTCCTTCTATCTCACGTGCAAGTGCAAACCTCAAAATTCCAAGAAGCTTCTCCATTTTGGAACACCTCCCTTTTTCGGAATCCGAAATTCGGAGTCCGGAATCTGTAATTAGTTTCGAATGCCGAGTATCGAGTTGCGAGTGTTTTCTTCGGAATTCGAAGTCCGGAAAAATCTTTCTTTATTTTTCAGTTTTCTGATTCCGGACTCCGGTTTCCTTATTACGGTTTTGATGGTTTTTCACATTTCGTTTTTATCCACCAAATGTGTATTACTTTGCCTCCTTTTTCTTCTTGTTCGTACATCGTCTCTTCTATTCGACTATCGAATATCACATACCAGCCTTCTTTTAGTCCACTTCTTTCCATGTATTCTATCAATTGCCTCTTCCCTTCTTCGTATTTCCTTGGTGTTACATCCACTTTTATCTTCACTATGTACTTTTTCCCTTTGTATGTCAAAAGTAAATATACCCTTCCTCCTCCTATCTCAACTTCTGGATGGATTTCTCCTCCGAGTTCTTCCATGTACGTGCTCAAGAACAAATCAAGATTGTATTGGTACGCTCCTTCGTAAAGTCTTTGTCCTTTGAACATCTTCGCTCCACGACTTTTGATATACTCATCATATTTTTTCAACAGTTCGTTTAATTTCAATCCGTTCTCATCGATGTATACATTCAAATTCTCACGAAAGCTTATCATGTATTTTTGTTCTCCATTGATTCTTGGTTTGAATTTGGCGTATAGTGTTTTGTAATACAACGGTACTTTGACACAGCACACTCCATCACAATTATCTATTACTCCATGCAAATATAAAAACTTAATTCTATCATCGTACACGTTGAATTGGACAGTTTTCGGATCAAAGAGTATCTGAAGCATTAAATCTTGTTCCTTTTCAGCCTTAGATAAGATATTGGAGATATTTCTATCGATGTAGACGTAGGTAAAGTCGTACAATGTTTTATCGAAGTGTTGTTTGGTGATTAACTTTTCGTTTTTAGCTTTGTTTTCGACTAAATCGTATGCAAGGGCATTTGTTAAACCTGGTTGTCCAGTGGCGTTGTGCCAAATTAACTCTTTGACTTGCTCATCGAACATTTGATTTGTCTCTTTCTCATGTTGTGAGAGCAAATCGTATACTTGCTCTTTTGTAAAATACGGAAGCCAGAGATGTTCTGCTATATTAAATGGACTTGCGTTATCAGAGAGTACTCCGCTTAAATATCCTACACTTATCAGTATTACACTTCTTAAGCCTTCTTCTTTCCTGGAATGGTATACTTCTCTTATCATATGCAAAAAGTCGTTCATTATCTTTTCGTTTCCCAACAATTCAAACTCATCTATCATCAATATTATTTCTCTTTTTGATTTCTCTTTTAATTCCTTTATGCACTTTACAAATTCACCTATGTAATCTATCTCTGTTTCTATCGAAATGTCAATTTTCAATTTCTCCTTTAAAAACGCATTTATTTTATACACAAGCATCTCGATAAATTTCTTTTCATTATTTACACTTCCAAGGTTCTCGAAAGATATGAATATTGGCAGGTATATATCTTTGATTTTCTCAACGACATCGTTTAAAAAGGTTGTCTTCCCAGTCTGTCTGGGAGCAGAGATGGTGAAATATCGGTAATTTTCTATGTACTCAAGTGCTTTTTGCATCTCAACTGGGCGTTCAACATAATAGCAAGTTTCTTTATCAACAGGTCCTGTGGTGCAGAATCGTCTCATTGGAACACCTCTGTACTTGCCATGTTTAGCTTTGGTATATCTATTATTCTACTTTCCCAACAAATACAAGTATCTCTGCAACAGCTAAGTATAACTTAGACGGAATCATTTCAAGAACGTCAAGTTTGAATAATTCATCGACTAAATCGGGTGATTTAACTATAGGAACGTTATTTTCTTGGGCTTTTCTTATTATCATCTCCGCCAGATGACATTTACCCTTCGCTACAACGAAAGGTGCAAAGTCTTTACCAAGTTCGTATTTCAACGCAACGGCAAGTTTTTCCGTACATTCTTTGTCTTGAAAAACATCAGACATACGTTCCCTCCGAAAAGCTTAATAACTTAATGGCGACCAAGTGGAAGTTTCTTTTTAAATTTTCTTCGAGTTCTTGAATATTGTCTGGTATTTTTTCAAAATAAATCGTTGCACTGCTTACCAACCCTTCTTCGATTTTCCCGAATATCTTGTTGTCTTGTAAGAATATGTGAAATGTGCTGTTTTTTCTATCCATAAAGACTATCTTTCCTTTCTCACTTTTTAGACCATATCGACCTGATAGTAAGTTCAAGTAACGTTCAAATTTTCTATCCTCGTCATCAAGATTTTCACCATTCAAAAGTTTTTGAAGTTTCATTATCAGTGCGTTGTTTATATCGATTCTTTTCGATAATTCCTCCAAGAAAAGTGCAAGTGCAACAGAGATTAAGTTTAGGTGTTTATAGTTCATTTTTTCAACCAGTTTATCGGAAATTGCGATGAATTTTACTGCAGGGAGTTGTTCGAATTCCCCAGGTCTTTTTGCAACAACTTTTGCTAAATAATCACCTTTACCAAAATCTTTTACTTCTATTTTGGTTCCTTCCTTAGGCGCTTTCTTTTCACTTTTAATTATGTACTCACCATCTTTCGTCTTTATCTTTACATACTTACCGTATGATTCAAGTACAAGTCCGTATGTACGCACCTGCTATCACCTTTCGATCTTATCAAACACAGGTTCCAGTATTTCGTCGATATCAACGAAGAATATGTAACTTTTCTCTTTGTCGTTGTATATGTACCTTTGAGAGAATGGCTTGAAAAATCCATCTTTGAATTGTACAACGATGCTGGAATCTCCAATAGTTGCTTTCTTAACACCTTCCTGCCAGAGTATGACTCTCAAGATACTGTATTTTATTAAATTATTAACACTCTCGGGTAATTTTCCAAATCGGTCGATTAATTCATCACGGATGTCTAAGATTTCATCAACACTCAGAGTCGACGCTATTCTTCTATAAAATCTCATCCGCTCGAATGGATCGTATATATAGAACTCTGGTATGACTATACTGCCAGGTATCCCTTCAACTTCTGTGTCGATTTTGTTAATCATCTGTCCTTTGCTCTCAAGAACAGCTTCGTTAAGTAATTCAAGATAGTAATTTAATCCAACATCGTTTATGTATCCGTGTTGTTCTAAACCGAATATCGCACCGATACCCCTTATCTCCATATCTCGCATGGCTATCTTCAAGCCACTTCCAGGTCCAACGTAAGATTTGATAGCGTACAATCTTTCCAATACTTTATCACTGACGTGTTTTGGATGGAAGAAGTAAGCAAAAGAGATTTTATCGCTTCTTCCCACTCTTCCTCTAAGTTGATAAAGTTGAGCAAGACCGTATCTGTGTGCATCATCAACGATTATAGTATTTGCATTCGGTACATCGACACCATTTTCCACTATCGTAGTGCACAAAAGTACATCCGCCTTACCATGGAAAAACAAGTCTATCGCATTTTTCAATTCACTCTTAGGTTGCTGACCGTGACCTACAACTATCGATACATCTGGCAAAAGTTTTTTTAAGCGTTCGTACACATCGTATATCGTGTTTACACGGTTATGGACGTAAATAACCTGTCCTCCCCTTGTTAATTCCCTCATTATAGCTATCTTTATTATCCTCTCATCAAAAACGCCTATGTGTACTTGCGTTTCTTTCCTTCCAAACGGCGGTGTTTTCAGCTCAGAGAATTCTTTCAATTCAGAAAGTGCCATATGTAATGTTCTTGGTATCGGTGTAGCACTCATGGAAAGTACGTTGACATTCACCCTGAATTTTTTGAACTTTTCTTTTTGCTCAACTCCAAACTTTTGTTCCTCGTCTATAACAACAAGTCCAAGGTCTGAGAAGATAACGTTATTGAGTACACTGTGAGTACCAACTAACAAATCGATAGTGCCAGTTCGTACTCCTTTTAATATCTGTTCTTTTTCTTTTTTTGTCGTGAACCTATCAAGCAAAGCCACCCTTATACCAAAAGGTTTAAATCGTTCGGAGATGTTTTCGAAAAGTTGCTTTGCTAATACGGTTGTAGGTGCCAACAGTACTGCTTGCTTGCCTGAGACAATTGTTCTGAAGATGGCACGTATAGCCACTTCAGTTTTTCCGTATCCAGCATCTCCAACGATTAATCTATCCATCGACCTTTCGCTTGCCAAATCGTCAAGAACATCTTGGATAGCCCTTATCTGGTCTTCCGTTTCGATATATGGAAATGTCTTTGAAAATTCATTCTCTAATTCAGCATCGCCTGGCAAAGAAATTCCAGTTGTTGAATTTCTGATGTGGTGAATTAATATTAAGTCTCTAACTATTTGTTCTATGTTCCTTTTTACCTTCGATACCTTTTTACTCCACGTACCTTTTTTCAAAGAATCAAGTTTTACATTTACGTCGTCACCTATGTATTTATCTATAAGGTCTATTCTCTCGATAGGTACGTAGAGTGTTGAATCTGCAAAACTGAGCACTATAAACTCCCTCTGACCTTGCGGAGTGTCAACTTTTTTAATTTCTGAAAAACGTGCCAAACCGTATTTCTTGTGAACAACGACATCACCAATTTCAAGTTCCTCTTCAGAGATAACAGGAGCGGAAGGTATGTATTCTTCAACCGTTACTTCATGCTTTAATTCTTGCGGTATTTCTAAAGCAACTTCTTTGGCTGTGGATATGATTTCTTCGTAGTCTATTATTCCGTACTTTCGATAAGTTTCTTTCAGTTCAACGCTTTGGATTGAGTTCCTTATCTCTCTTTCGAAAGAAACGAAATGTTCGATTACCGACTTTTTATTGTACACTTCGAAACTTACTCCGTAATCTGTAAACGTGCCGCTGACATATTTGCCTGTGAATTGTTCTTCGGACGGTTCTAAGATTGCCTGGTTATCTTCTAAAACAAACTCTCTTGCCGGTAACAGTAGAGCTTGTTCGAGTTTTTCCTGAGTTCGTTGCGTTTTCAAATCGAATCGTTTTATCTCTTCTATCAGATTTCCGTACAATTCTATCCTCACAGGTACGTTATCTGGTCCAAGATAATCTATTATCTCACCACGTACCGAAAATGTACCACCCTCTCTAACGTTAAATACACGTTCGTAACCAAGTTTTGAAAACAACTCATATGGTGAGACAATTTCATCTCCAGGTTTTAGTACATACACATATTTTCTAAATTCTCCAGGTCTCATCACGTAGTGTAGTAGTGATCTCAACGTTGCTATGCCATTTAATTTTCCTTGGATCGCAAGGTATAGTGCGTATATCCTTCTTGATCGCACATACCAAGAAGGTCTCAAATTTTCGTAAGGTAAAACATCATAGTCAGGTATATAAAAATACCCTTCCAAGTTCGTCTCTTTTTCCGAAGGAACGATGAGTATTTTATTCACAGATTAATCACCCGCATGTTGTAATCCATACCAGCTTGCCTTTGCTTTTTTTCCGGATAAAGGAACGTGTAGATATCGCTTGCCAATAAATCCCTTTCAAACTGCCACATGTAAAGTTCTTCATCGATATCGAAGTTAACCTTTCCTTCCGCAATCTTCTTTTTCGCTTCTTCAAGTACATTTTTGTAAAGTGATGCCGTTGAGATGATAGGAACACTTGCACTTTTTTTAATCACTTTAAGTAACTCCCTACCCTTTTCTGTGAAGCCCAATACTCTCAGGTACTGTGGACCTTTTTCGTTACTCGTTTCCACATGCTCTTTATCCATATCGAATAGCACATGTAACATGGCACGTCTGATACGTGAATAAGTAAATCTTTTCGCTTTTACCTGTTCAACGAAACATTGCACATCGCCGCAATTCCTTGATGCTTCGTAGAATCTTAAATCAAGTCCTTCGTTGAAACTGTATATCCTCTCGAAATCTTCCCTTTTCATCTTCCTAAACATCGTGATTAAAAAATCCAGATATTCCCAAAAGACAGGTCCTCTTCCTTCTGAGAACTCACGGCTGAGAATTTCATACGTAGCTTGTGGTAATGCCTCCTTAGCTGAGCTAAATTCGTTGAGTTTTATCGCTTTGCGTATCGCACTTGCGGAAGAAAACTTTCCCTTGAACGTTTCATCGTTGTAGTCAGATCCAACTCTCTTTATCACATGTGGAGTGATCTTGCTATCGTATTTTATCAATGCTTTAACGTACTCTATGCCCAATATATCGTTTGATTTAGACAATTTCTCAACTTCGCTATTTAACACATCCATTAAGGCGTACTTTCTTGCATTTGGATAAGAATACCCAAGTTTCAGTTGCCTTTTGAATGCAACCTCGAATTCTGGCGTTTGAAAAGTCAAAAGATGAGCAACTTTTTTAAGAAATTCTATATCACCACTTTCACTACCAAACACGATATCGCTAACAACACCAGTTTTATGCAATACACCAACAGAGCCCAGTGCAAATCCACCGGCATCTTGTACAGCGTAAACGGTTGGAAGTTCAAATACGATATCTATACCACTTCTTAGTGCGATTTCACTACGTGCGAATTTATTCACTATCGCCGGTTCACCACGTTGACAAAAATTACCGCTCATAACGGCGATAGTGTAATCTGGACCAGTCAATTTCTTTGCCTCTTCAAGATGATGTAGATGTCCGAAGTGAAATGGATTGTACTCCACAATCACACCAAGGACTTTCATATCGATTCACGTTCCTTTATGTTCATTCAGAAAATTCCCTTCTCATGACTGTGAATTGCAATACGAATAATATCAAATTATAAGCAAAGTAAATAGCCGAAAGGTACATCATCTCTATAGTATTTCCCTTGTCTTGCAACAAATCGATACCTATCCAAGTTGGACCTGTGAAAGCAAGTTTGTAAACCTGCACAGTCAAGCTAACGCCTGAAGCGATAAACGCAAAAATTATATGAAAAGAAGCATTCCCACCCATAGCCTTAGAAACTGGATAGGTGCTTGTGAAAAATCCACTTGCGGAAATTAAAAGCAAAATGAAAAGCAAATACCTTGAATCGAGAAATGTTAATCCTGTTAAATTAGACACAATAGGTGCCAAGTACAAAACGGCAAGGTAAACGGCAAGCGATATAAAGCCAAAGACAAATGTTATAAAACCAACAAGTATCAAAAAATAATACTCACCTTTTCCAATCTCTTTTTGAATCCTTCTTTTTTCAGTTCTTTCAATGCGTCGTTCCAAGTGCCTATCGAATTCTCTTTCTGCGTTCATAGATAAACTGATTCCTCCTTTGAAAACTTATTATCGTATTTCCAAGAAAATTATACCACAGAAAAAAAGAATAAGCTAAAGTATACAAAACACTGTTAGAATAACTTTTGGATATATTTTACAATTGTCTGAGCTTTCTTTTGACGCTTTACAACATTTCACACTCTCTTGAAAGGTGTTATAATTGTTTTAGCATGACAAACTTTTATTTCATAAAATTGTGAAAGTAGGTGAAAATATGCTTTCTATGTTTACCGATACGACTTTCAGGGATGGTCATCAATCGTTAATTGCCACACGCATGAGCACGAAAGATATACTTGGAATAATAGAAGACGTAGATAGTCTTGGTTTTCAAGCTCTTGAAGTTTGGGGTGGAGCAACGTTCGATGTTTGCGTTAGATATCTCAACGAAGATCCTTGGGAAAGGATTAGAGAGATTAAGAAACGGCTGAAAAACGGCAAAACGCAGATGCTTCTCAGAGGGCAAAACCTTGTAGGATATCGCCATTACGCTGATGATGTTGTTGAGTTATTTGTCAAAAAAGCGATTGAAAACGGTGTTGAAGTAATAAGAGTGTTTGACGCACTTAATGATATACGCAACCTTGAAAAAAGTATAGAGGTGGCTTTAAAGCACGGTGCACATGTTCAAGGTGCGATGTCGTACACGACAAGCCCTGTTCACACAGTGGAATATTTCCTAAGCTATGCTCAATCACTTGTTGAAAGAGGTGTTCACTCTCTTTGTATCAAGGATATGGCAGGTTTACTAACACCTAAGATGGCGGGAGAATTGGTCAGTGGATTGAAAAAACGATTTGATTTACCGGTTGAAGTACACACCCATGCAACAGCTGGACTTGGTGAATTAGCGTATATAACGGCGTTTTTAGCAGGTGCAGATATAGTCGATACAGCGATATCACCTTTTGGTATGACAACAAGTCAGCCAGCGTTTGAGGCTATATACTATTCGTTCTCAGAATACAAAAAATTGCCAGAAATAGACTGGAAAAAAGTCGATAAAATAGTAAAATATCTTTGGGATGTAAGAAAAAAATACGAAAGTTACGATGTGAAGATGTACAGCATAGATCATAGGATAATCACTTCACAAGTACCCGGTGGAATGTACTCTAATCTTGTTAAGCAGCTATCCGAACAAAAAATGCTCGATAAACTCGATGCGGTGCTTGAGGAAATACCAAGAGTACGTGCAGACCTTGGCTATCCACCTCTTGTCACACCGACAAGCCAAATCGTGGGAGTCCAAGCTGTGCTTAACGTCATGACAGGTGAAAGATATGCAAAAGTCACAAGAGAGGTAAAAGATTACGTAAAAGGACTATACGGAAGACCACCTGCACCAATTGATGAAGAGTTAATCAAGAAAATCCTGGGCGATGAAAAACCGATAGAAGGTAGACCAGCCGATTACATAGAACCAGAACTTGAAAAAAGAAGAAAAGAAATAGGAGTCTTAGCTGAAACAGATGAGGAATTGCTAATTTACGCTATACTTGGCGAAGTTGGAAAACAGTATTTGAAGAAAAAATACGACGAAAAGATACAAGTTGATTGGACACTCGTTGAAAGTCTTGAAGGAGGATATCCGGTTTGATAATAGGCATCGGTAACGACATATTGGATATATCTCGTGTAGATGTGAAACTCGAAAGAAGAATTTTAACAGACGAAGAAAGAAGTTCGAAAGAGACTATAACACAAGAGTACTTAGCAGGAAGATTTGCGTTAAAAGAAAGTTACTTCAAAGCACTTGGCACAGGTTTGAATGGTAATTCATTTCAAGATATATCGTTTCTAAACAGACAAGATGGTAGTATATACGCAAAAATACATAGGTACACGAAACCAAAATTCAGAACTTACAATTTTTTTCATGTTACACTTTCGCACGATAAATTCGCCATAGCAAGCGTAATTTTAGAAAAAGTAAGAGGAAAAATATACATCGGTATAGGAACGAACCTTGGGAATAGACAAGATAACATACAGAAGGCTATAAAGCACTTGGAAGAAATATCTGATGTTCTAAAAGTATCACAAATCATCGAAACTTCACCTTACGGAAAGACGGATCAACCGAATTTCTTGAACTGTGTTGTTGAAATAGACACAGAACTAACACCAAACGAATTGATACATAGTTTACTTGAGATAGAAGAGAAGATGGGAAGAGTTAGAATAGAAAAATGGGGTCCAAGGATTATTGATCTTGATATACTTTTTTATGGCAATTTGGTTATTCAAAATGAACAACTCACGGTACCGCATTACGATTTCGAAAATAGAATGTTCTTCGTTCAACCGATGTATGAACTTGATCCAAACTTTGTGCACCCATTGTCTGTAAAATCGATGAAGGATATCTTTACAGAGCTTAGAGGTGAAACGAAGTGAACGATAACAAGGATTTGGACATTTTAAAAATCGAAGAAGAAATCGATCAAGCTATAGAAAACGAAGATTATGAAAAACTCAACGAATTACTCGATAAACGTCAGGAAATATTGGGATCACTTCCCGAAGAGGTGTTAAGAGAAATATACGAACGGGATAAGAAACGACAAGAGATACTAAGCCAGAAATTAGCCGAATTCAAAAACATCACCAAACAAATCGAAGAAGGCAAAAGAATGGTACAGTCTTACATACAACAAGACGACAAAGGGCAGATGTTTAATAGTGAAGGGTGAATGCAAAGGGGGGTTAACGATGGCGAATATCGATGAGAGATTCCAACAAGCGAAAGAGAAATACGAAGAGGTTGTGAAAAAATCTATATCAAAAGTTCCAGAGAGAAAAGAAGTATTCTATTCAACATCAGGTTACGAAATCAAAAGACTTTACACACCGGAAGATATCGCAAATCTCGATTATATGAACGATTTGGGTTTCCCCGGTGAATATCCGTTCACACGTGGTGTTCAACCAACGATGTACCGTGCAAGACACTGGACGATGAGACAATACGCAGGATTCGGAACAGCTGAAGAATCGAATAAGAGATACAAATACCTCCTTGAGCAAGGTCAGACGGGGCTTTCTGTTGCATTTGACCTACCAACACAGATAGGATACGATTCAGATGACCCAATGGCTGAGGGTGAAGTTGGTAGAGTTGGCGTTGCTATAGACTCTCTTGAGGATATGGAGATACTCTTCGATGGCATACCACTTGATCAAGTAAGTACATCGATGACGATAAACAGTACAGCTATGATATTACTCTCCATGTACATCGCCGTTGCGGAGAAACAAGGCGTATCTCAGGATAAATTGAGTGGTACGATACAAAACGATATACTGAAAGAATACATCGCAAGAGGTACGTACATCTATCCACCCGAACCATCGATGAGACTTATAACGGATATATTCGAATACTGTTCTAAATATATGCCAAAATGGAATCCAATCAGTATAAGTGGTTACCATATAAGAGAAGCAGGTTCAACGGCAGTTCAAGAAGTTGCATTTACACTCGCCGATGGTATAACTTACGTTGAAGCTGCTATAAAAGCTGGACTTGATCCAAACGTATTCGGTAAGAGATTGTCGTTCTTCTTCGCAGCACACAACAACTTCCTTGAGGAAATTGCAAAGTTCAGAGCGGCAAGAAGGTTATGGGCGAAGATAATGAAAAACAGATTTAACGTAACAGATCCAGAAGCGATGAAATTGAGATTCCATACACAAACAGGTGGATCAACATTAACAGCTCAGCAACCGATGAACAACATAATAAGGGTTACAATACAAGCACTCGCAGCTGTGCTTGGTGGTACACAATCATTACACACTAACAGTTATGACGAAGCACTTGCACTTCCAACAGAAGAATCTGCAAGAATTGCATTAAGAACGCAGCAGATAATCGCATACGAATCTGGCGTATCCGATACAATTGACCCACTTGCGGGTTCTTATGTTATCGAAGCGATGACAAACGAAATAGAAAAGAGAGCAATGGAATACATCGAAAAGATAGACCAGCTTGGTGGAATGGTGAAAGCGATAGAAACTGGATACGTGCAAAAAGAAATCCACGAGAGTGCGTACAAACACCAATTAGCCGTTGAAAAAGGTGAAGAAATAATAGTCGGTGTAAACAAATTCACAATAAAAGAAGACTTAAAGCAAAAAGAAGTATTAAAAGTTGACCCAGAACTTGAACTGAAACAAAAAGAGCGACTCAAGAAACTCAGAGAAAAAAGAGACAACGAAAAGGTTAAAAAGTTACTCAACAAGATAAAAGAAGTTGCATCAACCGATGAAAATCTCTTCCCATACGTACTCGAAGCGGTAAAGGCATATGCAACAGTTGGGGAAATAAGCAATGCACTTAGGGAGGTATTTGGAGAATACACGGAAACTGTGATTGTTTAATAAGTAACTATACGGAGGTTAAAAAATAGATGGAACAGCTAAAGCTGTTTGAATTTAGCGAAGTGCAAAAGGACCTTTTAAATTTAAAAGAAGCGAGTCAATGGGCAAGTAAATATCTAAACAAAAAAGTTACAACGTCAAATATATCATATTTAATCCAGTATGGAAAAATAACGAACTACGGTACAACGGGTTCGCCACTTGTAAGTATAAACGAATTAAAAAAATATTATGATGAAAACGTAAAAAGTATCGTTAAAGATTACATAAATGATGAGGATATCGATTGGCATTTATCATTCTCTCAACTTAAGGAATCTGAAAGAACCAAGCATGTTCACAGATTACATCCGTACAAAGGGAAGTTCATTCCCCAACTTGTCGAGTACTTCTTAGATGAGCATGTGGATGAATACAAAAGAGAAGTCTATTTTCGCAAAGGAGATATCATCTTAGATCCATTTTGTGGAAGCGGAACAACCTTAGTACAATCAAACGAGCTTGGCATTCATGCCATAGGAATAGACGTCTCTTTTTTCAATGCACTTATTTCAAACGTCAAAATTAACAAGCAAAACATCACAATCCTTGAAAAGATAGCTTCAGAATTAACAACAAAATTAAAAGAATTGCAGAGTCAAAAAAATATCCAAGATTTCGAAGAAGAATTACAACAAGAACTTACAAAATTCAATGCCACTTACTTTCCATCTCCAGATTACAAGAAGCAAGTTAGACAAGGAAACATAGACGAAAAAACATATGCGAAAGATAAGGAAATAGGTTTTCAAAGAATATACGAAAGGTTGTTGAATAAGTACAAAATATCCATAGAGAACAAAGGTGAAGGGAAATTTTTAGAAACGTGGTTTTTACCATCTGTAAAAGAGGAACTCGAATTTTTAAGAGATGAAATAATGAAAATTGAGGAAGATAACATAAGAGATGTTTTCATATTAATACTTAGTCGTACGGCTCGCTCGTGCCGAGCCACAACACATGAAGATTTGGCAACGTTGAAATCACCCGTTAAGTCAACGTACTATTGTAAAAAACATATGAAAATATGCAAGCCAATATTCTCAATTTCTGAATGGTGGAATTATTATATCTCAGACACAATTAAAAGATTAAAAGAGTTCGACAAAATAAGAACCGACACTTTCCAAATTTGTTTAGTAGGTGATAGTCGTAGCATAGACATTCAAAACGAATTAAGTAAGAAAAATAAAGAATTTGCAGAGTTAGTAAAAACTAAAGGAATAAGAGGTATATTCTCAAGTCCTCCGTACGTTGGTTTAATAGACTATCATGAACAACATGCATATGCCTATGAATTATTTGGATTTCCAAGGAACGATGAACTGGAGATTGGCTCTATGTCAAAAGGTCAAAGTAAAAAGCAACAGGAAGAATACATAATCAACATATCCAAGGTACTCTTGAACATGAAAAAATACCTCCAAGAAGATTACGACATATTCTTAGTTGCTAATGATAAATACGGATTGTATCCAAAGATTGCTGAATTATCCAACATGAAAATCGTTAACGAATTTAAAAGACCGGTATTGAATAGGGTTGAAAAAGATAGAAATAGACTTTACACTGAAAGTATATTCCACTTAAAGGAGAAGAAATAAGTAATGCTGGACATGGATTTGAAAGAAAAAATAGTAGAAAACATAAAAAGAACTATAAGAATTAAGTTGTCGAAGTATAAACCTGAAAGTAAAAGTATGCCATTCCACTACAGACTAATAGGTAAAGATAAGATGGCACTCTTTTCTTTTATCCATTCGTTGAACACTACATTTGGTACGTCAATTTTCGAACCTGTAGCAGAACTAATAGCCTCAAGTAGATTTAAAAATGTGAAAAGACAATTCAAAGTTGGTGAAAAAATAAATCCTGAAGCACTAAAAGAAATTCAAAACATCGTCACAGAACTAACAACCACAGGTACACCAAATAAAATTAAGGAAATTGAAAGGTTGAAAAGAGCTTTGAAAGTTGGTAAAAAACAAGTTAGTATAAAATCCGTAAAGGCGGATCTTTACTTTGAAGATTTCCAAGGAAAAGTTTTTTTGATAGATATCAAAACTCCAAAACCAAATATAACGGAGTTTAAGTCTTATAAGAGAACTTTATAGAAATTCTCGGCTCTAAAACCCCGCATTTTAATGCACGGATACAGAGCCGTTTTGTTAATTAAACACTGTGTGGTATAATTCTTTTAGTACATCTCAAAGTGTGGTGATGTGTTTGAAACAA
>Ga0209289_100778_pt1 | contig 14710 bp, 15 predicted proteins | sample GXS110809BmetaG_FD_184121 | JGI IMG/M metagenome (GOLD analysis project Ga0209289, IMG submission 184121) | Hot spring microbial communities from Gongxiaoshe hot spring, China to study Microbial Dark Matter (Phase II) - GXS 110809B (SPAdes)... ...
TCCTCAGACCCGGCGACGTTGTAAAAGTCATGGGAGGAGTTAAGCCTAAGCCTCAGGGCAACACGCTCAACATAGAGAAGCTTCAAGTAATCCAGCTGGCTCAACATCAGATGGTCAGGCCTCCCACATGCCCGTCATGCGGAAAGCGGATGGACTCCGCAGGCTTTGGAAAAGGCTTCAGATGCAAAAGCTGTAGAATGAGAACAAACAAACCCGAGATAACTGTTGAAGAGAGAGTGTTGAGGCCCGGTTTTTACGAGGTTTCGGTTTCAGCGCGAAGACATCTGTCCAAGCCTTTATGCATTCAGGATGTTTCCCCTACGACAAACTCACAATAAGGGTCTCCAGCACCAATACATTTGTTTTCAACACATTTTTCAACACCGAAGAGCTCGCTGAAGATTCCAGCCAGCATACCTCTAACCATGTTGCTGAAAGGTTTGCCATAATTTCCCGCAACAGAGCATTCATAATTGTTCTCAAGCTTGATGATTGCTGTTTTCTTCTGCAAATCTACCGATAAATCCAGAACTCTTGCAGAACTGTGAAGTAGCCACCAATATTTCATGTATTGTGGGAGAAGATGTAGATTCTGACCCAGCACATTTCTCAACTTTATCCAGGAGCCTTTACCAATGTTTAATCCAATGTGGTATAGCAGGGCTTCGCCAGCCGTTCCGAGCTGCCGTCTTATTTCCCAGACCATCTCCCTTATTGTAGGCTCTCTGAAGATTATGGCTCTGTCGCCTATGAGCTTCAACGGAAAATGTAGGTCATCCACCAGCATGTTAGGCAGCTGTTTACCGACGAAAGAAACATTCTTCACAACGGTAAGGATGTTCAAGCTTTTGGCCAGCTGTTCAGCCGAGACATTTTTACCGGTCAAGTCCACGATGACGTTGGTTTCAACCCACTGTCTTTCCTTCGAATAATCCGTTGTAGTAGTGTAGACACTTACTACGTTTACACCGTATGAGGCGAAGACCGACAAAACCTGAAGCAACGCGCCTGGCACGTCGGAAAGCCTGACGTTAAAAAGAAATAGTTCATGGTCTCCGCATAAAACCGCTCTTGGGCTGTCTATGGGCGAAACCATCAGCTGAAAGGTCTACTATCGACTCTTATTTGTCTTTCGGTAGTTTTAGAATGCTTCGGACAGCTTTAGCCCAGTTTTTTGTCATTTTGAGAAAATCTCGAGAATAGCGTCGTCAGCCAAGGCAACACCATAGCCTGCAACTGCGCGGATAGCACGTATTATCAATCCGAGAACCTGAGCCTCCTTCTCAGGTCTTTTGATGACCTTGCTGAACGCTTTCGCGTAAAGTTCTCTCACCGTGTCCATGCTGTCTATCACGCTGCTCGCTAGAGCTAGGTCGTCTTTCAACAAAGCCTTTAACGAATCGTCTAACATTTTATCAACTTTCTCGCCCATCTCCGACACGAGCTCAGCTATCTCAGAGTTTGTTTCACCCACCTCCTCAACCCTCTCCGCTATCTTCATACAGTAGTAAGCAACCCTGCCCAGCTCCCTGACAGCCACTATCCTGACGACGAGGCTTGAAACATCCTTAACCTTCACAGCCTCCCTCACGGCGCTGCTCCTCAACGCTTGGAAACAAATACGCATCATCAGCCTGTAGAGACGTGTAAGCTCCGCCCCCCGCTCGTAAGCGTCTCGGGCCAGCATTCTGTCACCGCTGCGTAAAGCGTTGACAGCATCGCGTAAAACTGCGCGTGAGAGATGGGTAAACCTTTCCAGCAGGGCGTCAACCTGAAACTTCGAGGGGTCGACAAGCGATTGGAGAACTATTCTGTCAGCGTAGTCCTCGACGATTTCAACCCCAACAAGGTTTTCGACAGCTTCTCTGACGCTTTTCTTATGCGCTAGGCTCATTTTGCCGTCTGAGACAACCTGAGCAACGTCATGGCCCATGATGTAGAAGTTGACAATCGCTAGGCTGAGGAGCTTCGGGTCTTTAAAGTCGGCGATTTTGATGGTTTTGCTCACCACTGTGGGGCGTGGCGCTGCAGGCAGGAGAACAATCCTGTCATCCTCAAGCTCCACTTTGACGACATGCTTCTTGTCCAGCCCTAGAGATTTGACGAACTGTTTGGGGATTGTTACGATGTAGGTGCCGCCGGCCGTTGTCTGGATTGTACGCACAAACACGGTAATAACCGTATGATGCATAATATATGCATTATGTATATAGGCCATGCGAGCACCTACAGACGATACGTATAAATTACGAGGAGTTAAAACAAACAAGCCCGGACATGAACCCGTTACTCGAGGCACAGACGGCTGAAGAGCTTGAGAGGGTCTGGAAAAGCCCACGCTGGAACGGTATACTGAGAACATACACGGCCGAAGACGTGCTTAAGCTGCGGGGCACTTGGAAGATAGACTACACGATAGCCCGCCTCGGGTCAGAGAAATTCTGGAAGATGCTCCACACCTCCGACTATATTCTGACAGCCGGCGCTCTGACAGGCAGCCATGCCATCCAGCTGGTTGAGGCTGGTCTAAAAGCAATCTACGTAAGCGGCTGGCAGGTCGCAGCGGACAACAACCTTTCGGGAAACATGTACCCCGACCTAGGCCTCTACCCGTCCAACAGCACCCCCCACCTAATCATGAAAATAACTAGGGCTCTTCAACGCGCCGACCAGATACAGCATCTCGAGAAAAGAAACAACCACATCGACTACTTCGCGCCAATCATAGCGGATGGCGAAGCCGGGTTCGGAGGCCCGTTACACGCTTTCGAGCTTATGAAAGCGATGATAGAGGCTGGCGCGGCTGCAGTCCATTTCGAAGACCAGTCCCCCAGCGAAAGACGCTGCGGCCACTTGGGAAGCAAGGTTCTCGTACCCACCAAACGGTTCATAAACATTCTCACAGCGGCGCGGCTGGCGGCCGACGTGCTCGGCGTCCCCTCGATAATAATCGCCAGAACGGATGCGATAGGCGCTCAGTATCTGACAAGCGACGCCGACCCAAGGGATAGAAAGTATTTGACAGGCGTCAGGACTCAGGAGGGATATCACGCGATAAGGAGCGGTATTGAGATGGCTATCGACAGAGGTCTGGCTTACGCGCCTTACGCTGAGATGCTTTGGTTTGAGACATCTCAGCCATCTTTAGAGGAGGCAAAACAGTTCGCCGACGCAATCCGCAGAAAATATCCCGGCAAGCTTCTGGCCTACAACCTCTCCCCCTCTTTCAACTGGGTCAAACTTCTTGACGGCGAAACGCTGGCTGAGTTCAACAAAAAGCTGGGGCAGATGGGTTACAAATTCCAGTTCATCACCCTCGCGGGCTTCCACACACTCAACGCATCCATGTTCGAGCTTGCAAAAAACATCGCAGAGCAGGGTGTGGAGGCCTACGCCAGCTTCCAGTCGAAGGAAATAGAGCTGGAGAAGAAAGGCTTCAGAGGCTTCAAACACCAGCGCTTTGTGGGCGTCAACTACTACGACGAGGTTTTGATGACGATAGAAGGCGGGGAAACGATCACGGCGTTGACAAACTCCACCGAAAACAGCCAATTCGTCTAAAAAGCTTAAATCTTTCATAGAAAGACTAACGGGGCGAAGACTTATTGTCGTCCGTTGTGTTGAAAAAGCAGCCTCAGTCAGAGCAAAAACAAGTCCTAAGCCGTGAAGCCCTAGAATTTGTCGCCGACCTCATAAAACGTCACGGCCTGGGTCTGCAGCGTCTTTTGCAAGAACGCATGGATTTGACGGCTAGGCTTAAGCGTGGCGAGAGGCTTGACTTCCCAGCCGAAACGTCTGAGGTGAGAAGCTCCAGCTGGAGTGTGGGCGAGATTCCCCACGACCTCAAGGTCAGGCACGTGGAGATAACAGGGCCCGTGGACAGGAAGATGATGATAAACGCGTTAAACTCGGGAGCCGATGTATACATGGCGGATTTCGAGGACTCTTTCTCACCCGTATGGGAGTCGACGGTTCAGGGTCAGCTCAACCTCATCGACGCCGTGAGACGCACAATTGAGTACAGAAGCCCCGAGGGCAAGCTGTACAGGCTTGCTGAGAAAACGGCCACTCTCATGGTAAGGCCACGCGGCCTCCATCTTATCGAGAAAAACATGTTAGTCGACGGTTCTCCCGCTCCAGCAGCCTTGTTTGACTTCGGCCTCTATCTCTTCCACAACTATGAGGAGCTGAGGCGGAGGGGTACGGGTCCCTACTTCTACCTTCCCAAGCTCGAAAGCTATCGTGAAGCCCGTTGGTGGGCTGAGGTGTTCGCCGACGCCGAGAAAACGCTAAACCTACCTCATGGCACGATAAAATGCAGCGTGTTGATCGAAACGATTACAGCCGCTTTCCAGATGGATGAAATCCTCTACATGCTGCGGGATTACGTCACAGCCCTCAACCTCGGCAGATGGGATTACATCTTCAGCTTCATCAAAAGGCTTGGACATGACCCGCGTTATTTGATGCCCGACCGAAGCCTCCTCACAATGGACAAACACTTCCTCCGCTCCGCAGCCCTTCTTCTCGTCAAAACATGCCATAGACGGGGTGCATACGCGATAGGCGGCATGGCTGCTCAGGTTCCGATAAGAGGAAATCCGGAGGCGCAGCAGAAGGCCTTCTCCAAAGTCAGGGAGGACAAGCTGCGGGAAATATCACAGGGCTTCGACGGTGCTTGGGTTGCGCATCCAGACCTCGTCCCCTTGGTGAAAAACCTCTTCTTAGAAAACATGCCGGGCCCCAACCAGCTTCACGTAACCCATGACAACCTTACAATAACCGCTGAAGACCTGCTTAAAATCCCAGAGGGCGAGAGAACAGCGGAAGGAATGAGGGCCAACATGGAGGTTGGGCTTAGGTATCTGGAGTCTTGGCTGCGGGGGAACGGCTGTGTGGCGATTAACTATCTGATGGAGGACACCGCAACCTTCGAGATCGCCAGAGCCTTGATATGGCAATGGGTTAAGCATGGAGCAGCCCTCTCAGACGGCCGCCGGGTTACGCCGCAGGTCTTCGAGGAAGAGCTGAGCAATGTTTTGGAGAAGCTGAAGAATGAAATGGGTCCGGAAAACTATAAACTGTTAAAGTTCGAGCTTGCTGCGGAATTGCTCCGTAAAACCGTGTTGAACGAGGATTTCATAGAGTTCACACCCCCAATCGCATACGACTATCTTGGTTAACTCTATATCGATCTGGCTGAACCATATAGTGGATGAAGTTTTTCGCAACAACCTACTCTGGTCTCGAGGACGTCGCAGCCTCTGAAATCTCAAAGCTGTTAAACATAGAAGCTGAGCGTGACGTGGAGAAGGTGTTTTTCGACGGCTCGCTTGAGGATTGTGTGAAGCTAAACTACGGCGGCCAGACAGTTAACAAAGTTTTCCTGATGCTGCTTAAGGACAAGGTAGAGGGATTGTCGGATGTTGAGACGCTAGCTCAATCCCTCGACTACACGTGGGTTATCGAAAGAGATCAGAGCTTCGCCGTCAGAGCTGAACGGATAGGCGTTCATTCATTCACCAGCTTGGATATCGCTGCTGCTGTTGGCAAAGCAGTGATAGAATCCTACAAAGCAGCCACTGGCGTCAGGCTAAAAGTGGACCTCAGACAACCGGACGTTGAAATCTGCGCAATCCTTAGGGACAGCGAGCTGTTGATAAGCGTAAACACCACGGGTGAATCACTACACAGAAGATACTATAGAGCTGGCTATCATAGAGCCGCTCTCTCCCCTAACATCGCCAACGCGTTAGTAAGACTTTCAGGCTGGAAACCCAGCCAATCCCTCCTAGACCCTTTCTGCGGCTCCGGAACGATTCCTCTTGAAGCTGCGTTGTACGGGTTATGTGTCTCTCCAGGCCTGAGACGCGGCGTGCTCGCCTTTGAGAAGCTCAAGTTCATCGACCCTGATGTTTCTGCACGATGCAGGATGGCTCTTCATAAAATGGAGAAAGTTGGTGAAAGGCTTGAGATAACGGGCTTAGACATTTCTACGAATTCAATAGCGGTTGCTCAATCGAGCTTAGCGCAGTCGGGGCTTGGTGAAACGGTAAAATTCATGGTGGGCGATGTTTTAGCGCTTGAAAAATTCCTGGAACATGATGTTGACAGGGTTGTCTGCAACCCGCCTTTCGGTGTGAGGATGAGGCTTAAAGAACCTGCGAAGTTCTACACGGAAGCATTCACATCCATCCGTCGCTCCTGCCCAGACGCCACGCTTACAACCATCGTGAGCAAGCCAACGATAGCGGTGAAAGCCATGGAAACGTCAGGCTACACCCCAATATCCATCAGAAAAATCCTGTTAGGCCCTGTGGCAGGTTATGTGCTGACAGCAGTCTAACATTTTGTAGTGTGCAATGGGTTAATAAGTGGTTTTCGGATGGTGCGTTGAGCCGGCATGCACGATGATCTGTCCGTGGAAGTGCGGGAGAGCGAGGAGGAGGTTCTGAAAACGCTTTCGACAGCGTTAGACGGAGACATGAGCTTCACAGGCATGCGGCGTGTCCTCGGCATACATCAGGAAAAGCTCTCCAGAATCCTCAAACGGCTTGAAAAATACGGACTAGTCGACAAAACCGAGCGTGGATACAGACTAAGCGGAAAAGCCCGCCGTCTGATGTCAGAAAAAAAGCAAGAGCCCAGCCATGTGCTCGTCAACACGGTTGTGGACGATGTGGGGTTGGTTTTGGCTGGGGTGGTGGCGCTCAGAGGTCGGTGGGTTGAGGATATGAGGTGGCTGGGATACAGCGTTGAGGAAGGCGCTCACACGCTCCGATGGATTTCTCAGGATGGTGCGGTTCGTATCACGCTCAGGTTTAAAAACGGTAGGCTCAGGGTTGAGAGCAACGTAAGCAGCAGGAAAGCAGCTCGAGCGGCCATAGCCATACTGCGTAAAGCTTACGAGCTGGCCCTCGCCGACACAACCGAAACACCTATGAAAGCGATGACAGCAACCCCGTTCAACATAGCTGCATAGATGTGACCGACTTCGCCGTAAAACAGTCGCTAAACCCCTCCAAAATCCATTATCTACGAGAAAACATGACCACGATAGTTGGTTTGAAAGCAGTCGACGGAGTAGTTCTCGCATCGGACAGAAGAGCTAGCAAAGGCTTCTTCATAGCCTCTAAGACGACGCAGAAAATCATGAAGGTTGACGACAGCTTGGCCGTTGCTGTGGCAGGTCTTCTCTCAGACGCGGTTTACTTAGTCAACGTCGTCAGAGCTGAGAGAAAGCTGATAGCTTTGAAACGCGGCTACCCGCTGTCGGTAGCGGAGTCGTCGAAGCTGATAGCCAACCTCTTCTACAGCGGCATGCGTAACTATATTCCTTACTTCGCTGAGCTGATAGTTGCGGGAGTCGACGACGAAGGGCCCCACGTCTTTAGCAGCGACATGAGCGGCTCGATGGTCGCTGAGGACTTTGTCTCGTCAGGCTCAGGCTCCCCCGTCGCATACGGTGTTCTCGAAAGCCTCTACACACCCAACCTAAGGCTGGAGGAAGCACGGAGCATAGCTGTTAAAGCTGTCGAGGCAGCCATGCAGCGAGACCTAGGCTCAGGCAACGGCGTCGACGTTCTCGCAATACCTGTGAAAGGTGGCTGAAGATGGGCGTAGACCCTTCAAGGTTCCAGATGTTCTACGGCCCTGAGGGCAGGATGACCCTTGTCGACAGAGCTCTCGAAGCCGTGATGCGTGGAGCCATAAGCCTAGGGCTTCGGTTCCCATCCTTCGCAGTCGTTGCCAGCATGGTAAAGCCGACGAGGAAGTTGATGAGGCCCAGCGACAAAGTCTTCACAATCGACGACCACGTGGGCATAACTGGGTCCGGATACATCAGCGACCTCTACCGGGTGGTCGACCACATGCGTGTCGAGGCCCAGCGGCACAGGCTTTTGTTCGACGCTCCTATGGACGTCGGGTCCATTGTCGACTCTGTGAGCAGCTACTTCCACGGCTACACCCTCTACCCTGTAAGGCCTCAGGGCGTTGCTGTAATCATAGCGGGCGTTGACAAGCTCGGCGTCCAGCTCTACCAAGTTGACCCGAGCGGCACAGCCTTCAACGGCGACGCCTTCGCAGTAGGCATGAACAGCGACAAAGCCCTAGAGATAATCGAGAACGAGTACAGGCCCGACATGAAGCTGGAAGAAGCCGTCAAGATGGTTGTCTCAGTCGTGGAGAGGGTAGGCAACCCAGAGCCAGCCATACAATACGGATATATCAGCTTGGACAACCCCGTTTTCACGAGAAAGAACATCAACAACCATTCAAACACCTCCACGTAGGCAGAGCAGCCAAAGAGGAACAAGCCGAACCCCGTCAACAACCTCCTCTTTATTTTTCGTCACAACAACACCACTATCAGAGCCATACTTGTCCATGAAACGCCTAATCGACCGAAGGTCATCTTGCCTAACCTCACCCACATACTTCACCTCAACAGGAGTTTTGTCGACCAGAAAATCAACCTCACTCCCATCCTCACGCCAATAATACCTCGCCTGCAACGTAGACGCAACAAGGCTCTCAGCATACTTGTCATCAGAAGGGTTGAAGGGAAGCATGAGCACTGGATGGTAGGGATATATCCGTGCAAGCTTCCGTGAAACCGAACGAGTTGATGGCCTGAAGTTCATGACACGACGTGTGAGCAGCGACGCCTCAAGGTAGAACAAGCATCTGTAAATCGTTGTCTTAGCACGTTTCATGTCCCGTGAAAGGCTGTCAACTGAAAGGTAGGTTGCGGGGTTGGTGAGGAAGTTTTGCATAATCGACTCGATTAAGAGAACATCAACATCTCTAAAGTGCAGCGGAATGTCCTTAAACAAAACTGGCTCCAACACAGCCTCCCTAACATAGGTTTTGATGAAAGCCTCGTCATCCTCGTGAACAATTTCAGGAAAAGGCCTTTTCAGATATCTTTCAAACTCTTTCCTCAGCTCCTCCGAGTAAAGCTGAGGCTTCGACACATCTGCCTTGCTTTCGACGAACAACAAGTATTCTCGGAAGCTTAGAGGCTTCAGCTCATAGTATAACGCTCGGCCAGCAAGAGACCGTTTGGCCTCGGCAAGAAGGTTTAGTCCCGCAGAGCCTGAAACAACGATTCGGATGTTTTTGTAGTTGTCGTAAAGCAGCTTGAGCTCCGAAGCCCAATCAGGAGATTTCTGAGCCTCGTCCACGAAAAGGTAGAGGGCCCCTGTTCTGTAGTTTTCGCCAGTCAACTCTGTAAAGTCCTTCAGGCATCCGACCACGCCTTTCCGCCGTGCTTCCGGGTCGTCGAAGCTGACATAGATTATGCGAAGAGGTTTTGTTCCTTGTACGATTAAGTGTTTGATTAGCTGGAAGAGTAGGGTTGATTTTCCAACACGTCTGAGACCCACTACAACTTGTATGTACTTTCTGAAAAGACCGTTTGAAAGTGTCTCGAACAGATCTCTATGTTTGGGAGGGGCTAAGCTTTCGTCGACTGTTGAGGTTTTCCACCACGGGTTCAGCTCGTCTATGCGCACATTCGTTTTTTATGGAAACGAATACATAGGTTTTTCGTTCTCTATGGAAACGAATGTCTGTTTAGGGGCCGACCACGAGCATGGTGAGCGTTGACCTAACTTTCTCCAGCCGCCTTATGCTCCATGAAACGATTTCCTTAAGCTTCTCCATCGAGTCCGCCTCAACCTTGGCCACGATGTCGTAAACCCCGTAGACCACGTACGCCTCCTTAATGTAGGCGATTTTCTTCAGCTCGTTCACAACCTCCTCCTCAGCGCCTATCTCCGTGTTGATCAAGACGAATGCAGAAGGCATCTATCCTCGCATAAACGCCTTCACACCCATATATAAACACTCAGAGTTTACGAAAAAGCCGCAATGCAACACCATTCTGGAGAAAGGTTTCATTCACTGTGGGGAATGTCTGCAGACCGATGTATGTTTCTCGACGTTCAGCCTGTCAAAGGCCTAATCAACGTTCACCCGCTACCATACGACAGGTAAGGTTTTCTGTTGCATGGTGATATGCTGCTGCATGCGTTTTCATAATCACACATCCCATAAAGCATGCTACAGACAGCAGGCTGAAATGTCGTGAAAACCACAAATTTATATAGATGTCATGACGGCGTTTGTCTCAAAGCCATGGAGTCTGAGCATGAAGAGCATGAGGGCAGCATATGGCCTGCCGTCATAGGAATCAACGTTCTGGTGCTGGTGGCCGGGGTTGTCCTGTTTTTAAAAGGCATCAGCGTCAGCCTGGGCCTCGGCCTCATAGCCGTGTTCATAATCTCGTTGGTAGTGTTCGTTAGCAGGGAGGTCAGAAACTGGCCTCACGTGATTGCGATGTTCTTTGCGAGGCTGAAGGGAACTGCGATACCCGCGGAGCCTGAGAAGGTTTCAGGCGTCGGGGTTCCCACCGCAATATTCCTGTTCACAGAGGTCGCCTTGTTTGGAGCAGGTTTTGGAAGCTATTTCACGATAAGGGCCTCCTTCCCCGTCTGGCCTCCGCCAGGCGCCCCCCATCTCGACGACCTCATACCAAGGCTGCAGACATTCATGCTGCTTTTCAGCAGCTTGGCAATCGAATACGCCATATACTCCGTCAAGCGCGACAGGATTGGCGCGGTCCTAGGCGGTGTGGTTGCAACAGCCTTGTTCGGCACAGGCTTCCTAGCCCTCAAGCTTGGTCTTGAATGGCCTCATCTAATCTACGAGCTAGGCTTCACACCTGACACGGGAATCTACGCATCGCTCTTCTACATACTTTTAGGAGCTCATGGAGCGCATGTTTTCGGCGGGGTCGTAGCCCTCCTGGTTGTGGCTTGGAGGGCTAAGCTAGGCCAGTTCAACTCACAGAGCTACGGACTGCTTGAAGGAGTCAGCATATACTGGCACTTCGTCCACCTTGTCTGGCTGCTGCTCTTCGCATTCATCTACGAGGGCGCTCTACTCTGGAGCCATCACTGAGGTGGTTTTGATGATGCGCCTGACCTCTTCTCATTTTGGTTTCTTCGTTATCTTCGCAGCGGTTTACGCCGCTGGAACACTTGCTTTGGGACGGCTGCCCATAGGCGACGTGCAGGTAAAGCCTGGAGAGATAGCTGTGCCGCTTGTGGCCTTGTTCGGCACGGCCTCCCTGGTGGGTATCGTCTTCGGCATGTTCATAGCTAACATGGCTTCGCCGCTGGGCCCGCTCGACCTCCTAACACCCCCCATCGCCTTCGTGGGGTTAATACTCCTCCGATTCCTAGCCAAACGCTCCATATTTCTCGGCGTCGCAATCTATTACGTGGTTACCTCAGCATGGACAGGTTTTCTAACCTCATTGGTCACTGGACAAGGCAACGCATTTTTCACGGCTTTCATCAGCCAGGGAATAGCGATAGCCGCTGGAACCGTGATATACTTCATAGCTCAATCACGCATGCCTAAGCCGGTAGCCAGCCACGCGGCTGAAGCACAAGCTTAAGAGACAATTTTTTATCCGACTAACAATTGAGCTCGCCGTGGAAAACACTATAGTGGAGATAGTGAAATCAATCATAGCCTTGCTGGTAATCGTAGACCCGGTGGGGGCTTTGCCCTTCGTAGCCTCTTTGACGCGAAACCTAGGACATGAAGAAAGAAAACGTGTTGTCAACCGCTCTGTGCTCGTCGGCACCGTACTTCTTCTGGTTTTTTCGATAGGCGGCCATAGTGTTTTATCGATTCTTGGCATATCTGTCGCCAGCTTCACGGTGGCGGGCGGGCTGTTGCTGCTTATTCTAGCATTCCGCATCCTCATCCACGGCGGAGAGGGATGGCAGGCCAAAACATCCAGCTCAGGTGTCTTCCCGCTGGCTTTTCCCCTTCTGGCGGGGCCAGGAGCGATAACAACCGTCATTTTCTCGATAAACTCGCTCGGCATCCCCTACTCAATCATACCTGTCATGACTGTAATGGCAGTTACTTGGGTCATCCTCCGGTCGCTGGATAAACTCTTGACGGTTATAGGTGAGGATGGGGCGGACGCCGTGGCGAGAATAATGTCAGTCTTCATAGCAGCAATAGCCATTCAATACGTTGTGGCAGGGGTTGTGGAGTCAGCCACCTTGCTGAGAGCCTGATTTTACCAACACGATGAACGCCTCATCCCAGCTTAAGTTCTTCGACTCTACCGTGAAACCGTCAACCTCGAGAAGCTTCTTCAAATCTTTTTTGCCCAAGCCTTTTTTCCGCAGAAAAGTTTTCAGCTTACATGCGATAACTAGTTTACCGCCAGCCCTCAAAACACGTCTAGCCTCAGTCATGAAAGCCCGTTTGTTCAAGGCCTTCTCCAAAGCATAAAACGAAACCACGGCATCCAAACTGGATGAAGGCAGGTCAACAAACCGCTCAATCACGCGTGTGTAAACCGGAAGCACTTTTACACCGCCATCCGACTTGGCCTTTCTCTCCAATGCTTCATGGTTGGTGTCGGCGACGTAAACCTCGCGTAAACCAAGTTTTTCAGCTAATGAGGAAGCTTGCTCTGCTTGGCCTACGAAAAGTACACGGCCGACCAAGCCTGTTTTTGCTAGAAGGTCGGCAACATTCATCCGCCCAGCACCAGCTTGTAGTAAGGCCTCATCGGACCCTGCTGCCCGTCCACGTAAACGCCCTTATACTCCAAGTAATGTTCAACAGCTAGGACGGTGTTGTTTCTGCCCACGCCCGACTGCTTAAAGCCGCCCCACGGCATCTCCACAGGCAGTGTGTAGTAGGTGTTTATCCAAACAGCTCCCGACTTGACTTTCTCGGCGACGCGCAAAGCCTTTCCTGTGTCGCTGCTCCAGACACCCGCCGCAAGGCCGTAGATTGTTGAGTTTGCCAGCCCCACAGCCTCGTTTTCATCCTTGAACTCTGTTACCGTCAACACAGGTCCGAAGATCTCTTCTTTGAACAGCTTGCTTTCGGGTGGTGTGTTGTCTATGACTGTGGGCTGCATGTAATTGCCCTTAGAATACGTGCCTTCCGTCAGCCTGCTGCCGCCGTAAGCAATGTCCAACCCCTCCGAAGCAGCTGCGCCAACATACTCCAGAACTTTCTCAAGCTGGCCTTGGCTGACCAAAGGCCCCATATCGCTCGCCTCATCAAGCTGATAGCCAACGCGTATCTTCCTAACCCTGTCGACCACCATTTTGACAAACTTTTCCTTAACGTCTGACTGGACGAGGAGACGTGAGCCCGCTGCGCATGATTCGCCGTTGTTGGCGTAAGCGCCGTAAACCACCGCGTTAGCGGCTCTTTCAAGGTCTGCGTCTGCGAAGACTATGTTGGGGTTTTTGCCGCCGAGCTCGAGCACGACACGTTTGAGAGAGCCTGCGGCGTTCTCCATAATCCACTTGCCCGTTGACGTTTCGCCTGTGAAGTTCACAACATCAACCTTACTGTTTTTGACTAGCTCACGGCCTACGGTCTCCCCGCTTCCAGTCACTATGTTGAACACGCCTTTGGGCGCGCCTGCTTTGTGGAGTATTTTTGCAAGCTCTAGGGCTGTGGCTGGAGTGTATGAAGCTGGCTTGGCTACGACCGTGCATCCCGCAGCCAAGGCTGGCGCAACCTGTCTGCAGAGTATGACGAGCGGAAAATTCCAAGGAGTGATGGCTGCGACAACACCTACAGGCTGTTTGACTATAGCTATCAGGTCGCCGGTTCTCAAAACCTGGCTTGTGCCGAGCAGCTTGTCAGCTATTCCTGCGTAAAACTCCAGAAGCTCAGCAGCCCTGGGAATGTCTCCAAGCCGGCTGGTTCTGATTGTCTTGCCTGTGAAAAGGCTCTCCATCACAGCCAGCCTTTCACCATCTTGACGAAGCATTTCAGCTGCTTTCAGCAACACGCGGGCTCTGAGACGGTAGTCCGAAACCCAGCCGTCCACATCTTTGTCGAAAGCCTCCCGTGCAGCGTCAATGCCGGCGCCAACATCCTTAGAACCGTCCGCCATAACCCCTATCAAACGCGTGTTATCCCCCGGGTCGTATCGCTCAACATACGTTTGCGAAGAAGGCTCAACCTGCTCACCGTTTATGAAAAGCCCCATTTTCAAAGGCGTCTCCATCATGGATTTTTGTATGTGAAAACGGTAGATAAACATATTCCAGCGTCACACACGCATCCATAGCTTTGTTGCAAAAGTTGTCCGACATCTTGCACGCTGTGAATGGTCTGACAGAGAAGGCTCTGTCACAAGCGGGCGGCATGATGTTTACAAGCCTGTTGTCAGGTTGGTTATTTTGATGTTTTCATCATGGTTTTACTGTGTTCTGTTTCTCTGTGTTTGTTGAAAATTTTTCGCAGCAGCAGGGGGGTGAGCAGGTAGGCTGATGCAGCCGCAACGTTAGCTGGCTTAAAGATGATGTAGGGCATCGCCTCGTATATCTGGTTTATAACAACCGCCATCTTTCCCCTTAAATCGTTTAAAGTTTGGGCGTAAGCCCCGCTTTCCCGTGGAGTTGCTGCGACGGCTTCAAGCCTAGCTATCATCGAGGTTATGTCGTTTCTAATCGATTGGAAGTCGGTTCGTTTTGTTGGGAATATCCAGACGGGGTTGCCCTCTCGTGGTAGTAGTGGCAGAGCTTGAGCGGCGTAGGACGCCATATCCTCAGCATAGGCTGCTGACTGTGCCCTGCTGAGGTATCCGACAGCCTGCTCCAGCGGATATATGTCTTGAACATATGCGGCAACGGCTATC
>Ga0209289_100779_pt1 | contig 14706 bp, 14 predicted proteins | sample GXS110809BmetaG_FD_184121 | JGI IMG/M metagenome (GOLD analysis project Ga0209289, IMG submission 184121) | Hot spring microbial communities from Gongxiaoshe hot spring, China to study Microbial Dark Matter (Phase II) - GXS 110809B (SPAdes)... ...
TTCTCGGCTGGCTTTACCCATTTGCAGCCGGAGTTGAGAATTACAAACCAATCGTTCAATTGCGTCCGCTAATGCTTGAGCGTCTCGGATTGGGACAAGGTATCCGTTCACTCCGTTTCGGACGACCATCCGACAACCTTCAATATCTGTCGCCACTAATGGCAACCCTGTCGCTGCTGCTTCTAACAAGAAGCGAGGGACTCCCTCGTGATAACTTGGCAAAACTGCTACATCTGCTTGGCGTAACAGTTCGGGCATATTGTCGCAATGACCAAGCCATCTGATAATTCCCTGTTCGTTCCATTTTTGTAGAAATTCCTCAGGAACAGCCATTGGGTTTCCATCATCGGGCTTACCTGCCAACCAAAACTCCGCTTTAACGCCTCGCTCTTTTAGCAAGATTGATGCCTCAACAAATTCCTTGACACCTTTGTCCCAAAGCAGCCTTGCTGCCATGAGGACAATCGGGGTGCGTGAAGGATGCAAAGCATTTGATCGAGTGTTGGGAGAAAACCGACGAGTCTCAACACCACTACTTACGATGACGAAAGTTCGCGAAGGTGTAGCCAAACCCAGTTGTATGAGTTTTTCCCTATCCTCAAAGTTTTGGCAAACTATCCAGACTTTGTGTCCATTTTGCCCAAACCTGAAGAGAGGCAAGGTTGTAACACGCAAGAGTCGTGCCGTTAGATGGTCTGAAAACAGAAAACCCAAGCCTGTAAATGTGTTGATTACCCTTAACTGGTTTTTGCCCTTCAACTCTGTCACTAACCTTGCTGCCAGTGAACCGAGAAGGTTGGGTTTTACTGTGAAATGGTGAACCAAGTTAGGTTTCTCTTGACGGTATATGTGAGCGAGACGGAAAAGAGCCTTAATCTCCTCAATCGGGTTGACACTCCGCCTAATCACCGACCAGTGAATGCATCGGAAACCTTCAGACATCAATTTGCCAATATATTCGCCAAAGGGGCACACAAACACAACTTCATAACCCTGCTCCCTCAGCGCCTCCGCCAAAGGCAACCGAAAGTTATACAACACCCAATCCCAATGTGCCACCAGGAGGACCTTGACCATGACCACTACACCTCCTCACCTCCTCATCAACTGCTCCAGTAACTCTGCATACCGTTGAGCAATTAACGAGGCATCAAACTGTTGCGCTTTTTGTCTGGCTTTTTCACCCAACCTTTGCCTCAAGGACGGATTGTGCATCAATTTAGTAATTGCATCCGCCAATGCTGAAGCGTCATCTACAGGCACCAATAAACCATTCACACTATCGCTGATAATGTCTTTTGCTCCATCCGTCGCCGACGCAATGACTGGCAAACCTAACGCCATCGCTTCTACGATGGCAATCCCGAAAGTTTCCCAACGCGACGGCGACACAAAAATGTCTGTCGTTCGCAGCCAAGCATAAGGGTTCCGCTTGTAGCCCACGAAGGAAAGACGCCCATTTAACCCAAATGCCTCTGCCAATTGCGTTAACCGTGACCGTTCTGAACCGTCGCCTAAAATATAACATTCCCAGTCATCACCTTGGCGGTTTATCTTAGCCAACGCGTGTAGCAATACATCCGTTCCCTTTGCGGGATGCAAGCGCCCCACACTGACCAATCGCACAGGGGCTTCTTTTGGTGGCACAGCATCGGGCATCGCTGCCATTTCCGTGATGCGAGCCAGTTCAACGCTGTTAGGAATGACGGTGAATCGGTCGGCAGGAACACCTAAAAGTGCTTGGGTTTTGCGCCGGATACCTTCGGAAATGGCGATGAAGTGATTGACCCGCTTAGGCAAGAAAGCCCGCACCAAGCATCCCCTCAGCCAACCATCCCGATGTAACTTAAAATCCATTTCCAAGTCGCTTTGTATTGACCAGACAAGTAATGGTGGATTGGGTAATCGGCGAAGGGCAATCGCCGCTACCACTGTTGGTAACCAAAGGAAAGTCAGCACCGCATCGCAGGGATTTTCCCGAAAGAATTTTTGCAATTGTGGGACCAACCGAAGCACCCACAAAATTTTCGCCAGCGACCCCGACGGCATTCGGAATGCGAGGGCGTGAGAAGAGACATTGATTGGCAGTTCATCTAACCAAACACCTTTTCGCTCTAATAAGACAACCCTAAGATGATGGTTATTTCGTGGCCAATGCCGAACTAACTGCACCAACTGCCGCTCCGCGCCGCCACCTTGTAAGTTTAGGTTTAGAAAGCAAATTCGCATAATCAAGGTTCACCCTTTAGTAGGCAGTGGAACTTCCAGCGCAAAGGGATGGAGCGCACCAATAGGATCCCCTCGCATGCCACTAAGATTTTCAAAAACCAAACCTGTAAAGGCATTTCTTGAGGCACGAAGAAGGGACGCCAAGTTACCCGACGGAACCCCGCTGCCTTCAAGATTGCCATGCCTTCCCGCAGTGCCATGTCCCGTCGTGGGTTTAAATCTACGATAATCTTCTTGCGCACAAAGGGACGAAGCCTTTGCAAGACAGCCAACGGTTCACACACATAGGCGAAAAAAGTGCGCATGTAAGCGATGACGGCGTCATATGATTCGGACGGAGCCAACTGGCTGACATCGGCGACCTCAAATTTACCCTTTAGCCCTTCTCTTTGAAACCGAAGCGTTGCCGTTTCTATCATCTTGGATGAAATGTCCATACCACAATACCAGAAGCCGTTTCGGACAAACAGACAAGCTAAATAGCCGTCTCCACAGCCCAACTCCAAAACGGAATCGCCGACGCCAAGCTGAGTCCCCCAAGTAACAGCAAGGATAAATCGGCGGTGCATGTAAAACTCCAGATTAGCATATGAGTTTTCAGCAAACCCCTCCGCAAGACGGTCATATTTATCAGCAATGTCGCTCACGACAAGTCCCCCAAAGAACGGATTAGCTCCGCCAAAGTCCCTGCCTCCACGAAACGACTTCTTCGGTTCATGATAAGAAAAAACCAAAGTAGCAAGTAATTTCGTGCGCTAAGCAAATCATAATCGTGAAGGTAAACGAATTGATATCGCACGGAGCCTTCCATTACGCACTTTCGTCCCCACTTGAACCATTCACCCAGACTGCAAGTCGTTGGCAGGCAGAGGAGTTGACCCATTGGGTTAGTATAAAATTGCGGTGTTCTCAGCCATCTATGATAAGGTAAAGCGATTGCTTTGACTTGCTTCGGGAATCGTGTAGAACAATCATAAGCAAATCCCATTGAGTGCAGCGTTTCAAAATCTCGCCTTAGGCAATACATAATGTTTGCCTGGCTCAAATCATTGACCTTATCGGGTTTATCAATCTTAGTTCCAGCATAAAAGTGCGTATGTTGCCCAATTTCGTGTCCCAATGCTGCCAGCACTCTCACCTGCTCAGCGATATCTTTTCCTACCACTCGGGCTCGGAAGGGATAAACAAAGAAAGTCAACTTCATTCCTTGCCGCATCGTCCAGCGGGCAACCTTCTCTACCCGCTTCCAAACATGATCATCGTGGAGTTTTTCGGTATGGAAGGCTAAAGCCTTCATTTCTTCTCCTGCCTAATCCATGTTAACTTCTCACCCTAACGCCGATGATCCGTATGCGATACCAATGCGAACTCATCACAATGGGGACAAGTGTCCAAACTGAAAAGAGATGACCGATGGTTTCACCCACGCAGCCTAAAAAGATGTTGAGGAGGAGAACATATAATGCCAGTAAGACGCTTTGATTTCGGTCCGTCCTATTTCTTTGAAACCATTCATATAGTGATCGAGCTGTAACACCAAACAATAGCCAAACTCCAATTACACCAGCGAGACCAAAATTAACATACCATTCTCCTACACCCGTTCCCCCAAATCCCCATGAAAGATTCTCAACCCTTCCATAGAGAGCAATCGCTGTCAACATAATACGCCAATCCAAGAAGTCGTGGATCAAATATTTCGCGAAAGGTCCAAGCAATGCCTGCAGCATAGGAACTCCAGCGAAGTATCCCACATGTGACGGTACTAATTCCAGAATAATGGAAACCTGCTCTATGCGGGATATATCACGGTTGATCGTCAACATTGCGTGAAAAGCCAAATTCCTACCTATATTATTGACTAATGCTATGATATCCGGTAAACTGGCAATCGTGGTTAATAATCGACCTATGCTCGCTATAACAGTAATGGTCATCGCTATGCCAATCCCCAAAAGTAGTGTGGTGCTGTTACGTAAGTTCCATAAGTAATAGGAATCGATTAACAACAAGATAAAAACCGATAAGGCTGCTCCCCGGCCTTGAGCCGCGTTTATAATGGTAAAGTAGAATATTACAGCAAGAACTGCTGCAATCCGGCTCTTGTAATTCCATGCCAAGATAACACCAGGTATAGTTAAAAATCCCAACGTAATCCATATTCCTGTCCCTTTCAGAACTGATCCCTGCATGGCTATTTGCAATAAACCGCCGCTCTTGTGCGTCGCTATCAACAAACTCATAATACCGATTAATAAAAGGACCCATGAAGTCAAAACCGTATAGCGAGATGGGCATGGCACCGGAAATCTCTGGGAGATCTTTATACCTAACTTACTTCCATAACCCCACAAAAATGCCACCCATGCAAGCGAAGTTAGCAAAATAGGATAAAACACGACTTGACTTTTTGCCCAACGGTGTGGATATACCCAATAGTCATAGTAAGGCAAGGTGAAGGCAGGAAGATAATATTGCAACCACATTATAATGAGGACCAGCATCGGAGGAGCAAATAAGTCAAATCGACCTTGCCTCCTTGACATTAGCAGTGTGGGGAGGCTCATCATCAAAGCAATCATTAACGCTATAATGGACTCTTCTGGCATACTCGCCTTCCTGCTTGCGAACCGATTAGGTAGATTAGTTTCAACTTTGGGGTTACATTCTTGACTTGTGCTTCATGTTGTGGGAAGAGCGCCAGAAACCGCTTTAGCCCCTCCTCTGATGCCTTCATCTCCCCCACGAGGTAGTGAACCTCATGCACGAGGCGTGAATGGCTAAAGACCTCATACTCCATACCCTCAATGTCAAACTTGACCAAGTCCACCCCGCCTATATCGCTCAGGATGTCATCCAGCGAGCGAACTTGACAACGCACCTCCACTACGCCCCGGGTGTCTTTCGGCTTTACCAGTGAACTGGCTGAGCGGCGTTGAGGGTTAGTATAGAAAACGCCTTCGCCTGAAGCAACTCCAACAGCCTCTTGGTGAAGCACAACACCATTAAAACTTTGCATATTGAGTTTTAAAAGCCGGAAATTATCCGGGTCAGGTTCGTAACAGTGGACGACAGCATTTGGGAAGTGAGCCTTAAATTGAAGAGTTGCTAAACCGATGTGTGCGCCAAGGTCCACGATGCGAGCGATGGGCTTATGTCGTAGCCAGTCAGGGCAGTAAGGATTTCCTGACAAGATTTCGTAAACGATGAAAATGTCTTGCGTCCGAAAATGAAAATCCCTAACGATGCTCCGATTTACTTGCAATGACACCTGCCAAATTCGTTCACACGACAAGCCCAATGCTTGAACGAGTTTGAGGCGAGGAAGCATCGTCGCTAATAACCAGCGCGACCGCACATCCGATCCTGCCTCAAAGCCAAACTTCATGTAACTTAGGAGTGTTCTAACCTTGCTCACGCTTCGCCCAACCCCTGCTTTCGCCATTTTCGGTAAAGCATCAAGGCGGGAGAAAGCCGCGCTTCAAACCCTTTCAGCGAAATGCTCCCATTTACCCAAACGCGCGGTAAAGCCAGCCAGTCGGGATAAGTTTCTAAGAACGCTTCGTGGATGGTTACCGCCAGTTGGAAGCCTGCTTTCTGAACCAATGATTTTATGGCCTGGTTGTAATCGCCTTTTGGAAAGGCAAAAGAATGTATAGGTCTTTGCAAGAGATTCTCCAAGAATTGCTTAGATGTATCTATCTCCTGCCATGCCCTTTCAAGTGGCACTTGGGTTAATTTCGGATGATTGATTGTATGAGCGCCAATTTCGTGCCCTTCTCTCGCCAACTCCTCCACTTGCCTTGCATCCATCATCGCATGTTCACCGAAAGAGTTTCGGAGTGACTTACCGATGAACCCCGCAGTGATGAAAAAGGTTGCCTTGATGCCAAAGCGATCCAGAATCGGCAAGGCAACTTCATAATTGTCACGGTAGCCGTCGTCAAAGGTCACACAGGCAATATTTGTTTCTAACGGTTCATTTGCCAGCGCCTCGGGTAAATCGCAAAGTCGGACTATTCTGAACCGTTCCGCCAGTAACTCCATCTGTTGTTCAAAAGCGTTTAAGGGGATGCTGAAAGGGGGTTCTCCGCCGACTGAGTGATAAAGCAAGATGACCCGAATCCCTTGTCCTTGTCCTGTCCAAGCGTAAAGCAGTCGGTAGCATGCTTCTCGGGCTAAGTCCTTCAGGCTCATTTTGCTTTCCTCGCTTTGACGACATAACCGATAGGACAGCGTGGGAGCCGTTTGAATTTCTTGACTGTCCACTCATCCAATTTAAGGCAAAGCCAATAAACTATCGGCGCAACTAGCCATCGCGGGCGCAAAAAAGGAGAAAGCAGAAACGCCACTGCTGTCCAGCGTTCACCGATAGGAATCAGTTCCTCTACTAAAAGTCCGCTGCGAGAAAGAAGCCGTTTCAGCCCTTCTTCCGTGAAACGCCAGTGATCAGTTGGCTCAGGGTGGTAATGGAAAACGAATGGCACTGTCAGCAGTAATAGTGACCCATTTTTTAGCACACGCCTAATTTCCTGTAATGTCCGTTCTGGATCAGGCGGAATATGAAGAAACCCAGACAAAATGATAGCATCAACACTTTCGGTTTTGAAGGGTAACGGAAGGGTCAAGTCTGCAACAACAGTTGGATGGTATGATGGGTTAATGTCAACACCGACCAACTGAAGTGTATCATTACCTGTCAGGTTCATAAACCTCCGATAAGACGGCTCCTTTCCACAGGCTAAATCCAGCACGATACCTTTTACCTCATCGCGCCACTGTGCCAAAGCCAAATTGGTCAGAATCCGATATATACTCTTCCCTCTTTTTGCTTCCTGCCATAGCGTCAAAAAAGACGGAATCAACGGCTGCGAATTAACCATTTTGCTGCACCTCCTGGAAGATGCTCACTAACCGTTCCATCAGCCGCTCTAAACTGTGATTGGCAAGAACGCTCTGTCGCAATTCTTCTCCCATTATCTTCCGTTTGGCTTCTCCTATAGTTAGCACATTTTTTAGCTTTTGAGCCAGGTCTTCAGGGTCACCGTGACGAAAAAGTAAATAAGGTGCCCACCGTCCCATCGTCTCCCGAAATCCTCCGTTGGCCGCTACGCATGGCCTTCCACACGACATCGCTTCCCAAACCACCTTATCACCAGAACCCGTTGGGGTTAGGTTTACACATACGGTGCATCGCCGATACCAGTCAGGGAGTTGGGTCATTGGAACAGGGGGATGAAAGGTGACGATATCTTGCAGGTTCAGTTCTGTAACCATACGGTGAAGGGAGCGGACATAAGGCTCATCCTGCGGACCAGCAGGACCTCCAAGGATAACTACTTGAAAAGGATGACCCCACTCTTGGCGCAATAGCGCCGCCGCTTTGAGCAGGGTTGGATGATCCTTCACTGGCGAAAGACGCCCCACGCATAAAATCATAGGTGGATTGTCAGGCTTTATGCGTTCATCGGGACAGAAAAGCTCTGTGTCAATGCCTTGCCCGACGACCACTAATTTGTCATGACGGTAAGGATATGCTGTTGGCACGCTGGCAACCATTTTGTCAGAAAGGTGATGCGCGAGTTTTAAAATCCATGTTAGGCTCAGGTGAGCATACCAGGTGACAATAGGGATACCTTTGGCTTTAAGCACAGGCGCTGCCAGGATAGTGAAAATAGGGATCATATGAGAAAAACAAGCATCAATTCGGTCCTCCCGCAGGATTCGGAAAAGCAAGCGGTAGAACTCCACTGCCCGCCGAGGCTCGCTGTAGCCTTTTTCCTTGCCCACAGAATAGACCCGCACATTCTCGGGCACCTCTATCCTTCCTGCCCGCATGGTGATGACATGAATAAATTCCACTCGCTTTGCCAGCGCCTGAATCCAGCGGGTGGTAAAGCCTAAGATAGGGTCATCAGCATCCGTCGCTAAATTAAAGAGCAGCAGGCGCATGATGATTGACCTCTCGCAAAATACTCTCCGCCATCTGGAAGAGTCGAGCGTAACTTTGTTGATACGCTTTGGGTGAAAAGAACCGTTGGGCAAACTCCCGTGCCCGCTTTCCCATTTGCTTGGCTTCTTCGGGATGGCTCAATATCCACTTAAGGCGCTGAGCCAGTGCGTCCACATCGCCTGGCGGCACCAGGAAACCCGTAACACCCTCTTCAATTATCTCCGGGATACCACTCACACGGCTGCCAATAACAGGGGTGCCACACGCCATCGCTTCAAAAACGACCCGTGGTAATCCTTCCGACAGAGATGGCAACACCAAGGCACGGGCTTTAGCGATATGCCACGCCAACTCCTGTTGAGGCACAGCGTTCATAAACACTACGCGATCATTTAAGCCCAACCGAGCGACCTGCTCCTTGAGCGATTGAGCATACCCTTCGTTCTCCGCCTTGCCGATAATCCAAAGACGAGCATCGTGAAATTCACGAGCCACTTGGGCAAAGGCATCAATAAGGAAATGCACACCCTTCCTAGGAATCAACACTCCAACAAAGGCGATAGCGTCAACAGCAGCTTTCTCACCCCTGACGCCTGCTTCAAGGAACACCTCAATGTCCGTCCATGTAGGGAACTGAACGACGGGCTTACCCGGTGCCCATTGCTCCAGTTGGACTCGGGTAGAGTTAGAGACAGCACGAAGCAGGTCGGCGTGCTTCAGTGCGAAAAGTGCCGCATGGCGCATCAAGAAGCGGTAAAGTCCCGTCCATCGGATGCGCCGTTGCAAAAAAAGGCTTTCTTCAAAATCGCCATGACTTTCCACGACCAGGACGACCTTACCCCCAAACCAACCTGCTATTTTCTTTGCCAACGCTGCTGCAAAACCTTCGTAAGGGCTTTGGGCTGTTAGGATTTGAACCCTATGTCGCCAGATTAACCACAATATCAGCCACGGCCCGACGAGGAACATAGTCAGGTAGCGCAGTATAGGTAGCGGCCACTTGGGAAATAGGTAAAAGCGGGCATGCTCCTTAAACCATCGAGGACGCATATCTTGAGAAAAACCGATGACAAATATTTCTCCCAATTGTGCCAGATGCTGAAATTTCTTAGCACTGGTGTGGTCTAAAGGCTGGCTATAGCGAGCACCGCCGACAAAGGCGATCCTCATAATAGCTTGCTTGGCAAGTTCTTGGTCCATCATCCTTTCACTCTTTCAAATCCAGCGCGTGTTCTAAGATTGTGGCAGCTCGCTGCGTCCATGTGTAGCGCTGGGCATCCTGCCTTGCCCTTACAGCCAGAGCCTTGGCAAAGTCCGGATTCTCCAAGAGATACCTGATACCCTCGGCCAAGGCTTTGGTGTCACCGGGAGGAACCAACCACCCGTTTTCCCCATGGCGTAAAATTTCACGAATGGATGGCAGGTCTGTGGCTACAATCGGCACCCCTGCTGCCATGTATTCAAAGAGTTTAAGGGGCGAAGTAAAATAAGCTGAAAACTCTGTCCATTGCCAAGGGATGGTCGCAACATCGCAAGCCCTAATCCAATAGGGCACTTCAGTGTTCGGCACTCTATCAACGAACTTGAGCTGATGCTCTGGAAGGCCAATGCGACGAGCAAGGTCAAGGTAAGCAGGCACGGCATCCATTGGCCCTCCCACACACAAAAGAAGTGGTTGTGCTCCATTGACCGCAGCCATAGAAGCCATAGCCTCAATCAGTTCAGGAATGCCCTTCTCCATCTCCAATGTGCGAAAGCGCCCGATGTATCCGATAATGGGGTGGTCTTCTGGCAAGTTCAGCCGTCGGCGGCATTCTTCTTTGGATGGCAAGCCCTCAAATAAAGACAGGTCCACGCCATCGGGCAAAACAACGATCTTCTCGGCAGGAAATCCCATCTCTACAAATCCCTTCTTGATATACGAGGTCAACACTACGACCAGCCGTAGTTCAGAACTACAAGCAATCCGTTTTAACAGCCACCTTTGCCCCCCCTTGTGCACCACATGGGCTTCATATACGGTCGGCAAGCCTAACCGAACCAACCAATAGGCGATTTCGCTATCCCGGGTGTAGTAAAGATGGGCTGTTTCATTTCGGGCAGATAGCACGGCATATAACCCCCAAAAGAGCGCATGAGCGAAAAAAATCGGCATGAACCAACGGTCAGGAATTACAAGGTTTAACGGAACGATATCCCAATTAGGTAGCGTCTTTACCTCAAACAGGGGTTGAATCCCATAATATTCAAAAACCGAACGCTCTATAAGTTTTGGGTCAAACTGCTTTCGGTAAGGGTGAAAAAGTTTCACTTCAATCCCATTCAAAGCAAACGCCTCACACATTTTGCAAATTTGATACCCATGGGCTTTTTCGGTAGGAAGGCGAACATTGGCAATATACGAGAGATGCATGCACTTAATCACCCTTTGTTGCGAAATACAGCCAATAGATGCGCTCCATTTCTTTCATCAGCAGTCATAACCAAGGAACGGTATAATTTAGTTAGAAACGATAACAGCAGTCTATTATTAACTATCACGAACCGATTCACTAAAACTCGTCGTATCAAAGCCCATGCCAATCCATTTCGGTGAATGTATTCATATTTAAGCAAGGCAAATCTCTTTCCCAACGCCACCTGTAAGGAATCCAGAGAAAAGTGTTGATAATGCTTGGGATTCAATGGGACATTGATCGTTGGCACAGATACTATAAACCAACCATCAAGGCGTAGAACCTTCCAAATCTGCTCAACAACATTGGGCAAGTTGTCTGGATGAATATGTTCCAACACCTCTATGGCGATAACTACATCAAAAGGTAGCAGATTATGTGGAATTTCACTTATGCTGCGATAAAACGCCACACGCTCTGAATTACCACAGAATGCTTTAGCAAACATGAGTGCACGGTCAGAGATGTCAACACCTACTACTTTTATATGCTTACTCAATTGTAGTAGTTGTAAGGTCAGACGCCCATCTCCGCAACCGAAGTCCAAAACTGATTTGGGTTCTAACGATAATACAGTTTTGGTTACCTTTTCCAACAGTGCCAGGTATTCGTAAGACCACCACATTACCCTCGCGGGTCGCCATATCCCATCGGATTCCCAGGGGATGTGATGATAAGGATAGTTATATTGCTGTTCTTGAAGTTCTTTTGGCTCTAACATACAAGAATACTCCCATAACCAGATGGAAGGCAATATTGACGAAAGCATATAAAGCCGATAAGGATTTCGCACCAAAGTAACTTGCAAAAGGCGCAAGGAATAGAAATGTCCCACTGTAGAACACAAACCCAATGGTCCATTCCTTAACTTGCGCTCTAGCAAGATAGGTGGGGCGTAGCCAGAAGAAACTTAACCATATAGCAGAGCTCACAAGGAACAATTGGCAAGCAACCACTGCTGGACGGTAAGCCTCACCGACCAAAACGGGCAGAATGAAAGAAACAAACACTGTCCCAAGTAGAGTAACAAAACCTAACGGTAACCCTACTTGCATAGCTAATTTCTGCACTCGCTGCCAAAACCCTTGCATGTCTCCTATACCCCATCGCCGGGCTAAGTCTGGATAAACAACGGACTGCAATGGTCCAACTACATAACTAATAACACTCGTAAGGCTTTTAGCCAACTTGTAATATCCTACCTCGGCTGGATTGCGGAAGTAGCCAAGGATGACCACATCCAGTTGCTTAGGGATCATGCCCAAGAGGGCATTTAAGTCGTTATATGCAAGAAATCTGAAAATCTCACGGAAGTGTCCTTTCAACTGGCGCCAATCAACCTGCCACCACGATCCGCCCCATTGGCGATTTGTTAAAGGAAAAGCACATGTGCTGTAGAGCAAACCTGTAAGCACCATCGCTACTGCGTTTCCCCATACCACGCCGGCCACTTGCCAGCCCAGCCACAACATTCCCAGGACCAGGACAACCCGAATTAAGGTGGTTATTATCTCTACAAACGCGATTGTAGTAAAGCATCCGAAACTCGCCAAAACAGCGTAAGAGGTGCCGACCAAGGCTCGCGGTAAGAAAGCGCCGGCGTAAAGGATAATGAGCCCAATAACTTCTGGATGGCGCGCAATGTTTTGGGCAGCCCATGGAGCCACAGCAAGGGTTATCAAAAAAGCCAGCAAAGCAATAACGGAATCCACCACATACCCTAACTTGCACATCGCCAGTGTTCTTTCTCGCTCACCACGGGCATCAAATTCGCTCAGGAATTTTATAGAAGCCTCAGTGGAGCGGGCATCAAAAAAAGTGTAGACTAACGAAGGAACACTCATCACCAATGTTGCTACCCCATAGAGCTCAGGCCCCAGCCATCGCGCCACAAGAATACCTTGCACAAAGGACAAAACTGCCTTCACCCCGTTTGCCACCGTAAGAACCCCTACATCACGCACAAATGGGCGTGCTAAAAGGCGACGCAGGGACAAAGCCTGACCCCGTTCAATAGCCCGTTCTAATAAATTCAATTGTTACCCTCCTTCATGGACGCAATCAAATACTCTGCAGCAAAAGAGCGACGGCTCTACCTTGGGGTTGAAGGAATCTGTCAAGATGCCATGTTTACTCCCAATTGGGGCACTCCAGAAATTCATGTCCGCTTTGCTATTCCTGTGAATACCCAGAGTTGGGTGTCAAATCACACAATCCGAAAACCTGCCAGAAGACGCTCAAAGACAAGGCGACGACTAAAGGAGAGTACCTTTGAACAGTGAATTGTGAGTTTTCTGCACACTGGAAAAGCCTCCTTCTGGTTCGGATGTTTAAGTTGACATGCCTCCAATCCTTCTTTTCCACCAGTGCATGAAGAATGCTTTGCCCACCTCTCAAATCTTGGCTAAACCTTTGCCTTCCAGGGATAATCTCTTCCAACACACATCTGGACTCACGAACCTTTCACCTTTGGTAACGATGCCAACAAAATACATTCCGTCTCCTTTACCATTTCCTCCAGGTTGAAATGTTGCCTTACCCAATCCTGCCCTGCGTAAGCCATGGCTTTGCGACCCTCAGGATCCTCCACTAACCGGCGCAAGGCTTCTATGAGCCCATCGCCTTCAGGTGGCACCAGAATCCCTGTCTCACCATCTTTTACTACCTCAGGTATTCCACCAACAGCGGTAGCCACCACGGGTAGTCCTAATGCCATTGCTTCCAGCACTGCGTGAGGTAGTCCTTCGTGGATAGAATTGAGCACGAAGAAATCACAGGCAACCATAAGACCATAGGTTTCCGCCTTGCTCCGAGATCTTGCAAAGTAAACCCATTCGGACACACCGAGCCTTTTGGCAAGGGCTTCCAACCGCTCTTGTTCAGGTCCCTCGCCTATCACTACGAGACTCAGTTCAGGTATTTGGATCAATGCCTCCACAAGTTGGTCTATCCGTTTCAAAGGGATTAATCGCCCAACTGTGACAGCCTTTACAGGTGTCTTCAAAGGGATGGGGAGGGGCTTTACATTATCCACAAGCTCCACAGCATTGTAGATGACGACGATGCGTTCCTCAGGCACACCCCAATGTGCTACCCAGCGGGCAAGGTATTGGCTGGGGACAATCACCTTATCTGCTTGTCTCGCATACCATGACCGAACTCTTTTAAGCAGTTCCGCCTGCCATAATTTCCGGTTTCGCTGAAAATCCTCAAATCCGTCCTTTGTCCAACCTTTTCGCACGCTCCTTTCCCACGCTTCATCGCCAACAATTTTCATGACCAAAGGTTTGCGCAAAAATTTGTTAGCAATGGCAGTCTCAAAGTAAATGCCGTTAGTGTATATGACATCGGCTGTTCGTCCATACCTCAAAATTTGAGCCACATAATTGGGTAAGCGCTTCCAAATTTTCTGCTGTCGGTTCATCCGAATAACAGGGAATGGATGAATGCTATCGTCCCATCTTAGGTGCTCAGGCTCGCTGGTCGTTAGCACAGTGACCGTGTGTCCCCGCTCCGTTAATGCTTTGGCAATAGTCGGCACATAAGTGGCAGGACCACCTATGTCAGGTGGGAAAATGCCTGTTGTGATTAGGATTCTCATATTTGTCAACTCATTCTCAAATTTAACACCAATGCGCTGCACTTTGGTCTGAGGGACGGTGGTTGCCGCTCAGACCAAGCGTATGAGGGAACATTTGTCCGGACCCAAAGTTTCATGACTCAGCCACCACAGGTTCATGAGAGCCACACTTATTTTTCCACATTGCACCTTTCTCGTTAACCCTCTTCCATGTCCGCTGCCTCAAATAATTTTTGACCGCGAACCTGTGATTATGGTTCACAAAACTGTTAAGCCTTTGAGTTTTAGTTGCAATGAGGAGCCAATTTTACACGACCAAGTTGTTTGTCTGCCTCACAGTTTCCCCGTTGACCAAAGCATTGAAATTTTCGTTCGTTCAGGAGCACGCCCTTCCAGATAGCCTAAAAGATGTAGATGCGGTAGTTTCTGAAACCCCTCACTGGTCCCCAAATTGCCCATATGCTTCCTGCGGTGAAATCGCCGACGAT
>Ga0209289_100781_pt1 | contig 14694 bp, 14 predicted proteins | sample GXS110809BmetaG_FD_184121 | JGI IMG/M metagenome (GOLD analysis project Ga0209289, IMG submission 184121) | Hot spring microbial communities from Gongxiaoshe hot spring, China to study Microbial Dark Matter (Phase II) - GXS 110809B (SPAdes)... ...
CTGTGGGGGAAGGTGGGATTTGGAAGCGGGGCTTGGCGTGGGGTAGGGAAAGGGTGGCTGGGGGTCAACTGTTCGCAACCTCCTCTCCCCCAGCAGGGGCCTTAGGTACCTCTTCACCGGGGCCCCCACGGAGGCAAAGTCCACGTGGGGTGGCCTCAGCCCGCCCCTACAGGAGCCAAGAGGGGCTCCTGCCCCCGGGCCGCCGCCCTTCCCCCTACCACCCGGAGGCCCAAAGGCCGCACCTCCGCTTGGTAGAGGGCGCTTTCCGGCAGGAGCTCCCCGTCGGCGTGGGCGGGCACGGGGTGGGGGAACTCCACCACCACCTCCAAGCCCGCGAAGGCCGCCATCTGTGGGTGGGAGAGGTGCTTCCCCAGGAGAAGCCGGGGCAGGATGAGGACCACGCCAAGCCGGGTGAAGCTTCGGGCCAGGACCACGGAGAGGAGGCCGTCCCGCGGGTCGGCCATGGGGGCGATGGGAATGCCCCCGCCGTAGGCCGGGCCGTTCATGGCGGCCAGGAGGAGCAAGGGGCCCCGGTGGACCTCCACCCCGTCCACCATGACCCGTCCCTCGGGCAGGCGGAGGTCCTTAAGCACCGCAAAGAGGGCATAGAGGTAGCGGGGCATCCCCCGGAGGAAGGGAGGAGCCGTGAGGGACCTTTTGGCCACGAGGGCGTCAAAGCCAATGCCCAAGAAGGCCCCAAAGGGTTCGCCGTTCACGAAACCCAGGTCTATCGCCTCCTCCTGACCGAAGAGGGCCAGCTCTAAAGCCTCCCGCCAGGGAAGCCCCTTCAGGCCCAGCATGCGGGCAAAGTCGTTGCCGCTGCCGATGGGCACAACCCCAAGCACCTTTTCCGTGCCCGCCAAGCCCCTCAACACCTCGTGCACCGTGCCATCTCCTCCCACGGCCACCACCCTGGCCCCTTCGGGGGCATTCCGGGAAAGCTCGGTGGCGTGGCCCGGCCCCTCGGTGAGGAAGGCCTTCGCCCCTTTTTTCCGGGCAGCCTCGAGGATGGACCCGGAAAGCCTCCCCACCCTTCCCCGTCCCGCCGCCGGGTTAACGATGACCCACCTTTCCACCCCCGTATTCTAGGGCCATGGGTCTCCTCAGCCACTTCCTCAAGGGGCCCCACCCCAAAACCACCCTGCTCCTCACCCGGGCCGGGCCGGTGAAAAACCCCGAACACGTCCTTTACAGCCATCCGGGCCTTCCCCTTTCGGAACAGGGCAAGCAGGCCCTCCGCTCCCTGGCCGGGCTGGCCCGGCGCTACCCCGTGGTCCGGGTCTACGCCGCCGACAGCCTGGCGGAAGCCGAGGCGGCAGAGCTCCTGGCGGAGGGCTTGGGGGTGCCCTTTACCCTCCTCCCCGAGCTGCGGGAGCGGGCCTGGGGGGAATGGGAAGGCTTGAGCTTCGCCGAGGTCCGGGAGCACTACCCCGAGGCGGTGGCGGCCTGGCTTCAGGACGAGGCCGGCTTTGCTCCCCCTGGGGGGGAAAGCGTGCGGGCGGCCTGGGAGCGGGGCAGGAGGGCAATAGAGGCGCTGCTGGCCCAGCACCGGGGCCAGGCCCTTCTCCTGGTGGGGAACTGCACCCTCAACCGGGCGGCCCTTTCCCTGGCCCTGCCCCTTCCCCCGGAGGAGGGCCTAAGGCTGGAGCAGGACTACGCCCGGCTTTCCGTGGTGGAGTTCTACGGGGAGGAGGGGGTGGTGAAGGCCTTGAACCTGGACCCTTGTCCCGGAGTGGGGGGAGTAAACTAGGAGCATGATCCGGCCCGTGGCCCGCCAGGACCTTCCTGGGCTCCTAAAGCTCCTCCGCTGGATGGACGAAAGCCCCCAAAGGGGGGTGCTCGCCCCTGAGGCCCGGGACCTCGAGGGCCTGGCCGAGGAGCTGGAAGACGGCCTGGTCCTCCTCCAGGAGGGGGAGGTGGCGGGGTACGTGGGCCTCTACCCCTTCTGGGACGGAGCGGCCCTGGAAGGCCCCCTGGCCTACCGGGAGGAGAACCTTCCCCCCCTTCTTCAGGCCGCAGAAAAGCGGGCCAATGAGCTTCACCTGGACCGGCTTTACGCCTTCCCCCGGGAGGAAAACCACACCCTGCGAAAGGTGCTGGAGGAGGCCGACTTCGGCCTTTTGCACCTCACCTACTTCTTCGTGAAAAACCCGGAGGGCCTGGACTACCCACCCCCTGAGGGCGTGGTCATACGAAGGGGCTTCCCGGGCCCCGGGATTTACCGGGAGCTTTACCGGGAAAGCGAGGAGGGCTGGGCTTTGCGCCTCAAATGGACGGACGAGGAGCTTTGGGAACATTTCCAGGATCCCCATGTCCACCTCCTGGTGGCCTACCGGGGGGACGAACCCGTGGGTATGGCCGAGGTGGAACTGGAGGATAAGGAGGCCAGCGTGGCCTATATCGGCGTGGTGCCCAAGGCCCGGGGCCAGGGCATCGGGCGGGCCCTCTTGGCGGAAGCGGCGAGGCTGGCCACGAAGAAGGGTGCCACCCTCCTCAGGGTCCGGGCCCACGACCACGAGACCGGGGCCCTGGAGCTTTACCGCAACCTGGGATTCAGCCTGGAGGAAGCTGTGGCCACCTACGCCAAGGAACTCAGGGCCAGGCGGTAGGTCCCTGCATGGGCCTCCACCGTAAGCCTGGGGTCGCGGTTGTACCCCCCGCCCATGACCACCACCAAGGGCACCCCGAGGGCCTTCACGAAGCGGAAGACCCTCTCGTCCCTGCGCCTGACCCCCTCCAGGCTTAGGGCCAGGCGGCCGAAGCGGTCCCCCTTGAGGACGTCCACCCCAGCGTTGTAGAAGACGAACTCCGGCCGAAAATCCCAAGCCCGCTCCAAGGCCCCCTCCAGGGCCAGGAGGTAGGCCTCGTCCCCGGTGCCGTCCGGCAGGCCCACGTCCAGGTCGCTCCGCTCCTTCTTCAGGGGGTAGTTGCGCTCCCCGTGGAGGGAAAGGGTGAAGACTGAAGGGTCATTCTGGAAGAACACCGCGGTGCCGTTCCCCTGGTGGGCGTCCAGGTCCAACACCAAGACCCGGCCCCTGAAGCCCTCCCGCCTGAGCCAGGCCACGGCCACGGCCACGTCGTTGAAGAGGCTGTACCCCTCGGCCCGATTGGGGAAGGCGTGGTGGGTGCCCCCGGAGAGGTTGAGGCCTAGGCCCACCTCCAGGGCGTCCAGGGCCGCGGCCAGGGTGCCCCCGGCGGCAAAGAGGGCCCGCCTTAGGAGGCTTGGGCTGAAGGGAAGGCCCAGGCGCAAGGACTCCTCCCGGGAAAGCCCCTCGGTGAAAAGCCTTTCCAGGTACGCCGCCTCGTGGGCCAGGTAGAGGGCCTCCCGGGGCACCTCGGGAGCCGGAAGGATGGGAAGGAGGCCCCTAAGGGCCTCCGCCACCCCCCGGTACTTGTAGAGGGGAAAGGGGTGGCCTTCGGGAAGTTCCACGGCTAGGTGGGCGGTGGAGTAGGCCCGCACGCTTTCATCGTACGGAAAGCTGGCGGTAGGCCTCGTAGGCCGCCACCCCCACCGCCACCGCCAGGTTCAGGGAACGCACCGGCCCCGGCATGGGGATCCTCACCCCGGGAAAGCGGGCGAGGACCTCCGGGGGAAGCCCCCGGGTCTCGGGGCCGAAGAGGAGGTAGTCCCCCTCCTGGAAGCGCGCCTCGTAGAGGCTCGGTTCGGCGCGGGCGCTCATGGCCCACACCCTGGCCCCTGGCGGCAGGGCCTGTACGAAAGCTTCCCAGGTATCGTGCACCCGAAGGTCCACGTGGGGCCAGTAGTCCAGGCCCGCCCGCCTGAGCCGGGGGTCATTCAAGCGGAAGCCCAAGGGACGGATGAGGTGCAAGGGGAAGCCCAAAGCGGCGGCGGTGCGGGCGATGTTGCCCGTGTTTTGGGGGATCTCCGGCTGGAAAAGGACCAGGTGCACCACCGCCTACCCCTTCCTGCGGTAGCGGGTGGCCGCCCCCCGGCCCACCCGCTCCACCCGGCCCTCCCGGATGAGGCGGTTCAGAAGGGCCAAGGCCGCCCGCGGGGAAAGGCCCAAAGGGGCTTCCAGCTCCCGGCGGGGGCGGGGATGTGCTAGCAGGGCCAGGAGCCTTTCCGCCAGGGGGTCCTTCCGGGCCAGGTGGTACCTCCCCCCCTCTCGGCGCAGGAGGCCCATGCGCTCCATGCGAACGAGGACCCGCCTGGCGGCCTCCTCGGGAAGCTGGAGGGCCCGGGCCAGCTCCTCCAAGGTGGCCTCCCCCACCCGGCGCAGGTGGCCCACGGCGATGAGGTGGTCCAGGCTGAAGCCCCCAAACCGCTCCTGGGCCTCGGCCAGCTCCCGCACGAAGGCCTCGTCCAGCTCGGGGTTGTAGAGGACCAGGGTGAGGGCCTCGGGGAAGAGGCGGTACTCCGGGGGCTCCTTGCCGTACTTGAGGAGGAGGCGGTACATCTTGTCCACCCCGCTTCCCGCCCGCTCCACATAGCCCAGCCGGTAGAGGGCCTCGGCCAGGCGGGGGTTGCGCCTTTTCGGGGGGTGGCGGAGGACGTTCTCCGGGGTGATGCCTGGGGGAAAGCCCCCGGGGTTGGAGACCTCCAGGCGGTCGGGGTAGTGGTGCACCTGGATGGCGTCCTGGCTCTGCCAGTCCCGGTGGACCAGGGCGTTAAGGAGGGCCTCCCGGTAGACCTCCTGGTCAAAGTCCCAGACCTCGAGGCGGAAAAGCCCCACCGTGAGGTAGCGCACCCGGTTTCTGGCCTGGATGAGGTCGCGAAGCCTCTCCAAAAGGGCAGGGATGGGCCTGAGGAGGTCTTCCCGGAAGGCATACCCCTCCTCGGCCTCGTGGAAGTAGTAGCTCACCTCCGCCTGGGGAAGAAGCCGCCTCAGGGCCAAGGGGGTACCCGCCAGCAAAAGCCCCGCCACCGTGGGCCTCTCCTCCCCTTCCACCCGCTCCAAAAGCCCCAGGGCAAAGAGGAGCTCCAGGTCAGGAAGGGCGGCAAGGTTGCTTCCCCGCTCCTCCAAGATGCGCCTCAGGCGCAACACCTCCACCGGGTCCAGGTCGGAAAGGCTGGCCGCGGGCAGGACCTGGGCGGTGAAGTCGGGCTCGGGGAGGGCCTGGCCGAGCTTGAGCTCCGTGAGCCGCTTGCCGTCCCAAAAAGGCACCCGCCCCGCCCCCACGGCGATGGCCGAGGGGCTTTGGGGCACATGGAGGACCAGCACCTTCCCCTCCGGCCCCTCCACCCCCTCCACGTAGGGCAGGAGGAGGCCCTGGGTGAGCTGGAAGAGGGCGTGGGTGATCTGTAGGGGGTGGATCTCCGAGGCCCCCAGCACCCTGCCCTCGGGGCTCACCCCCAGGAAGAGGGTTCCCCCTTTGTGGTTGGCCAAGCCTGCGGCGTGGCGGGCCAGCTCCTCCGGAGAGAGGTCCTGGGGCAGGAAAAGGGTGCGCTCGTCCTGGCCTGCGCGAAGGCGGGCTTGGAGTTCCTCCCACGTCACGGGTTCCAGTTTACGGAGCCGAGGGGGCAATCCTGGTGACGAAGTGTTTCACTACTTGCTGACATATGCTTATTTACACAGGCACAATATGCATCTTTTGGCCACTTTAGGCGTTATTTGTTCTGGTAGTATTTGCCCATTGACACCCTTTTACTTGACACTTGACAGCAGCGGTGCTACGCTACGCCCAAGGGGGTGGCCATGAGGGCACACAAAACCCTGTGGATGCTGACGGCAATCGGGCTTTCGGGAGCGGCCTTAGCGGAGGGGGTGGACGGGGCGGCCACGGCCTGGATGCTGGTCTCCACGGCCCTGGTCCTCCTCATGACCCCGGCTTTGGCCTTCTTCTACGGCGGGCTGGTGCGGAGCAAGAACGCCTTGAACACCATGATGATGAGCTTCGCCGCCCTGGGCTTCGTGGGGGTGGGCTGGGCCCTTTTGGGCTACAGCCTGGCCTTCGGTGAGGGAAGCCCCTGGCTGGGGGGCTTGGGGCACGCCCTGCTGAAGGGGGTGGGCCTCGAGGCCAAGGGGGAGATCCCCCACCTCCTCTTCATGGCCTTCCAGGGCACCTTCGCCATCATTACCGCGGCCCTCCTCACGGGAGGCATGGTGGAGAGGATGCGCTTTCCCGCCCTTCTCCTCTTCCTCACCCTGTGGGGCGTCCTGGTCTACGCTCCCCTGGCCCACTGGGTCTGGGGCGGGGGCTTCTTGGGCGCTTTGGGCGCCCTGGACTTCGCTGGGGGCACGGTGGTGCACATCAACGCCGGGGTAGCGGCCCTGGTGGGGGCTTTGGTCCTTGGGGCCCGGAAGGACTACGGCCGCCAGGCCCTCTTGCCCCACCACGTCCCCTTTACCCTCCTGGGGGCGGCCCTCCTCTGGTTCGGCTGGTTCGGCTTCAACGGGGGTAGCGCCTTGGCCTCGGGGGAGCTGGCCGCCTTGGCCTTCGTCAACACCATGCTGGCCCCCGCCGCCACCCTGGTGGCCTGGGCCCTTCTGGACCTCCTGCGCACGGGCAAGGTCACGGCGGTGGGCCTGGCCACGGCCATCGTGGTGGGCCTGGTGGCCATCACCCCGGCGGCGGGGTTCGTTTCCCCTCTGTCCGCTCTGGTGCTGGGGGCGGTGAGCGCCTTCCCCAGCTACTTCTTCCTCCTCTGGCGGCCCAAGACCAAGCTGGACGACAGCCTGGATGTCTTCGGGGCCCACGGGATCGCCGGCATCACCGGGGCCCTCCTCACCGGCCTCCTGGCGGAAAAGGCCTGGAACGGGGTGGCGGACGGCCTCCTCTTCGGCAACCCCATGCAGCTGGCCATCCAGGCCCTGGCGGTGGCGGCCGCTGTGGCCTACTCCGCCTTGGGCACCTTCTTCCTCCTTAAGCTAGTGGGCCTCTTCACGCCCTTGCGGGCCAGCCCCAAGGAGGAGGGGCTGGGCCTGGACGTGACCCAGCACGGGGAAGAGGCCTACGTGGAGGGCGAGGGGGCCGTGTTGGTGCTCTCCGAGGCCAGCCCTCCCGCCCTTAAGCCCGTGGGAGGTAAAGCATGAAGCTCATCGTGGCCATCATTCGGCCGGAGAAACTCAGCGAGGTGCTGGAGGCCCTTTTCAAGGCCGAGGTGCGGGGGCTTTCCATCAGCCGGGTGCAGGGCCACGGGGGAGAGATGGAACAGGTGCAGACCTACCGGGGCACCACGGTGAAGATGGAGCTCCACGAGAAGGTGCGCCTGGAAATCGGGGTTTCCGAGCCCTTCGTGCGGCCCACGGTGGAGGCCATCCTGAAAGCCGCCCGCACCGGGGAGGTGGGGGACGGGAAGGTCTTCGTCCTGCCGGTGGAGAAGGTCTACCGCATCCGCACCGGGGAGGAGGACGAGGCCGCCGTGACCCCGGTACAATAGGGGTGTGACGGGGAGGCAGCGGGCCATCCTCCACCTTCTGGTGGAGGAGTACATCAGGACCCAAGCGCCGGTTCCCTCGGCGAGGCTCGCCGAGGGGCTCGGCCTTTCCCCTGCCCTCTGCCGCTACGAGCTCATCGCCCTCGAGGAGATGGGCTACCTGCAGAAGCCCCACGCCTCCGCCGGACGGGTGCCCACCCGCCAGGGCTTCCGCCAGTACTCCCTTTCCCTCCTCCCCCCAAAACCCCTTCCCGAGGCTACCCGGGAGCGGCTCCAGCGGGCCCTGGAGGGGGCCAGGGAACCTGAGGCCTTCTTGGTGAAGATGGCGGTGGGGCTTTCCGGCTACCCCGCCCTCCTGCGCCTTAGGCCCCGGCGGTCCCCCAGGGTGCTCCAGGTACACCTCTCCCCCCTCGAGGGGGGCACCCTGGCGGTCTTCGTCCTGGAAGGGGGGCGGGTAAAGGAGGCCAGGCTGCCCCTGACCCTACCTGCAGAGCGGCTTAGGCAGGCGGAGGAGGCCCTCTCCGGCCCCTTCCTCGCCCTCCCCGAGGCCCCAAGGGGCCTGGAGGAGCTCTTCGCCCACCTCTCCCGGGCCCTTTCCGCCGGGCTTTCCCTCACCTACCGGGAGGGGCTCTCGGAAGCCCTGAAGGAGCCCGAGGCCAAAGACCGGGGCTTCCTGGAGCGCCTGGTGGGCCTGTACGAGGGCGAGGGGGAGGAGGTCCTCACGCCCCCTGGCCGGGTGGACGTGCGGGTGGGGGAGGTGGAGGGCCTCTCCCAGGTGCAGGCGGGCTTTGCCAAGGGGGAGTGGCTGGGGGAGCTGGTCCTACTGGGCCCCATGCGCATGCGCTACCTCGAGGCCCTCTCCGTGGCCTTGAGCCTTAGCCAGGTCTATACTGGTCAGCATGCGGGTTGAGGTGAGGCTCTTCGCCCTCTACCGGGAGCAGGCCGGCACCGACCGGCTTTTCCTGGAGCTCCCCGAAGACGCCCGGGTGCGCCACGCCAAGGAGGTCCTGGAAGCGCGCTTTCCCAGCCTTAGGCTAGAAGGGGGCATGGCGGCGGTGAACCAGGCCCTGGCCCAAAGCGACACCCCCTTAAAGGAAGGGGATGAGGTGGCCTTTCTGCCCCCGGTCTCAGGGGGGCAGGACTCCTACGGCCTCACGGAAAACCCCCTGGACCTAAAGGCCCTGGTGGACTGGGCCACCGCCCCCGAGTACGGGGCGGTGGTGAGCTTTTTGGGCACCACCCGTAGCCCCAACCGGGGGGAGGAGGTGGCCTTTTTGGAGTACGAGGCCTACCCCGGTATGGCGGAAAAGGTCATGGCGGAGATCATCGGAGAGATGCGCTCCCGCTGGCCCCTAGGCCGCATCGCCCTCTGGCACCGCCTGGGCCGGGTGGACCCCGGCGAGGCCTCCATCGCCATCGTGGTCTCCGCCCGGCACCGCAAGGAGGCCTTCGCCGCCTGCGAGTACGCCATCGACCGGGTGAAGCAGATCCTCCCCGTGTGGAAAAAGGAGCATCGCCCGGACGGGAGCTTCTGGGTGGAAGGGTTCGCCCCGGAAGGGCACCGCCTCTGACGTGGCCTCCTTCTCCCTCATCGCGGGCCTTCTCCTCCTGGTCCTCTGGGCTTTGCCCCTCCTTCTGGGCTTCCTCTCGGGCCGGGCCTACCGGCATGGGCGCACCAGGGTGGGCCTGGGCCTTCTCCTCTTTGGGGGCTTCCTGGGGCTCCTGGCCCGGCCCAGGCCCTTGGGGCTTCTCCTCCTCCTTCTGGGCCTGGGCCTAGGGTACGGGCGCCTGCGCTAAGGCCACCCCACGCGGACTGCGTCCGCGTGGGGACCCAGGCCAGGGGCATGGCGCTGGGAACCAAGCGGAAGTGCGGTGGGAAACCCCTGGAGGGGCTATAATGGAGCGATGACCGAGCGGGCCCTGCGCCCTCTAACGGAGGAGGAGTACCTGGCCCTGGAGAGGGAAAGCCCCCTGCGCCACGAGCTGGTGGGGGGCATTCCCTACGCCATGGCTGGGGCCAGCCTGGACCACAACCTCCTGGTGACCAACCTGGTGGCCCTCCTCAAGCCCCTGGCCCGGGCCAAGGGGTGCCGGGTCTACAGCGAAACCGTGAAGCTCAGGCTCGCGGAGGACACCTTCTACTACCCGGATGTCATGGCGGTCTGCGGCCCCAAGGCCCATCCCCTCTATGAGACCGCTCCCTGTTTGGTGGTGGAGGTGCTCTCCTCGAGCACCGAGGCCCAGGACCGGCGGGAGAAGCTGGCCCGCTACCTGCGCCTGCCGAGCCTCGAGGGCTACCTCCTCCTGGAAAGCGAGGGGCGGGGCGGCACCCTGTACCGCAGGACGGCGGAGGGCTTCGTGGAAGAACCCCTGGAGGAAAGCTTCGCCCTGCCCTGCCTGGGGGGGAGGCTTAGCCTCGCGGACCTCTACGAGGGCGTGGCATGAGGCCCATCTTGGAACTCCTACCCGAAGAACTCCCCGGCGAGGGCTACCGCAGAGCGCAGATCGCCCACTGGCTCTACGCCCGTGGGGCCCTGGACTTTGCGGAGATGACCGACCTGCCCAAGGGCATGAGGGAAGCCCTGAGCAAGGAATGGCGCATCTCCGAGTTCGCCCTGGTGGAGGCCTACCCCAGCCGCGACGGCAGCGTCAAGTACCTCTTCACCCTCCTGGACGGCAAGAAGACCGAGGCGGTCTACATGCCCTACCCTAACCGCAAGACCGTCTGCCTCTCCAGCATGGTGGGCTGCCCCGCCGGGTGCACCTTCTGCGCCACCGGGGCCTTGGGCTTCGGCCGCAACCTCACCGCGGCGGAGATCCTCGCCCAGATCCTGGCCATCGCCCACCACCAGGGCATCTCCCCCAGGGAGATCCGCAACGTGGTCCTGATGGGCATGGGGGAGCCCCTTTTGAACCTGGGTAACGTGCTTAAGGCCATCCGCACCATGCTCCATCCCAAGGGCCTGGCCATGAGCCCCAGGCGCATCACCCTCTCCACGGTGGGCATCCCCAAGGGGATCTACCGGTTGGCGGAAGAGGATCTGGGGGTGCGCCTGGCCCTTTCCCTCCACGCCCCTGACGACGAGACCCGCAGGAAGATCATCCCCACCGCCCAGCGCTACCCCGTGGCGGAGATCCTCGAGGCGGTGCGCCACTACTACGCCAAGACCAAGCGGCGGGTCACCTTTGAGTACACCCTCCTCAAGGGCCTGAACGACCATCCCTGGCAGGCCAGGCTTTTGGCCAAGCTCCTCAAGGGCCTAAGCGCCCACGTGAACCTCATCCCCTTCAACCCCTGGGAAGGCGCCCCGGTGGCGGGCACCCCCAAGGCGGGCATCCTGGCCTTTGCCGAGGAGCTGAAGCGCCTGGGGGTGCCCACCTCCATCCGCTGGAGCCGAGGGCGGGACGTGGGGGCGGCCTGCGGCCAGCTGGCCCTTAAGACCCCCACCTCCCTCTCCTTCACACCGCTTCTAGAAGACGCCGGGCGATGATGAGCTTCAAAATCTCGCTCGTCCCCTCCCCGATGCGGGTGAGGCGGGCGTCCCGCCAGTAGCGCTCCACCGGGTAGTCCTTGATGTAGCCGTACCCCCCCAGGACCTGGATGGCCTCGTCGCAGGCCCTCACCGCCGCCTCGCTGGCGAAGAGCTTGGCCTGGGCGGCCTCGAGGGTGTGGGGCCTGCCCGCGTCCTTGAGCTCCGCCGCCTTGAGGTAGAGGAGCCTCGCCGCCTCCAACTCCGTGGCCGCCTCCGCCAGCTTGAAGGAAACCCCCTGGTACTCGGCGATGGGCCTGCCAAAGGCCTCCCGCTCCTTGGCGTAGCGCAGGGCGAAGTCCAAGGCCGCCCGTCCCAGGCCCACGGCCATGGCGGCGATGCCGATCCGGCCCCCATCCAGCACCCGCAATACGTCGTAAAAGCCCTTACCCCGCTCCCCCAGAAGGCCCTCCTCGGGCACGAAGAGGTCCTCGAGGAGGAGCTGGGCGGTGTCGGAGGCATTTAGGCCCAGCTTCTCCTCCTTGCGGCCCACCCTCAGCCCCCGCTCGGGGCGGAAGAAGGCGAAGGCGGAGAGGCCCAGGTGCTTCTTCTCCGGGCTTGGGGCAGGGTCGGTGCGGGCCACGATCACATAAACCCCGGCCACGCTCCCCTGGGTGATGAACTGCTTGGTGCCATTGAGCACATATCCCCCGGACACCGGCTCAGCCCGGGTTTTAAGGGCGGCGGCGTCCGAGCCCGACCCCGGCTCCGTGAGCCCCCAGGCCCCCAAAACCTCCCCCGAGGCCAGCTTGGGCAGGAAGGCCTCCTTCTGCCTTTCGTTCCCCGCCAGGAGGATGTGCCCCGTGGCCAAGGAGTTGTGGCTGGCTACGGTGAGGGCCAGGGCGCCGTCATAATAGGCCACCTCCTCCACCATGCGGGCGAAAATCCGGCTCGTAAGCCCCGCCCCCCCGTAGGCCTCGGGCACCGTGGCCCCAAAGACGCCGAACTGGGCCAGCTTGCGCACCAGGTCCCAGGGGAAGGCCCCGGTGCGGTCCCTTTCCGCCGCCCCTGGGGCCACCTCCGCCTTGAGAAACTCGCGGAAGGGCCCCAAGACCGCCCGCTCCTCGCTGCTTTCCTCAAACCAGAGCCCCATGGTGGGCACATTATAACACTTTCTTGCGATATGGCAAAAATACGTTATTCAACAGACCCCCGAAATCCCGGGGCATGGGGTAGTTTCAAGGGGGATGCTCCTCCTGGCCGGCCCTACGGATACCGGCAAGTCCACCCTGGCCCTAAGGCTTCTGGAAAAAGCCAAGGAAGCCTACCTCCTGGACCTGGACCCGGGGCAGGGAGCCCTGCCTGGGGCCTTCACCCTCTTCCACTACCGGGAAGGCACCCTCACCCCCCTACGCCGCTACCTTCTGGGAGCCCTGTCCCCGAGAGGGATGGAGGCGCAGGCGGTGGTGGGGGCCTTGCGCCTAGCCCGTCTCATCCCCAAAGGAAGCCCCGCCATGGCCGACACGGATGGCTACCTGGACCCCGGGTTCCGACTCTTACAGATCGAAGCCCTGGTACCCGCCGAGGTCCTGATCCTGGGGTGGGAGGAACTTTACCAAGCCCTTTCCTGGCGCAAGGACCTAAGGGCACGCCTGGCCCCGCCCCTTCAGGGGGTCCGCAGGAAAACCCCAGCCGAGAGGCGGAAAAACCGCCTGGAAAGGCTTTTTGCCCACTTCCAGGAAGCCAGGCCCCGACCCCTTCCCCTCGGTCGCGTGCCCGCGTACCTTATGGAACCCCCCGAACCCCACCGGCTTTATGGGCTCCTGGACGAGGAAGGGTTCCTCCTGGGCTACGGACGGCTTCTGGCCTGGGCAGGAGACGAAGGGCTCTTCCTCACCCCCGTGGGGGAGGAGGTGGCCAGGGTGGTACCCACCCGGCTTCTTTTCCCTATCCCCGCACTACCAGGTTAAGGATCTTGCCGGGGACATAGATTTCCCTCACGATGGCCTTGCCCTCCACATGGGCCTGGACGTTTCTCACCCTGAGGGCCTCGGCCCTGGCCACCTCCAGGGGGGCGTCCTTGGGAATCCGGATGGTTCCCCGCACCCTCCCGTTCACCTGCACCGCCACCTCCACCACGTCCCGCTCCAAAGCCTTCTCATCCAGCTCGGGCCAGCCCGCTTCAAAAAGGCTATCCGGCCAGAACCAGTGCCAAAGCTCCTCGGCGAGGTGGGGGGCGAAGGGAAAGAGCATCTGCAGGTAGTAGCGGATGGCGGTGCGGTACACCGGGGTCACCGGGCGCTCCTTGCGGTACTCGTAGAGGGCGTTCAGGAACTCCATGAGGGCGGCGATGGCGGTGTTGAAGCGCAAGTGCTCCAGGTCCTCCGTCACCTTCTTCAAGGTGGCGTGGAGCTTCCGGTAAAGCTCCCGGTCCGCCCCCTCCAGGACCTCCGCCTGGAACTTCCCGCTTGTGGCCAAGAGGGCCTCCTTGTCCTCGGCCACCCGGCGCCAGATGCGGTTCAGGAAGCGCCAAGCCCCCTGCACCCCCTCCTCCGTCCAGACCATCTCGTTCTCCGGGGGTGCGGCGAAGAGGATGGTGATGCGGGCGATGTCCGCCCCCTCCTCCTTCACGAAGGGGCCCACCATGACCCCGTTGCCCTTGGACTTGCTCATCACCGCGGGCTTCCAGAGGTGAAGGGTGCCGTCCTCGTGGGGCCTGAGCTCCGCCCCCATCTTCCGCACCTCCTCCAGGGAAAGCTCCCTTTCGGGGATTTCCAGGCGGATGCGGGTGGGCTCGGGGAGGCGCACCCTCTCCCCTTCCACCTCCACGGGGCCGAAGTCCGTCCAGGCCAGGACCATGCCCTGGGTGAAGAGGCCCGTAAAAGGCTCCTCCACCTTCACCATCCCCAGGTCGTGGAGGAACTTGGTGAAGAAGCGGCTGTAGAGGAGGTGCAAGACGGCGTGCTCCACCCCGCCGATGTACTGGTCCACCGGCATCCAGAAGTTGGCCTTCTCGGGGTCAAAGGGAAGCCCCTCGTTTTTGGGATCGGCGTAGCGCAGGTAGTACCAGCTGGAGTCAAAGAAGGTGTCCATGGTGTCGGTGTCCCGCCGGGCGGGGCCGCCGCACCTGGGGCAGGTGGTCTCGTAGAACTCGGGGTGGGCCTCCAAGGGGCTTTTCCCCTTGGGGCGGATGTCCTCCACGTCCTTGAGGTCAGGGAGGAGGACGGGAAGCTCCTCCTCGGGCACGGGCACCACCCCGCAGGTAGGGCAGTGGACCATGGGGATGGGGGTGCCCCAGTAGCGCTGGCGGCTAATCAGCCAGTCCCGGAGGCGGTAGGTGACCCTGGCCCTCCCCAGGCCCTTCTCCTCCAGCCAGGCGATCACCTTCTTCTTGCCTTCCTCGCTGGGGGTGCCGTCAAAGGGCCCGGAGTTCACCATGACCCCAGGCTCCTCGTAGGCGGCCTCGAGGGGCTCGGGCAGGGGCTTTCCCGGGCGCTCGATCACCTTGCGGATGGGCAGGCCGAACTTCTTGGCGAACTCAAAGTCCCTCCCGTCGTGCCCGGGCACGGCCATGATGGCCCCGGTGCCGTAGCCATAGAGCACGTAGTCCGCGGTCCAGATGGGGATCCGCTCCCCGGTGGCGGGGTTTTGGGCGTAGGCCCCCAGGAAGACCCCGGTCTTCTCCCGGCCCTCCGCTTGGCGCTCGATCTCCGTCTTGCGCCGGGCAGCCTCCACGTAGGCCTCCACCTCGGCCCGCTTCTCCGGGGAAGCCAGCTTGAGGGTCAAGGGGTGCTCCGGGGCCAGGACCAGGAAGGTGGCCCCGAAAAGGGTGTCGGGCCGGGTGGTGAAAACGGGGATCCTTTCCTCGGAGCCCTCCACGGGGAA
>Ga0209289_100782_pt1 | contig 14687 bp, 12 predicted proteins | sample GXS110809BmetaG_FD_184121 | JGI IMG/M metagenome (GOLD analysis project Ga0209289, IMG submission 184121) | Hot spring microbial communities from Gongxiaoshe hot spring, China to study Microbial Dark Matter (Phase II) - GXS 110809B (SPAdes)... ...
TTCCACACTTACAAATGAAGAAATGTACTTCTTTGCCTCTTCAACGTTCTTTTGGTTACCGACTATGTAAGAGACGTTACCAAGGTTATATACGTTAACTTTAAATAATTCTTTGAGCATTTTCGACAAGTTTTCATTCACTGGCTGGACTAATTCAACAACTTGATTATTATCTTTCGCAAAGTTTTCAAGTACTTTTGCAGCTTCGTTTGCCAATGCACCGTAAATTATTATTTTATCGTCTAAATTATATATTTTAACTTTATAAATTTTCTCAACCGCATCCTTTTCTTCTGGTTTAAATTTGTCATCGACAATTATTATGTTACTACTGTAACTACTTCGGATTTCTTCTATCTGGGCTTTCAGAAATTCGACCCTAGATTTACTTACTGTGAAAAACATAAGTCCGCCGTTAATTTCAACTGGACAGCCGGTTAATTTTGCGAACACTTCTGGTGCGGGGTCTGTAGGTAATTGTGATACGACATAGGTTGTTATATCTTCTGAAATAGCTTTCTTTAATTTTTCAATTTCTTTCGTCCTACCAGTGATGAGTTTTGTACCATCTGAGAAGCTTTGTAAAACGGTAACGTTAAATTTCTTCAGATACTCTTCATCAACTTTCACAACGTAGCTTGTGTTCCCTAAAACATCTAAGAAACTAAGTAACTTTTTGTACATCTCTTGACTTGAGAAAAGCGTTACGATCAACTTTTCATTGATGATTTTAACATCGTAATTTTCCTTCTCTATCCCGAGATATTCGGCGGCTGCCTTAACTGTTTCTTCCGAAACATCTTCGATTATGATTTTCCAAGGATTACCAATCATCGGGTCTTTAGCCAGATTTTCGGCAAAGTTTTCATAACCACTTGCAACGTACAATCGTCCATTTAAAACTTTTGGATTCGATTTTGGATATAGTATCTGCATTGCATTTGCAACTCGTTGAGCGTATAATACGTCAACAAAAGTGTACTTTATTTCCGGTTCGGGCATTTGAATAGGACTAACTGCCCCGCCAGCTGCACCACCAGCACCAGCTGTCGTAGTGGCACCTTCACCTCCTCCGCCGGCAGCTTGTGCACCGGTTGTTTGCTTTTGTTCTTCTTGGGTTGCTAAGGCTTGTTTTTTTGCCTCTTCCTCTGCCTTTATAGTCTTTGCTGTCTTTAATGCTTGTTCGATTTGCTTGAGATCAGCTGGATTGTCCAGCAGCACAGCTAACCGTCTGGTAGCCGAAATCACTACGTAATCTCTTATGGAATAAATCTTTTTCAATTTTTCCATCAACTGCTCAACTTCTGTATCACTAATTTCGTAATTCAGATAAACCCACTGCTTTTGCTTAGCATTGGCGATCATCTGATTAATTGTATTTTCGACTTCCTTAGGTACAATGTTTTTTAACGCCAATTTCCTTTGTCCTTCGATTACTTGGTAACTATCTTGAGGTAGATTATAAACTTTTGATATTTGTGACATTATGTTTTTCATCTCTTCATCAGATATATCGTAAGACATATATCTCCAGCTCTCCTTAGCTGGAGGAGTTAGAGCTTCTGTCAACATTTTATATTCATTTAACCCTCCAAAAACGAATAACTTCGATTTATCTTTCGAGACACCAGCGTAAGTTCCCGTTCCCAATATCTGTCTGAGTTTATCAGCGTTCACTTGTCCATCGTATATCTGCCAATAAGTTGCAAAATTCTTTTGCACTTCTTCTGGACTTCCTATGTACATTGTTTGGTTCGTCGAATAAGCGTACGAAAGACCGCTTACTGAAAGAGTCATTCTCAGGATTTCTTCTAAGGATGAATTGTTAGCTTTGAAGTTTATATTCTTGTTCTTAGCACTGTCGTACAGAACTATTTTCAACCCGAAGAACTCAGCCAAGTCTTTGAAAAAGACGTCCGTTTTTATGTTAACAAAATTAGCTGTTAATCTTTTAGAGCTTATGCTGTACGGGAATCTTATGTACAATTTCGTACTTTTAACTTCGTAAGTAGCGTTAACTGGCATTAGTGTATATACGAACAAATTAACTTGGTTATCAATCGGAACAATCTGAACACCTTCAACGGTACCACTTGACACTGGAAGGTAAGCTGAGTTTTTGATCACATCATCTATTAGAAAATAGTGAACTGTCCTGTTCTCATTTTTACCATAATATAGAACCTTAGGAGCTTTCGTAAAGGACAAAACTACGGTAACTTGATCCGTTGATGTGACGAAATTCACATCAGAAAGCTCTGAGAATACTGAAACTACGAATATTAGAAAAAGTGCAACAATCAGTTTTTTTGTCATACTTTATCCCCCTACACTTTAATTTTGTTGATATTTCAGACAGATACTCGTCGAGAATTTATTAAGGTGAACTCTTCTTATTACTCAACTTGTCGTATCCTTTTTACTCTACCATCCGTTGTATCGAGAACAATTATGAATGTAGGACTTACTTGTAAAATCTTGTAGATACCGTTAATTAATTCGTTTTCAGGGAATGATTTCGTTTCTTCGCCAATCTGTACATAAACCTTTTTGATCTCTCTGTTACCGTCATGTATTGACATATAACCCACGTAATAAATTCCGTCAATGTCGTTGATTTCAGCGGTGCTCAAATTCACCGTTTCAGCCGTTGAAGTTTTCCGAGAAGTTGTTCGTTGCGTCGGTTGTTGTGATGTCTGTGGTTTGGAACTCACCGACTGGTTAGAACTTTTTGAACTAACAACTTGTTCTTGTGTAGCTTCCTCTGGTGTCTCTTCTTGTAGAATTGCACCTTGAAATAGTGAACTTTGAACATTTACTTTCAAATCAAGTATATAAGGTGTCAAAAAATCTGAGAAAGTTGATTCTGGTATCAGATTTTCAATTTCTACAAGCGATAAATTCTCAACATTTACCGTTTGTGTTGCCGGATTTGTTGTTTGAGTAGCCGTATCTGTCGGAGGTTGTTGTACACTTTGACCTGGTTGTACTGGAGTTTGAGCTGTTGCACTTTGTGTAGATGGACTCGGAGTACTGGTTTTTGGTTTGTTACTCATAACAAGAACAAAAATAGCCACCACCCAAATAGCTACTGCTACAACCAGTAATACGATAGTTCGTTTGTTTATTGCTGCCAATTTACTCACCCCCAGTTTTTAAAGATACGATGTATATTACCGGGGTATCTTCAAACAAAATTGGATAATCAACTTGTGCTTTTAAATACAAATAATCTATTTCAAGAAATCTGTTACTCAGCATCGTCTCTATAAGCTGTTGTAACTCTCTTTCCTGAAATTCACCTTCTTTAACAATACTCGGTGAGTTGAGAAACTCTTGCCTTTTCGCTTCAAGGAATTTTGATTCCTCTTCTGCTCTTTTCATCTGATTGTAAACTCTCGTTGTTTCAGATAGTAGATTTTCGAGGTTTCTGATGTACGAATAGTACGAATTATAAAAATAGAATCCACTTAACACTATTGATACAACAAGAAAGATAGCTGAAAAGATGATTGCGTATTTTCTGTTTATAGTTATCATTTCGTCCCCTCCAAAATGTAATGAAAATATTTCGTATTTGAGAAAAACACCCTTTCTTCGACCAACTGAAATGAGACGTTTTTATAGAGCTTAGAAAAGTCTTGGTAAACGGTTGATGTAGCAATTCTTGTATCAAGTCCGTATTCGTAAAAATCAATGTACACTCTTGTTCCGTCGTACAACATCTCCCTTAGAAAAATTTTGTTAGGTACAGATGAAGAAAGTTTCGAAAAATACTTTAGAAAGTAAGTATCTTTGTATAGATCAAATAAGTACCTTTTAATCTCTAAATTTGCTTTATCAATTTCTGTCGACCTTTTCTGAAACGACGATTGTAAATTCTTTATCTGATTTTCAATGCTTGCTATGTTGAATTCTGAAATGTTGTTGAATATAACCGGATACTTTCCTATCAGCTCACTAACTTTCATGACTTTAAACTGATAGGATACAAAAATAAAAGCCAGCGAAGGAAGAAAACAGAATAATAAGAGTAGTAAAAAATTCCTGAGTTTCAGAACTTTGACCTTACCATCTGATAGATTTAACTTTTCCAAACTCTAATCCCCCCCTGTAGAGAAGGCCAATATCTGAAAATGTGAGTCTTTTTGGGATATTAAATAACGTTATTGCCTCGGAGACCTTTTCCCTGAAATTCCATTGTGATTGCAAGATAATTTCCTTAACCATACTGAAATCACATATCAGTGCTATACCTGTTATCTGATTGATCGATAATTTTTCAACTTCTGTGGTATTTATAGATATTATCAATTCTCTTTCTATTAACCCTATGATGTCAGCTGATAAACTTTCAACAATTTTTTTTACCGACTCCATTAATTCTTCATTACCGCTTTGTTCTATTTCCAACATTTCAAAACCTGTTTCTTCTTTTATAATTCTGTTTATATCTTCAAGTGCAAAGTCAATGATTCTTAACCCTATAACCCTGTCACCGTTCATTATAACGATTGCGGAATTCAACCGACCAAGCACCAGATACATCCAGTAACCGGGAAGTTTTTTAGTTATTAACAACTCAGAAAAGATGTTAGGGTAAGCAACATCTGGTTCAAATTCAATGTTTTTAGATAACTTATATTGCGTATAATCAGTCTTCTTTACATAGAGAGCGAGTACTTTGTTATGGACACTTTTAACGTATCCGACGTTGATCTCGTCAGTTATATCTGCGTTACTTCTTAATTCAAGTTCTACAATCCTTTTGGTATCTTTTTCGTTTTTCACCGGTGGTAATTCAATAAAAGCTGTCTGAATAATATCTATTGGAAGATTGATAACAACAACGTCTTCCGGATCAGGATACAACCTTCCTTCGGAAAAAGCGTTTACAAATACCCTACCACCAAAATACGTAGCAATCAAAGTGGAATTTTCGGATGTATCAAAGTTGTAAACCAAAATACGATGTTTGAAAATCCCCAAGGTCATCTCCCCTTCGAAACTTCAAAAAGTATAGGTTCTATAGTTATTTCTAAGGAATTTTTTAAACGGTATGTGTTACTTCTCGCCGATTGAAAAGAAACAACTTGTAAACCGTTGAGTTCTCTTACACAAGCACTCTTAAAGTTTACAGAGCTATTATTTCTTTCAATAAAACAGGAATTTTCACTATAAGTTTTCGCAAAATTTCCTTTCCACAGTCCAGAATAAACGGCGGTTTCAAAAAAGTAGTATGAAAAATCAAGATCAAGTAATTTAAAGATGTTGTTGGATGAAATTATAAAGATGGAAAGAACTATAAAAACGCATATAAGAAGTTCTACAACGTTCATGCAGATTCTTACACCTTCACACTTTCGTAAGTTTATTTTATTTTCCAAACTGACCTTGCATTTGGAAGATTGTAGAATACATTGTAAAAGCTATAAAAGCTATGAAAAGACCAACAAAAGCTATTAAAGCTGGTTCAATCAAGCTAACAAGTTTCTTTGTATCGGCAAGTATCTCTTCTTCGTAAAAGTCAGCAACTTTTTCCATAACAGCGTCGAGTTTACCTGTCTCTTCTCCCGTTCCAACCATTTCGTAAACAATTTGAGGGAATATACCTGTTCGCTTTAAAGAATCTCTTAATCCACTACCAGTTTTCACTTCTTCTATAACTTTTGTCATGATGGATATAAATTTCGGATTGTTTGAGGCTTTCGCTGCCATATCGAGTGCGTTAACCATGGGCACTCCACTGCTAACTAAAACACCAAGTGTGCGTGTAAACCTTTCATTTGCCATTTTTTGTCTCAGCTTTCTAATAGGTGGAAATAGATTTCCTACAAAATCTTTTACATATGCACCGTACACTGTATCAAGAAAGAATTTGAGACCTATGCCGATACCAATAACTGTCGGTGCTAGTATGAACCACTGAGTTGTAAAGACTTTGTTCAGTTTCACAAGCATTCCAAGAACACCACCTTGTGGTGTTGTACCAAAAACGGTGATAAGTCGTGGCAATATGAAAACAGATATAACGATAACGACAATAATCGCAAAGACCAGTATAAAGACAGGATACGCCATTGAGGATTTTACTTGCTCTCTTAATCTATTTACCCCTTCATAGTAATTCGCAACCTTTTTCATCGTGACATCAAGAACACCGCCCTCTTCTCCAGCACGTACCATGTTTATAAATATGGAATCAAAAACGCCTTGTCGTTCGAGTGCTGAAGAGAAAGACATTCCGGCTTTCATATCGGATGCCACTTCTTTTAAAACCCTTCTGAATTTTTTCGAAAATACCTCTTGTTCAGATAAAGTCATAACAGCATCGGCAAGCCTTATACCCGCCGATATCATTGTTTCCAGCTGTCTTGCAAAGAGCACAATATCTTTGAGTTTAGCTCGAAATACAACCCTTTTTTTACCAACCTGACCAATTTGACCAGTACTTGCTTTTTTGTCCGTGGAACCTTTTTGGACAAGGTCGGTTACCAATATACCTTGTTGTTTCAACCTATCGAGCGCTTCCTTAACAGTATCGGCTTGCACAACACCTTTTAATTTTTTACCAGAGCGGTCTACACCTTTGTATTCAAAAACCAAAATGCTCACCTCTAAATTAATTTGTTTATATATTTCTGTCGTATATAATTTTACCACTTTCCAGACGTATTTCACGTTCACAAATGTCACGGAATATTTCAGGTTCATGAGTGGCTATCAAAAAGCCTTTGTTTTCATCTTTAAAACTCTTTAAAATATCCCTTATAGAAAGAACACCTTTTAAATCGAGACCTGCGGTTGGTTCATCGAAGATTAAAAACTCTGGTTTATGAACTAAGATAGAAGCTATTGCAACCTTACGCTGCTCTCCTCCAGATAATTTAAACGGAGATTTTTCAAGTACCTCGTCTTTTAATCCAACTCTTTTTATTAAGAACTTCAAATTATCTTCGAAATATGGTACACCAAAGTTTTTCGCTGCGTATATTATTTCTTCCCTTACACTCTCATTAAAAAATTGTCTTTCCGGTATTTGAAATGCCACACCAACTCTTCTTCTAAAATTATACGCATTTTCAAAAGGATTTGTACCATCATATAAAATTGTTCCAAACGAAGGCTTCAAAAGTAAGTCTAACAAATAAATTAGCGTTGTTTTACCCGAACCTGTGTTTCCAACAAGAAGTATTCTTTCTGTTGTTGAAAAAGACAAACTTACATCTTCCAGGGCAACTTTTTCTAAATCGGTTCCTTTTTCAAAAATAACATAAACATTTTTAAGCTCTATTGTCAAGTCGAATCACCCTTATTTTTTATCGACAGATATATCCTTATTCCGCCTTCTTTCCAAATATCTTCCGCATTTCCAAAGATTTCTTTCATGTAATTCCTTATCCGCTCTCCACCTTTGTTATGGTATGCAACAAGTTGTAGAGTTCCTCCATCTTCCAAATGCTCAAATGCTCCTTCGATAAGTTTCATCCAAACTTCTTTACCTGCAACTATCGGAGGATTTGATATTATGTGATCGAATTTCATATCATCCCAAGGTTCGTAAAGACTTCCTTGCCTTATATCGGCATCGATGTTGTTATCCTTTGCGTTAATCTTTGCAAATTCCACCGCTCTTTTGTTTATATCCGACATATAAATCTGGACCGTTGGAAATTCTTTTTTTAGGGTTATACCAATAACTCCGTATCCACAACCTATATCAAGTACTTTCCCGTCGACTGTTTTGCAATTCTCTATCAATATCTGTGTAGCTTTATCTATCTTTCCAAAAGAATAAACACCTGATGGCGTTTTGAATTTGTATATATGCCCATTCTTAAGTTCAAATTCAACTTCCTTTATTTTTAACACAGATTGAGGTTCTTCTGTATAGTAATGCTCGAAGTTAACACCTTCTTTATCTTTTTTATTATTTTTATTATTTGTCAATTGCTCGCACCTCCTGTTTTTTCGGCAACGGTTTCTTGTAGGTTCGACTTTCCGAAGCATTTATTAACAAATCCAGCTCTTTACCATCTTTTCCGTATTCAGCCAAGCCAACCAACGACTCTAACTCAATTCCAACGTTCTTCTGAAATGTTTCCAAATGCTCATATATTCTATTTACTAAGGACTGAGGAGCTTCCTTTGAGATACTCAGTATTGCAAAAGAACCACTTCGAAGTGAAGCAATCAAATCGCTCTTTCGAGAGATTTTTGAAAGTAATTTAGCAAGCTTTTTTAATACCACATTGCCAAATTCTACACCTTTGTTCTTGACAACATCGTCAAAGTTTTCGATTCTCACACGTATCAAATAAAGATTAGATGATTCCCTCTTAGCGATAGCCACATACCTTTCAAAGTAATTTCCAAGAGATTTAGCATTTGGTAAGAAAGTAATCGGGTCGATCAATGAAATTCTGTTTAACTCTTCGTACTTTTCTTTTAAATTTCTAATGAGTTCGAATCTTTCCACCGACAACGAGAGTAAATCAGCTATCATCTCGGCAACGGGTAAAAAGTTCTTTTCTTCAAAGATATCTTCGCTCTCCCAAGAATCGAGATTGAAAAAGCCAATAATTTTTCTTTGCACGCGTATGGGTATCGAAATAAACGCTTTAACATTTTCTATACTCTTAACAGACTCTCTTAGATTTTCATCTATCTCTCCAACTTTATTGGATAATTCTTTAATTAAATCAAGGCTTTTTCTCTTTATTATGTAAACATGTTTGAATCGTCTCATCAGAATTTCTCTTTCTTCGAATTTTATCTTGTCAAGCAATTTATAATCATGATTATAAGCGGCAACGTAAGAAAATATTCCCTCTTCATCTTTAATAAGTACACTTCCACTGTGAATAAAATTCACGTTATCAACAACGGTTTTTAAAAGTAGTTCGTAATCTTTTCGCTTCAAAGATGTTTCACGATCCTTTGATAGTTCAAGAAGTACCTTACTGAATTTAAAAAACATGTCTTTAATTTCTTGTCCTGTGTTCGTTTTACTCCTTGCCACCTTTCTCACCTCTTGAAAAAAGTTTTACAAATAATTTTGTCAAAAGAAAAAACACAAACAAAACACCAATTAGAAACAGATAACCAGTTAAACCTATTTTAATAGCAATAAACGTGTTTTCCACATCGTTTCACCTCTTCAGCTTTTCAAAAAACTAACTTACAATTGCCCGACAAGAGCTATAAGAATTCCCCCGGCTAAAACCGAACCTATCTGACCAGCAACGTTGGCACCAACAGCGTGCATGAGTAAATAATTTGTCGGATCTTCACTTCTCCCAAGTTGATGTATCACTCTTGCCGACATGGGAAAAGCGGATATTCCAGCTGCACCTATCATAGGATTGATTTTTCGTTTCAAAAATAAATTCAAAAACTTAGCGAACAAAACTCCACCGGCTGTGTCAAATATAAAGGCAACAAGTCCAAGTAAAAGAATGAAAAGTGTTTGAGGTCTCAAAAACTTCTCAGCGGTCATCGTTGAACCTATAGATAAGCCAAGTAATATAGTTACAAGATTAGCAAGCTCGTTCTGGGCTGATTTTGCGATACTATTCAACACACCACATTCTTTTAAAAGATTTCCAAACATCAGAAAACCTACAAGTGTCGTTGAGCTTGGTGCCAATAGACCGGAGACATCAGTAACAGCAATCGGAAAGATTATCTTAACTTTCTTATCCATTTTCACGCTTTTTGGTTCCATCTTTATCTTTCTTTCTTCACGCGTTGTCAACAGCTTTATAACAGCCGGTTGTATTATGGGAACCAGCGACATGTAAGAATATGCTGCAACAGAAATGGGACCTAACAAATCTTTTGCAAATCTTCCAGCAACGTAAATGGAAGTAGGACCATCAGCGGCACCTATAATTCCTATCGAAGCCGCCTCTTTTATACTAAAACCAAGCAATGTTGCAACCACCATCGTGGCAAATATTCCAAACTGAGCAGCGGCACCGAAGAGGAACATTACAGGATTTTCCAAAAGTGGTCCAAAATCGATCATCGCACCTACGGCAATGAATATCAAAAGTGGAAAAATTTCTGTTATAATACCTATGTCAAAGAAAATGTTCAAAACACCTCTGTGAAGTACACCATCAACAATTTGATCTATCGCCGAGCTAAACGGTATATTCACAAGTATTGTGGAAAAACCAATGGGAATCAATGGCGCTGGTTCGTATTCTTTCTTAATGCCAAGATATAGGAGAGTTAAACCTATCACAATCATCACAATATTTCCGAAAGTAACAGAAAGAATACCATTATAAAAAACAGAAAGCATACAATGTCCCCCAAAAGTATTCATAGATTTTAGAACGCTACATTTACAATAGTAATTTTAACATAAATTAATCGCTCATATACTAAATTCTATAAATTTTACTTTTTGTTAATTTTCGAGCAATCTATTTAATTTTCAATTAACTCTTGGAACATGGAAGAAAATACAATAAGGTAAAATTTGCAAAAAGAGGGTGATAGTATGTTGGGGTGAATGTACCGGTTGCGTTTATTTTCTTGCTTCTTTACAACTCAATAATCGCTCTCCAAACGCTTTCGATATTCTCAAGATATGAGAACAAAGATATTCGAATAAGTGGAGTTTTTATATCCTTAGTTATAGCCCTTTATTCGTTTGCCTATGCTATGGAACTAATTGACATAATGAGTAGTGATAGGGTTAACGCATTCTTTTGGTACAAAATCCAGTATTTCGCCATCCCGTTTATCTCTTTTTCATGGTATTTATTTGCCAACGCATTCTCCGAGAGAAGACTAAGTAAGAAGATAATCGGATTTTTATTAATTATACCATTAATGTCAGTAATAGCCGTCTGGACGAATGATTTTCATCACCTTTACCTTAAAGGTTACCTTGAAAATGGGCATTATCTTATAAGGGGACCTCTGTACTATATATTAATAGTTTATAATTACGTACTCGCCCTGGTAGCTTACGTGAGGTTATTCTTAACCGCAAAGAAGTTAGCCCTTTCCGTACGTAAGACCACTGTACTCCATGTATTAGTCGCTGTGTTTATCCCACTTTTTGCAAATATTATTTACTTGGTTTTAAATCTGAACATCGATTTAACTGTCTTTGGCTTAATGGCAAGTGTAATTATATTACTATACGAAGCTCAAAAAATACATGGACTCGATATAAAAGAAAAAACAAAAGCTATTGTTTACGAATCCACAGAGGATATGATTTTGGTTATAAACAGCGACGGGTTGATTATAGATTATAACGATAACTTTTACAAATTAGTCCAAGAACTTATCGGTGTAACAGAAGTGAGAAATAAAAATATAACGGAAGTCCTTTCACCTGATTGCGTGGAAATCATAGGAAGAGGTAGCGGAATTGTTGAGAAAAATGGTAGGTATTTTCAGATAAAAACGAGCAATTTGGAAGAGAAAAATAAGATTTTGGGAAGAGTCATTTTTTTCCACGAGATAACTGACCTCAAAAAACTTGAAGAAGAAAGGTTATTTGAAAACGAACGATACAGGGTATTATTTGAGTTCGCCCCCGTAGGAATTCTTATCGAAGATGAGAAAGGCACGATAATAGACGTTAACCCTGAATTTTGCAAAATCAACGGGAGAGACAAGAAAGAACTTATCGGTAATCATGTATCTATTTTAGCACCAAAAGAGGATTACGAAAAAGTTCAAAAACACATTGAGAACATAATTTCTGGACGTACTTTGGTACATGTCGTTCGAAATGTTGGAAAATCAGGTGATATAAAATATCTGGAGTTATACGAAAGAAGATTGGTATTACCAAATTCAAGGTACGGGATACTCTCGATACAAAAAGATATAACAAGACAAGTTATAACACAACAAGTAATAAGAAAACTCGCAAAATATCAACACATAGTACTCAACCTTGCCTTGAATTTTATAAACTTACCTGTTGAAAAGTTGGATGAAGAAGTTAAAAATGCTATTGATATTGTGGCAAAGGAACTTAATATAAACAGAATAAGGGTGTACAAATTTTCAGAAGATGGTCAATTTACATCGTTTGGTAATTGGTTTTACTCGAGTTCATCTGATGAAATACCAACAGTGTCATTTGATGCCCAAACCGTAAAAGGAAAAGAACTTGAAAACCTCTTGCAAGGTAAGCAATTTGTAGTTGTAAAGGGAAAAGTATCAAATGAGATTATAAATAAATTATTTGGTGAAAATAAAAGTGCTTTGATAACACCTATTAAATTAGACAACAAAATATTAGGATTTATAAGCGCAGCTTCCAGAGAAGAAAGAGATTGGACTGCCGCTGAGAAACGCATCATGTTGCTCCTTGCAACGTTGATAGCAAATACGGAAATGAGGAAGAATTATGAAGAGGAATTGATAAGAGCAAAACGACAAGCCGAACAGGCAAGTCTTGCCAAAAGCTCATTCTTAGCCGGAATGAGTCATGAAATTAGAACACCATTGAACGGGATAGTTGGGTTCGCAAATTTACTCAAAGAGACGCATTTGGATGAAAAGCAAAAGAAATATGTTGATACGATATTAAAATCTACGGAAGTGCTTTTAGGTATAATAAACGACATACTCGATTTAGCCAAAATCGAAAGTGGGAAATTCCAGCTTGAACCAACAGAGTGTAATTTGAAGATGGAGATGCAAAGTTCTTTGGTGCTTTACGAAGCTAAAGCAAAAGAAAAGAATGTGCATTACAAAATAGAGATCGATGAACGTATAAGAGATTGTCTTATAATCGATAGTTTGCGCATTCAACAAGTTATGTTCAATTTGATAAACAACGCTATAAAATTTACACCAGCTGGTGGCTTGGTGCTTGTGTCTATAGAAAAGTTATCAGAAGATGAATTGTACGAAACTGTAAGATTCTCAGTGAAAGATACTGGAATTGGTATACCAAAAGAAAGGTTGAACAAAATTTTTGAACCATTTGAACAAGCCGATATCTCTATAACAAGAAAGTACGGTGGAACCGGGCTTGGCTTGTCTATAAGTCAACATATCGTTAACATGATGGGTTCAGAGATAAACGTTGAAAGTGAAGAAGGGAAAGGGAGTACTTTTTATTTTGAGCTGAAATTGCAAAAGTGCGCTAAGGCGGAAAAGAAAACTTCAAAAGGTAAAGAAATTAAAAAATATAGGGCAAAGGTACTTGTTGTGGAGGACTATGAAATAAACAGAATGCTTATGGCGGAATTGTTGAAAAGGTATGATATCGTGCCAGACTTTGCTGTTAACGGTGTACAGGGGGTGGAAATGGCTCTTAAAAATGATTACGATTTAGTATTTATGGACATTTTAATGCCTGAGATGGACGGTATAGAAGCTACTAAGAGGATAAGAACGGTAAATTTAGATGTTCCTATCGTTGCACTTACAGCTCACGCTTTGAAAAATGTTAAAGAAGAAGTTCTTTCCGTTGGAATGAACGATTATGTAACAAAACCTGTGAAGTTAGAAGAATTGGATAGGGTTCTTGAAAAGTTCTGCGGTCATTTGGAAATTCAACAAGTCGAATCAAGGTTACAAGATGAAAAATCACTTATCAGGAAAGAAGAAAAGCACGAGAACCATGACAAAGCGTTTCAACAGGTTGAAGAGGAGATCAAAAAAACCGAAGAAGAACAAGGTGTCGACGATGAATTTATGAAAGATTTACTCAATACTTTCATAGAATCAACGAAAAATAGTATCGCTAACATGAGAAAAGCTATATTCAAGGGTGAATTTGAAACTATCCAGAGAGAAGCACACAGTATAAAAGGTGCCGCAAGGTCTCTGAATTTCAACGATATAGGTGAAATAGCCTACAAAATTGAGATGAGTGCGAAGGAAAAGGATGATGTCTTTGACTATGAAAAGCACATCGAATATATCGAAGAAAAGTTGAAAGACGTGATTTCATATCTTGATTCGCAATCAAAGTGACTTAATTGAAAAATAAGCGCTAAAAAGTGGAGTATTTTGTATTCTTAATGCTATGGTTTAAAGAGTGTAAAAATCCGTCTAAAATCTTTTGTTTTCGCAGTTTTGCTATAGCTTTCCAAGATGCTATAATCAAATTGTTAGAAATCCTAACAAAAATACAGGGGGGATATACGTGGGTTACGAAGTAACAGATTGGACAGTTATACCACCATTTGTAAATGAACCAGTCACCGATTTTTCAAATCCAGAAAACGAAAAGAAGATGGAAGATGCTCTTAAAAGGGTTTACACAGAGTTCGGTAGAGAGTACGATATCTTTATAGGTGGAAAACCTTACAAAACTGAAAAGAAGATAAAATCCATAAATCCAAGCAAATTCGATGAGGTTGTGGGATACGTAAACAGTGCAAACGAAGAACTCGCCGAAAAAGCCCTTGAGAACGCTTGGGAAGCTTTTAAAACATGGAGTAAAATACCAGCGCATATCCGTGCCGAGTATTTGTTGAAAGCGGCGAAAAGAATAAGGGAAAGGAAATTCGAATTTGATGCGTGGCTCGTGTACGAAGTTGGGAAGAACTGGGTTGAAGCGGATGCGGATGTTTCGGAAGCAATTGACTTTCTCGAATTTTACGCAAGAGAGATGTTGCGCTATGCTTCAGAACAACCAGTAGTTAGAATTCCTGGAGAATACAACGAACTTAGATACATTCCACTCG
>Ga0209289_100783_pt1 | contig 14682 bp, 15 predicted proteins | sample GXS110809BmetaG_FD_184121 | JGI IMG/M metagenome (GOLD analysis project Ga0209289, IMG submission 184121) | Hot spring microbial communities from Gongxiaoshe hot spring, China to study Microbial Dark Matter (Phase II) - GXS 110809B (SPAdes)... ...
GGGAGGGGCCCGTGGTCCACGTAGCCCTTGGCGGGAAGCCCCAGGCCCTGCACCAGGGCCTCGAGGCGCCTCAGCTCCTCCCCCAGGAGGAGGTGGTAGTCCCGCACCCAAGCGTACCGGGCCACCCGGCCCACCCGGAGGCCTCCTGGGGGCGCTCCGGGGTCCTCGTAGGCGTAGGGGGCGAGGAGGAGGAGGGCGCTCCTTGCCCAGGGGAAGCGCCTTTGGGGATGGAAGCGCTCCGCCACCCCCCGTTCCAGGTAGGCCATCCCCCCGTGCCGCCCTTCCGCCAGCCAGCGGTGGAAGCGGGCCTCGGCCCCGGCCATGGGTTCCAGGGGAGCCCAGGCCACCTCCAGGCCCCGCTCCCGTGCGGCTTCCTCCAGGAGGGCCTTGGGGTCCACCTTCCTAGCCTAAACCCCGAGGGTAGGGGAGGGGCCACCTCTCCGTATAATCTCCCCCATGGAAACCTTAAGGATCGCCCTCTTGGGAGGCGGCACCGTGGGAAGCGCGTTTTACCGGCTGGTCCAGGAGCGCCTTTCGGACTTCCACGCCCTGGGTTTTTCTCCCCGCTTTCTGGGGGTCTTGGTGCGGGATCCCGCCAAGCCCCGTCCCATTCCGGCGGAACTCCTCCGGCTAGAGCCCCCGGACCTCTTGGAGGCGGACGTGGTGGTGGAGGCCATGGGGGGGGTGGAAGCGCCCTTGGAGCTGGTCCTTCCCGCCCTCGAGGCCGGCATCCCCCTCATCACCGCCAACAAGGCCCTTCTGGCGGAGGCTTGGGACAAGCTCCGCCCCTTCGCCGAGGAGGGGCTCATCTATCACGAGGCCAGCGTCATGGCCGGCACCCCGGCCCTTTCCTTTTTGGAAACCCTTAGGGGAAGCCAGCTTCTGGAGCTCCACGGCATCCTGAACGGCACTACCCTCTTCATCCTGCAGGAGATGGAGAAGGGGCGCACCTACGGGGAGGCCCTCCTCGAGGCCCAGCGCTTGGGCTACGCCGAGGCCGACCCCACCCTGGACGTGGAGGGCATCGACGCCGCCCACAAGCTCACCCTTCTCGCTAGGCTTCTCGTGGACCCTGGTTTCCCCTTCCCTGAGGTGCAGGCCAAGGGCATAAGCGGCCTCACCCCGGAGGCCCTGAAAGGGGCGGAGGCCCAAGGGGAAAGGGTGCGCCTCTTGGCCAGCCTCTACGGGGAAGGAGGCCGCTGGCGGGCGGAGGTGGCCCCGAGGCGCATCCCCCAGGACCACCCCCTGGCCCAAGCCCGGGGGAACGCCCTCCTCGTGCGGGCGCACCCCTTGGGCGAGGTCTTCGTCACCGGACCTGGAGCCGGGGGCGACGCCACGGCCAGCGGCCTCCTCGCCGACCTCTTCCGCCTCCTTTCCGGGGCCCCCGGCCACCTGCCCGCTCCCCAGGCCAAGGCCCCCCTGGCGGAGGGAAGCCCCTTCCCCGAGGTAGAATGAGGGCGTGCCTGTCCTGGACCTCCTGCGCCCGGTGAGCGATGAGGAGCTCTGGGCCCTTTCGGAGCGCAACCCCGGCTGGCAGTTTGAGCGCGGGGCCGATGGGAGGCTTCTCGTGTCCCCCACGGGCGGCGAAGGCGGCAGGATGGGCGCGGCGGTGCTGGGCCAGCTCTACCGCTGGAACGAGGCCCAGTCCCTGGGGGTGGTCTTTGACGCTTCCACGGGCTTTAAGCTGCCCGACGGCTCCGTCCTCTCCCCCGATGCGGCCTTCGTGCGCAAGGAGCGCTGGCTGGCCCTCACCCCGGAGGAGCGGGAAGGGTTTCCTCCCTTGGCCCCCGATGCCGCCTTCGAGGTTCGTTCCCGGAGCCAAAGCCTGGAGGAGCTTCGGGAAAAAGCGGCCCTTTACCTGAAAAATGGAGTGGGTCTGGTGGTCCTCCTGGACCCTTACGCTCACCGGGTGGAGGTGTTTCGGAAGGAGGGGGCGACCTCCTACCAGGACCAGGAGGCGGTGTCCTTGGACCCCGAGCTTCCCGGCTTCCAGCTCCGGACCCGGGGGCTTTTCCTCTAGCCCTTGACGCCCTCCCGCCCTTGGGGGAAGCATATGGCCATGCGCCTGCCCCTCATGGAGCGCTACCGCGCCCACCTGCCGGTTTCCCTAAACACCCCGGTGGTTTCCCTCCTGGAGGGCTCCACCCCCCTCATCCCCCTGAAGGGTCCCGAGGAAGCCAGGAGGAAGGGCGTCCGCCTCTACGCCAAGTTCGAGGGCCTGAACCCCACGGGAAGCTTCAAGGACCGGGGCATGACCCTGGCCGTGTCCAAGGCGGTGGAGGCGGGGGCCAAGGCGGTGGCGGCTGCCAGCACGGGAAACACCGCCGCCTCTGCCGCCGCCTACGCCGCCCGCGCGGGGATAAGGGCCATCGTCATCCTGCCCGCGGGGTACGTGGCCTTGGGCAAGGTGGCCCAGAGCCTGGTCCACGGGGCCAGGATCATCCAAATAGAGGGCAACTTCGACCAGGCCTTGGCCCTCACCAAGGCCCTCACCGAGGCCTACCCCGTGGCCTTGGTGAACTCCTTAAACCCCTACCGCCTGGAAGGGCAGAAGACCCTGGCCTTTGAAGTGGTGGACGAGCTGGGGGATGCCCCCCACTACCACGCCCTCCCCGTGGGCAACGCCGGCAACATCACCGCCCACTGGATGGGGTACAAGGAGTATTTCGCCCTAGGGAGGTCCACCAGGCTCCCCAAAATGCTGGGCTTCCAGGCGGCGGGCGCTGCCCCCTTGGTCCTGGGGCGGCCCGTGGAGAAGCCGGAAACCCTGGCCACCGCCATCCGCATCGGCAACCCCGCCAGCTGGCAAGGGGCCATGCGGGCCAAGGAGGAGTCGGGAGGGCTTATAGAGGCGGTGACGGACGAGGAGATCCTCCTCGCCTACCGCTACCTGGCCCAGGAGGAGGGGATTTTCTGCGAGCCCGCCAGCGCCGCCGCCATGGCCGGGGTGTGGAAGCTCCTTAGGGAGGATCGGCTGGACCCAGGAAGCACCGTGGTCCTCACCCTCACGGGCCACGGCCTCAAGGACCCGGCCACCGCGGAAAAGGTGGCCAAGCTTCTATCCCCAGTTCCGGCGAACCTCGAGGCGGTAGCCCAGGCCGCGGGGCTCGTGTGATAAGCTTGGGCCATGTCCGAGGCCAAAAGCACCCCCAAAAAGCCCAAGGAGCCCTTCCCCGGAGCCTACTACCTGGCCGGGGCCATCACCCTCGCCCTCATGCTTCTCTTCATGGTCCTGGGAGCCACCCTTCCCCCAGGGGCAGCGGGGTTCCTGGTGGCCTTCGTCCTGGGCCTTACCGTAAACCCCAAGTACGTCCCCTTCTTTTTCGTGGCGGGGGTCTTCTCCGCAGTGATGGGCTTTTGGGGGCAGGAGCCCCAGGTGGCCTGGGGCGGGGTGGCCCTGGCCCTTTCCCAGGTGCTGGTCAAACGCCTTAACCGGACCGGATGAACCCTAACCGCCTATCCCAAAGCCTGGCCCTCCTGGGTGTGGCCGCCTACGCTTACTTCCTCTTCCTGCGCCCCAACCAGGAGGGAATGGCCCTGGCCGTGGGCCTCTTCGTGGGCACCATGGGTTTAGCCTACGGGGAGAAGCCCTTTCTTGTGCCCTTCTTTGTGGGGCTTTTCGCCTTGCTCTTCCTCCTCCAGCTCTTCTTCGGCCACCCCATCCCCTTCCTCACAGGGGGTGCCCTGGGGGTAGGCCTTCCCTATCTGGTCTACCGCTTGCGAAAGCCCGCCAAATAGAGGAGCGCCCCCAGGAGCATCCCCTCTCCCAGGGCCGGTAGGTAAAGGAGGAGTTCCCGTACGTCCAAGCGCAAGTAGAGGAGGAGGGGCCAAGGGAGGAGGGCCCAGGCCAAGCCAGGCTGCCCGTACCCCGCCGCCAGGAAGATTCCCGCACCCAGGCCCCTCAGGTAGGCCAGCCACCCCGAGCCCAGCTCGTTTTGATACACAAACCAGATGAGATTGACCCAGACCCCCAAGGCCCAGAGGGGAAGGCGGTTCTGCCAGCGCAAGGCCAGGAAGAGGAGGAGCAAAAACCCCAGCACCTCAAGCACGGGCTGCCTCCCGGGAGCCATGGGCCTCGAGGTAGGCCACCAGGACCTCCAAGGCCTTCTCCACTGCCTCATCCAGGTCCTCGCCCGGAATCACAGGAATCCCCTCCTCCTGGGCCCAGCGGAGGAGGTGCTCCTGGATGAGGCGGATCTCGGCGAAGTGGGTGAGGTACTTCTCCTGCGGCCGGGCGTGGGCCGTCTCCCAGTCCCTAAGGAGAAAGCGGTCCCGGTGGAGCTTCTCGTCCTGAAGCACCACCAGCATGGGTACAGTGAGGACCCGCTCCCGGTAAGGGTGGTCCAGGTAGCGGGGGACCACGTGAACCCCTTCCAGAACGATGGAGGTCCCCTCGAGGGCGCTTCGTTCTTGGATGGCCCTAAGGCCCACCGCCACCCGGGCCACCTGGTCCAAAAAGCCCCGCATCACCCGCTCCTCGTGGCTTTCCTCCCCGCCCAGGTCTGGCAAAAGGGCCTTCCAGGCCTCAAAGGTGGAAAGGTGCAGGGTGGGAAGGAGATCCTGGGAAAGGGAGGCCCGGAAGACCTCCCGCACGGCATCTGAGGGAACGATGTGGGTGATGCCCAAGCGGTAGGCTAGGGCCGAGGCCAGCACGCTCTTCCCCACCCCAGTCACCCCACCGATAAGGATGTGCACCGGGCGGGCGCTTCGCCTCAGGCTTCTAAGGAGCAGGTACCGCCTGGCCACCTCCTCCCCCGCCTCCTTGAGAAGGGCCTGGTACACCCTTTCCCGAAGCTCATTCCGCCGGATAACCTTACGCCCCTCCTGGCGCAGGGCCTTTTCCATCTCCCGGGCCAGCTGGTATGCCCGCTCGGGGGAGAACCCAATGCCCATCAGGGACTGGGCCAGGATGCCTTTGGAGAAAGGCATCCGGGGTTCGCCGCTTTCCTCTTCCACAAAGAGTTCCCCGGCGAAGGCCTGGCGCTGGAGGTAGCGCCTCCTGGCCCCCTTCCCCAGGGCTCGGCCCACCACCTGGGCCACCACCTCCTCCAGGCGGCGGGCGGAGATCTGCCTGACCCCTTCCTGCCTGAGGAACCCTTCCACTTCCTTGGCCAGGTCGTGGGCTTCCTTCAGGGAAAAACCCGCCTCCTCGAGGCTCCTCGCCAGAAGCCCTTTGGAGAAGGGACGGCGCTTCCTCCCCTGGAGCACCAGGATCTCCTCAAAGGGAAGGGTTTGCCTGGAAAGCCTATCCGCCACCCCCTCCCCCAGGGCCCGGGCCACCTCCTCCAGGAAGACCTTGCGCAGGACCCTAGGGGGCACGGCCAGTTGCCCTTCCCCCTTCAGCCGCTCCTCCACGGTGTGGGCCACGGCCTGGGCGGCCTCGAGGGGCACCCCCAGGGGCAGAAGGGCCTCCACCAAAAGCCCTTTGGAAAGAGGCCACCGGCCTCGCCTTAGGCGCACGAAGACCTCAGCCACTGTCTGGCATCATAGCATCTTCCCTTAAGGAAGCGGCTTTCTTGACAGACTTTTTCCCAGCGTGCTATCCTAACTTACGGCTTGGCGCCGTAGCCAAGTGGTAAGGCAGAGGTCTGCAAAACCTCCATTCGCCGGTTCGAATCCGGCCGGCGCCTCCAGAACATGGGCGCGTAGCTCAGGTGGCCAGAGCACTACCTTGACACGGTAGGGGTCGGTGGTTCAAGTCCACTCGCGCCCACCAAGAACCCCCGGGGCCAGCCCCGGGGGATTTTCCTATCCCAAGCGCGCCACCGGCGCCAGGGGGTGGAACTCGGCCTCCTCCGGGAGAAGGCGCCGCTTCTTGGCCCGGCGGTACACCGCATCCCACATGCGGCAGAAGGAGCAGACCGCCCCCGTGGTGGGGTAGCCGCAGCGCTCGCACTCCCGCAACTGCACCTCCTCAGCCGCCTGCAAGCGTGGCTGGATCCTATCCAGAAAACCCTCCAGGAAGCGCAGCTTGGCCCCGGGCATTTCCCGCTCCACCAGATTTAGGGCCTCCTTGTAAAGGAGGCTCTTGGCCCCCTGGGCGTTGGGGCACTCCTCGTGCAGGTAGCGGATCCCCCTCAGGAGGGTGTAGGAGAGAACCTCCCGCTCGCTAAAGCGGTAAAAGGGCTTGACCCGGGCAGCCAGGCCCGGCTTTTCGGGAAGCACCGGGCCCTGGCGGACCAGGGCGTCCTCCTGGGGGTTGAGGAGGTTGCCGAAGAGGACCGCCGCCTCGTCGTCCAGGTTGTGCCCCGTGGCCACTGCCCTAAAGCCCCCCTCCACCGCCACCTGGTTGATGATGTAGCGCTTGGAAAGCCCGCAGGCGGAGCAGGCCACCCGCCCTGAGAGCTGGGCCAGCTCCGGCACCCCGAAGCCGTAGGCTTGGCGCAGGTCCACCACCAGGAGTTCCAGGCCCCGCTCCCGGGCGAAGGCCTGGGTGACCTCGAGGCTCCGCTCTGAATACGCCCCGATGCCCAGCTGCAGGTGGAGGCCCACCGCCTGGTACCCGAGGCGGTGGAGCACGTCCCAAAGGGCCAGGGAGTCCTTCCCCCCCGAAACCGCCACCAAGACCCGCTCCCCCGGTTGGAGCATCCGGTGGCGCCGGATGGCCCTCTCCGTTTCCTTCACGAACCAGTCCAGGTAGTGCGCCTTGCAGAGGGCAAAGCCCCGGGCGCGGAGTTCCACCTGGGCCTTCTCCCCACAGACCTTGCAGACCATCCTAACCTCCCGAGATGGCGGAGAGGACCTCGAGGGTCTCCCCTTCCCCCACCCTCTCGTCCGGGGTGAGGAGCTCCTCCCCCCGAATCACCACCACGGTTTCCGGGTTCAAGCCCAGCTCCAGGAGGATCTCCTTTAGGGGCCTATCCCCTTTTACCTCCACCTCCTTGCGCTCAGGAAGGCGCAACACCAGCTTCATCCCGCTAGTGTACCAGGTGGGGGCGCACCAACTCCGTGAGCCTTTCCAGGGTAAGGCGGTTCCGCTTCTCTATCTCCCGCCTCCTGGGGATCTCCGGGTAGGGCGCTTCGGGATCGTGCAGGGTGGGGGTAAGGGGTTTGCCGAGCCTCGCCTCCCACTCCCGAAGCCACCCCTCCGGCAGGCGCTCGGGAAGGGGAAGGCCATGGAAGACGTGGTAGAGAAGGGCCCAAACCCGCACAGTGGCGTCCAGGCTGTACCCACCCCCCAGGGTGAAAAGCACCCTCCCCCCCGCATAGGCCTCGGCGTACTCTAGGACGAGGGGAAAGATGCGGGCATAGGCCCGGGTGGTGAGGAGAAGGTCGGCCAGAGGGTCCAAGAAGTGGGCATCGGCCCCTGCCTGCACCACCAGCACATCCGGGCGGAAGACGGAAAGGGCCCAGGGCACCAGGGCCTCAAAGACCTCCAGGTAACTCTCGTCCTCAGTGAAGGGCTCCAGGGGCAGGTTGAGCTTCCTCCCTACCCCCTCTCCCCGCCCGATCTCGTGCACGTGGCCCGTTCCCGGGAAAAGGTAGCGCCCCGACTCGTGAAGGCTCAGGGTGAGGACCTCCTTCTCCTCGTAGTGAAGCCACTGCACCCCGTCCCCATGGTGGACGTCTATATCCAAGTAGGCCACGCGAAACCCGGCGCGGGTCAGGTGGCGGATGGCCACGGATAGGTCGTTGTACACGCAAAAGCCCGAGGCGCGGTCGTACTGGGCGTGATGTAGCCCCCCGCCCAGCTGGAGCACCCGCTTCTCCCCGGCCAGGATCCGCCGCGCCCCCTCCAGGGTGCCCCCCACCAGGATCCTGGCCGCCCGGTCCATGCCCGGGAAAACCGGGGTGTCCCCCGTGCCCAGGCCGTAATGCTCCAAATCGGGCACTCTCTCCCCCTGGCTTGCCGCCTCCACCCGCCGCACCAGCCGCTCAGAATGCACGGAAAGCACGTCCTCCCGGGTGGCCTCTCCTGGAACCAGGGGTTCACGCCACACCCCCAGGGCTTGAAGAAGGGAGGTGAGCATCTCCAGGCGCACCGGGCTGAAGGGGTGGCTGGGACCGAAGTTGTACAGGCGGTACTCGTCCCGGTAAATCACCATGGCTTCTTGGGAGGCCAGATCACCTCAAACCCCTCCTGGCGTAACCCCTCCGCAAGGAGATGGGTCTCCAGGGTGTTCACCCGTACCACCGCCCGCACGAAATCCCCGTCCTCGGGGTAGGAGAGGAGGGAGTGGATGTTGACGCCCCGACTCGCCAAAAACCCCGTGAGCCGGGCCAGCTCCCCCACCCGGTCGGGCAGGCGCACCTCAAGCCGCCCGGAGGGCTCCGTGACCCCGGTGAGCTTTAGGAGGGCATCCAAAAGATCAATCCCCGTGACGATCCCCACCAAGGCGCCATCCTCCAGCACGGGCAGGGAGCCGATCTTCCTTTCCCGCATCACCCGGGCGGCCTCCTCCACGGGATCCAGAGGGTGGGCGGTGACCACCTCCTGGGTCATCACCTCCGCCACGCGGGTGCACCCCGGGCAAGGCCCCTTGGGGTTCAGGTGGCTGGTGGCCAGGCGGATATCCCGGTCGGTGATGATCCCCACCAGCCGCCCCTCGGCCACCACGGGAAGGTGGCGGATGCCCCTTTCCAGAAGGAGCTTGTAGGCATCCTCGAGGGTCCACTCCGGCCCCACGCTGAGCACGGGGGCCCGCATCACGTCCTTGACCAGCATGGGAAGAGTATACCCCGGCGGGGACCAACCCGCCGGGGCCCCCACCCTGACGGCGTCAGGGTGGGTTGGCGTTAGAGGATGTCATCCCGGATGCAGGCCTTGAAGTGGCCGGGGTTCACCTCCTTGAGCTCGGGCACCACCTGGGCGCACTCGGGCAGGGCGTAGCGGCAGCGAGTGCGGAACACGCATCCGGAAGGTGGGTTGATGGGCGAGGGGATGTCCCCCTGGAGCACGATCCTCTCACGCTTCACCGTGGGGTCGGGGATGGGCACCGCCGAAAGCAGGGCCTCGGTGTAGGGGTGCTTGGGATTGCGGTAAAGCTCCCTGGAGGAGGCGATCTCCATCACCTTGCCCAGGTACATCACCGCCACCCGGTCGGAGATGTACTCCACCACCGCCAAGTCGTGGGCGATGAAGAGGAGGGTTAGCCCTAGCTCCTCCTTGAGGTCCTGCAGGAGGTTCACCACCTGGGCCTGGATGGACACGTCCAGGGCGGAAACCGGCTCATCGGCCACGATGAAGTCCGGGGCCACCGCAAGGGCGCGGGCGATGCCGATGCGCTGGCGCTGCCCGCCCGAGAACTCGTGGGGGTAGCGGCGCATGTGGTCCGGGGAAAGCCCCACCAGCTTAAGAAGCTCCGCCACCCTTTCCGTGCGCTCCTGGGGCGTCTTACCGATCCCGTGGATGATGAGGGGCTCGGCGATGATGTCCCCCACGGTCATGCGGGGGTTCAAGGAGCTGAAGGGGTCCTGGAAGATGATCTGCATCCGGCGGCGGTAGGGCCTCAGCTTGTCCTTGGGCAGGTCGGTGATGTCCTGCCCGTCAAAGAGGATGCGCCCCCCCGTGGGCTCGATGAGGCGCAAGAGGGTGCGGCCCACCGTGGTCTTGCCGCTTCCCGACTCCCCCACCAGGCCCAAGACCTCCCCCTTCCGGATGGCGAAGGAAACCCCGTCCACCGCCTTCACGCTCCCCACCACCCGGGAGAGGATCCCACCGCGGATGGGGAAGTGCTTCTTAAGGTCCCGGATTTCCAGGAGGACATGGTTGCCGTTCATGCCCGCACCTCCCGGATCTCCCGCCAGCGCACGCACCGCACCTGGCGGCCGTCACCCGTGTCCTCCAGGGGTGGCACCTCCCGGTCGCAGAGGCCCTCCAGGTAGTGCTTGCACCGGGGGTGGAAGGCGCAACCCGGGGGTAAGTACAAGGGGTTGGGTACGTTGCCGGGGATGGCCTCGAGGCGCTCCTTATGCTCCGCCGCCAGGTCCAGCCGGGGTACGGAGTGGAGAAGCCCCCGGGTGTAGGGGTGGAGCGGTTCCTTGAACAGGGGAACCACATCCGCCTGCTCCACCGCCCGGCCCGCGTACATCACCACCACCCGGTCCGCCATCTCCGCCACCACCCCCAGGTTATGGGTGATGAAGAGGATGCTCATGCCGATCTCCTCCTGGAGCTTCTTCATCAACTCCAGGATCTGTGCCTGGATGGTCACGTCCAAAGCCGTGGTGGGCTCGTCGGCGATGAGCAAGGAGGGGTTGCAGGAAAGCGCCATGGCGATCATCACCCGCTGCCGCATCCCGCCGGACATCTGGTGGGGGTAGTTGGCGAGCCGCTTCTTGGGCTCAGGGATGCCCACCAGGTCCAGCATGTGGGCCGCCAGCTCCATGGCCTCCTTGCGGCTTTTCCCCTGGTGGAGCATGATGGCCTCGGCGATCTGGTCCCCCACCGTGTACACGGGGTTTAAGGAGGTCATGGGCTCCTGGAAGATCATGGCGATGTCGTTGCCCCTGATCTTCCGCATCTCCGCCTCGGACAGCTTGGTCAGGTCCCGGAGCTCCCCGTCCTTACCGCGGAAGAGGATCTCCCCGGCCACGATCCTACCCGGAGGCGTGGGAATGAGCCGCATGATGGAGAGGGCCGTCACGCTCTTCCCGGAACCCGACTCCCCCACCACTGCCAGGGTTTCCCCTTTATCCACATGGAAGGAAACCCCGTCCACCGCCTTCACCACCCCGTCGTCGGTGAAGAAGTGGACTTTAAGGTCTCTCACCTCCAGTAACCGCTTTTCGTCCATGCGTACTCCTTTGGGCACCGCCGTCTAAACACCTCATCCGTTATACGCCATACCAGGTCAAAAGAGAAGGGCCTACTGCCTCCGCCTGGGATCCAAGGCATCCCGCAGGCCATCACCCAGGAAGTTCCAGGACAGCACGGAAAGGAAGATGAAGAACCCGGGCCACAGCACCCACGGGCGATCGGTAAAGGAGGCAAACCCCCCCTGCTGGGCCGCCTGCAGAAGAAGGCCCCAGCTGGTATAGGGCTCCGTGACCCCAAGCCCCAGGAAGGAAAGCCCGCTTTCCCCCAGGATGAAGCCGGGTATGGTCAGGGAGAGGCTCACGATCACATAGCTGGCGGTGGCAGGCAAGATGTGGCGAGCGATGATGCGCCCATCCGAAGCCCCCAAGGCCCTGGCCGCCTGCACGTAATCCATCTCCCGCACGGAGAGGACGATGCCCCGCACCACCCGGGCCAATCCCCCCCAGCCGATGAAGCCCAAAAGCCCCACCACCAGGTAAAAGGTGAAGAGGGGATCGATGTTGGTGGGGAACACCGCCCGCAAGGAGATGAGGAGGAAAAGGCTGGGGATGGCGGCGATGATCTCCACGGTGCGCATGATGAGGTCGTCGGGATCGAGCTTCAAAGGCTCCCGGAAAACCTTCCAAAGGATAAGAAGGGCCCCCCCCAAACCCAGGAGCAGGACGAACCCATCCACCGCCAGGGAAAAGACACCCTTGCCCGGGCTGAGCCGCACAAAGGACCAGGCCAGGTACAAAGCCCCCAAGGCCACGGCTGCCCACAGGGCGAGGCTCATTGGGCCCAAGAGCAAGCCGACGCCCCGCCACTGCCTAGGAGGAAGGGAAAGGGCGAAAGGGCGCCCAGAGAAGTAGCCGGCAATACCCCCCAGCAATAACCCCAGGGCGAAGGAAACCAAGGCGGAGAGGATACCGATGGTAAGAGACACCTGTCCGCCGTAAACGATGCGGCTATAGAGGTCCCGGCCAAAGTTGTCTGTACCCATAAGGAAGATGCGCCCTGGGGGATCCACCCCAAAGAGCCTGAGGTCCGAGCGGAACACCTTAAAGATGGTGTAAGGCTGGTCGGGGGTGCGGACGAAAAAGCGCAGGTAGAACTTGCCCTGGGATGGATCCTCCTCGTAACGGGGCTGGAGGGTTACCGGATCAATGCTCCGTTTGGTGGCGTAGACAAAAGGCCGACTGAGTCTTCCCGTTTCGGGGTCCACAAAGTGGATTCGGGTGGGCGGGTGGTTTCCCTTGGGGGGATAGAGCTCATAGTAGTTGGGATCGTAGGGGCTGAAAAACCCAGCGAAGGCGGCCATCAGGTAAAGCACCATAAGAATGCGCCCACCCCAGACCGCCAGGCGGTGCTTGCGAAACTGGCGCAAAACCAGCTGAGTTCGGGTGGTAGAAGACGAAAAGCGTTCCACAGGTCACCCCTATTCATAGCGGATCCTGGGGTCCACCCAGGCCAGGAGGAGATCGGAGATGAGGTTGCCGATCATCAAGAGGACCAGGCTCACCGTGAGAAAACCGGCGATCACGTAAAGGTCCTGGTTGGCGATGGCATCCAGGAAAAAGGGGGTAATACCCGGCCAGGCCATAACCACCTCCACGAACCCCGCCCCCGAGATCAGGCTGGGGAGGAGCCCCCCCAACGTGGCCACAAAGGGAATCACCGCGTTACGAAAGGCGTGCTTATAGAGCACCACCCGCTCGGCAAGCCCTTTGGCCCGAGCGGTGCGGATGTAGTCCTGGCCTAAAACCTCCAGCATTTGTCCCCGCATGAGGCGGGAAAGCCCCGCGATATCGTTGGCGGTGGCCACCAGCACGGGCACCACCGCGTGCCAGGCGATGTCCAGAAGCTGGCGCAAGGGCGGTAGCTGCTCAAAGCCGCTGGAGGTCATGCCGGAAACTGGGAAGATCAAGGTACCGGTGCGAAACTTGATCTGCAGAAGGATGTAGATGGCGATGAGGGCCAGGAAGAAGCTGGGAATGGAAAGGCCAAGGTAGGCCAGGAAGGAGAGGATGCGGTCTCCCAAAGAGTACTGGCGCACCGCTCCATACACCCCGATGGGGATGGCCACCAGGTAGAGGAGGAGGGTGGAAGGGATAACGATCACCATGGAGTTCACCACTCGAGGCCAGATCACCTCCAGCACCGGGGCCTGATAGGCAAAGGAATAACCCAGGTTCAGGTGCAACAGGTTATCCATCCAAAGCAGGTACTGCTCGTAGATGGGGCGATCCAGGCCGAACTGGGCCCTAAGGCGGGCGATGGTCTCCGGGGTTACCTTGGGATCCAGCTCCAGCTGGGTCAGGTAATCCCCCGGGGCCAGCTGGATGATGAGGAAGGCCAGAAACGTAGCCCCGAAGAAGGTGGGGATCAGGTACAGGATGCGGCGAAGGATGTACGCGGTCATGGCTTCCCAAAGTATCCCCGGGGCCGATGGACCCCGGGGATACCCTACGGCTAGCTCATTTCTTGATGAAAGTCAGCTCCAGCTCCCGCTGGCCCCAGATGGCGCTGATGATGGCGTCGGGGTGCTCCCCGCCCAGGCGGTTGTTCCAGGCGGGGTGGTAGTTGGGCCCGGCGATGTAGATGACGGGAAGAAGCTGGGCCTCAATCTCCTGCATGCGGTAGCCGATCTCCACCCGCTTCTTGAAGTCCAGTTCCGTGCGCCCACGGGAGTAGAGGGCGTCCAGCTGGGTCTCCCGCGGGTCGATGCACTGGCCCGACTTGTTCCACATGTGCAGGTTACCCTTGCAGGGCACCACGTTGGGGCCAAAGGGCCAGTCCAGACCGCCGCCGGTGAGGCCGATGATGATGGCGTCAAAGGGCCGGTCGGGGCCCGAGGAGAGGAGCTGGCCCACCAGGGTGTTGAAGTCTATGGCCTGGAAGTTGACCTTGACCCCCACCTTCTTGGCCTCGTCCACGATCAGCTTGGCGATCTGCTCCCGCTGGGTGTTGCCGGCGTTGGTGGCGAGGTTAAACTCAATCCGCCGCCCCCGGGAGTCCACCAGGTACCCCTCCCGGTCCTTCTTGGTGAAGCCGAGCTCGGCAAGGAGCTTGGCCGCCTGCTGGGGGTTGTACTCGTACTTGGGCACCTTGGGGTTGATCCACTGGGTGAGCACGGGGTAGACGCTGGTGTACATGGGGGTGCCCAAGCCGCCGTAGACGATGTCGATCACCGCCTGGCGGTTGACGATGTGGCTCATGGCCCGGCGGAACTTGTCGGAGCGGAAGAGGCTTTGCTTGAAGGGATCCGAGGCCTTGTTCCAGTTGAAGACCATGAACTGGCTGCTGGCCACCGGGGAAGCGTTCACCTTGATGGTGGCGTCCAGCCGGCCCTGCTGGATGGCCTGGCGGATCTGGGAGATGTGGTCCACGGTGGCGGGGGCCATCAAGTCAATGTTCCCCGCCAGGAACTCCGCCAGCTGGGCGTTGGTGTCCTTGACGATCTTGATCTCGTAGCGGTCCAGGTAGGGCAGGGGGTTCCCCGCCTCGTCCTTGTTCCACTCCCCGAAGGCGGGGTTGCGCTTCAGCACCAGGCGCTCCCCCGGGCGGTAGCTCTCGATGAGCCAGGGACCCCCGGACACGATGTTCTCGGGCTTTTCGTTCAGGGTCCACATCTTCTTGATGCCCTCCGCCCCATCCTTCTGGTAAACGGGCCCGAAGATGTGGGCCGGCCAGGGCGCAAAGCTGGCCACCCTAAAGGCATCCGCATCCGTCCTGGGGTAGATGAAGCGGATGGTGTAGTCGTCAATCTTGCGCAGGGTGATGGGCTTGCCGTCAATAAAGAAGTCATCGTACCTGTTGGACCCCACCGCCTTGTCGGTGTGAATGCGCCAGGTCATGATCCAGTCGTCGGCGGTGATGGGCTTACCGTCGGACCACTTCATCCCCTTGCGGATCTTGAAGGTGATCTCCAGCTTGTTGGGGCT
>Ga0209289_100784_pt1 | contig 14655 bp, 11 predicted proteins | sample GXS110809BmetaG_FD_184121 | JGI IMG/M metagenome (GOLD analysis project Ga0209289, IMG submission 184121) | Hot spring microbial communities from Gongxiaoshe hot spring, China to study Microbial Dark Matter (Phase II) - GXS 110809B (SPAdes)... ...
ACCTCTTGAACGCAGGATCTCGCACTGTAACAGAGCTTTGACGATCTCAAAAGCCCGTAGATGTCCGATGGGCATGTCTTCGGTTCTCAGGTCGAGGTCGAGGTCGACACCCAACTGTCTCAGCAATTGCTCGGCTCGTGGGATGAGTGTTTTCGACGGTCTGAACGTCCGTTGAAGCATGGCGAGGTGTTGAGCGGCGGATAGATGAGGTGCAAGGTTTGGATGCTGGTCTACCTTAACAACGCCGCATACGTTTATGGCCTGATGAAAATCAACAACCGGCAGCCCGTTGACCCAAACCTCACCCGTGTCGGGAAAAAGATAACCAGCAGCTATGTTCATTATTGTTGATTTTCCAGCTCCGTTTGGGCCCACTATTCCAATAATCTTACCGGGGTCGAGCTCGATGGAAATCGAGTCTACAGCTCGAACATTGCCTACAAAGGTCTTGGATACGTTAACAAGCTTGACTGCCGGCTGCAAGAATAGTCACACAAATATAAAAAGGTGGAGGTTATTTAAAAGTCTGAAACCGGCGGCATTTCGTTTATGGGTATCCAAGTCAGGCCATCCATCACTCGCGTGGTCCATTCCTTGACCAAGTTTAGAATCTCGGCGGTTAACGGCGGAGATGGTTTGCCGAAGTCGTGGAAGTCTGCCAGATACGAGCCACCGAAGTTCATCCATGAATATGTTCCAAGGTTGTCGGCGACGAACGAGTTGGCGAGAACTCGGTCGAACACTATCTTGACGGTTGGTCTCATGTCCCACACCAAGCTCGTGATCGTCACGGTTGGAGCACGCGAGTGTTGGTCGGCCATGTTTCCAATAACCCAAACCGGTTTCTTTTCAGCAAAGGATTCTGCAGCGGCTTCCTCAGCACCTACACGTTCGGCGAAAATCACGTCCACGCCGAGGTCTATCAAGGTTTTCGCCAGCCTTTTCGCGGTGGCAGGATGATACCATGGAGACTCGCCCGGCGGTATGTTCCCCAACAAGTAAACAACCTTTGCTTTGGCGTTGGAGTTTGCTGACTTTGCGCCAGCGATGAATGCGTTGACGATGCGGTTTACCTCGTTTATTTCCATGGCTGCAACCACGCCGATTTTATTGGTTTTGGTTATCTTGCCGGCGATGATTCCAGCAATATATGCTGGATGGTGAAGCCAGTTGTCGAAAACGGCGAAGTTGGGCTGTGCTGGTAGAAACTCGCTTCCGGCTGCGAAAGCAACGGTCTTGAACTCTTTAGCCACTCTGCGGGCTATGTCCTCCTTCAAGAACGCGTCTAGGAAAACTATGTCAGCAACACGTGCCGCATCCCTCAAGGCAAGCTCGTAATCTCTCGGGTCTATTTTTCTGTCTACGAACTGGTAGTCTATGTTGATGCCTTTCGCCCTGTATTCACTGGCTACAGCCTGTATGGCGGCGTGGATTGCTCCATCCCATGGCTCGCTCACAGGGGTTTGAAAGACAGCTCTAACCGTCAGTTGCTTTTTCTGCTCAACCCCAGCCGTCACAGTTCTTGTAACAGTGCTGGGGACTGTGACTGTTCCACCTCCAACGGTCACAGTGCGAGTAACTACCGAGGGCGGAGCCGATCCGCTGCCGACGAAATAGCCCGTAACCCCTGCTACAACACCAGCCCCGACGACGCCAGCAGCAACCTTGCCGGCAGTAGAAAGCGCTTTCCTTCTGCTAATTTTACTCATCGCGTGAGCAAATGTTTTTGACCCTAATAAGCCTTTCCCGATGTGAAGAACCGCTTGTCTTGCTAAGCGTGAAAAAGTTAAACATCTCCGCATAATTGACGGTTATCATGTATGAACTAGTCGTCAAGAGCGCGCGTCTGCGAGGACATGAAGTACCTTTAAACTTAGGAGTTGACGGGGGGAGAATAGTCAGAATCGCCAGCGAAGACCTGAGCGGGGAAGAAGTCATAAACGCCAACGGAAACTTGGTCACCGAACCGTTCGTCAACCCACATTTGCATCTTTGTAAGGTCTACACGCTGGAGAAAATAGGAGACAGAGCGCTCAGCCTTTACCAGGAAAGAAACATGAAGAAAGCGGCGGCTGCCGTCAAAGCTGCGTCAGAAGTGAAAAAAGCCTATCGTGAGGATGTGATTTATGAAAATGCCAAGTCAGCGTTACTGGAAGCAGTCAGATACGGCTGTCTTTATCTAAGAGCATTTGTTGACACAGACACGATAGCGAGGAACACAGCGGTCAGGGCCGTTCTAAGGCTTAAACGTGAATTTGAAAAATTTCTCACCATCCAGGTAGTGGCCTTCCCGCAAGAAGGCGTTGTGAAAGACTCCGGTTCGGCTGAGATTGTCTGGAAGGCTGTTGAGCAAGGCTGCGACGTTGTAGGCGGCATTCCTTGGATAGAGGACTCTACGAGAGACGCCCGCATCCATGTTCAGAAAATCTTTGAAATTGCAAGGGAATTCGATAAGGACGTGGCCTTTCTCACAGACGACTGCGGCAACCGTGCGTCAAAAACAACGGAGCTGGTAGCGGTCACGGCTATTCAGCAGCGATGGGAAGGGCGGGCAACCGTTCACCATGCACGAGCCATGTCCCTATACACCGAGAAGTACTTGAACAAAGTAATCCAGCTCCTCAAGAAAGCCGGCATCACAGTGGTTCTGAACCCGCACACAGGTCCTTTGCACGCCCCAGTCCATAAACTATGTGAAAATGGTGTCAACGTGGCTCTTGGGCAGGATGACATAGCTGACGCATACTATCCCTTCGGAAGAAACAAAATGCTCGAAATCGCCTTCCTTGCCTCCCACTTTTTTAGAACGATGACCATGGACAGTTTCGACAAGATTTTCAACATGATCACCGTTAACCCGGCCAAAAGTATGCGCCTCAAAAACTACGGCATAAAACCCGGCTCGGAAGCATCATTTGTAATCCACGACGCGAAGACAGTTTACGAAGCCATTTGGCATCAGGCTGACCCCCGCTACGTCTTTTCTCGAGGAACACTGGTCTACGAGAAACACGTTGACGAACGGTGGCACCTGCCTCTTTGAAGACGCTCTTGTCTGGCTTAAGGTATAAATATACAGGGTTATTTTAAATTTGGGCAGGAATGCGTTCAGCAGATTCGCCAAACATTTTGGAGGTTAAAGGCTTAGTGAAGACGTTTCCCAACGGCGTGGTCGCCCTCGACCACGTAGACCTTGAGATGAAACGCGGCGAGATTCACGCTATCTTGGGTGAAAACGGTGCGGGCAAGACCACTTTGATGAATATCCTTTTCGGACTACTTAAACCCGACGAGGGCGAAATCTATCTCAACGGCGAAAGAGTGGTCTTCCACTCCCCCATAGACGCGATAAACAAAGGATTAGGAATGGTCCACCAACACAGGAAACTCATTTCCGCCCACACCGTTTTCGACAACATAATCCTTGGACACCCAAGAACAGGGAGAATCATCGAAAAGAACAAGCTCCGCGCCGAAATAGAAGAACTCTGCAGAAGATTCGGCTTCAAGATTGACTTGGATGCGAGAGTCTGGCAGCTGACAGCTGGGGAGAAGCAGCTGGTGGAGATTATCCGAGCCCTTTACCGAGGTGCAAGAATACTCATCTTGGACGAGCCGACCTCCGTTCTAACTCCCCCCGAAATCGATGGATTTCTGCAATCGCTTAAAGCTGTTTCGAAATCAGATATAACTTTGATCCCGTTTGTAACCCACAAACTTCCAGAGGTTTTTGCAATAAGTGACAGAGTTACTATCCTGCGCAGAGGCAGAGTCGTGAAAACCCTGCGCACAAGTGACGCGACGATAAGAAGCCTTGCTGAGGACATGGTTGGAAGGGAGCTTACGTTTGAGCTTGAAAGACCGCTCGTTCAGATGGGGAAGGAAATACTAAAGGTGGAGAACCTGTCAGCCATGAACGACAAAGGGCTCGTGGCGTTCAAGAACATCACCTTCTCCCTTCATGAAGGTGAGATTTTCGGCATAGCCGGCGTTACGGGCAACGGACAGCATGAGCTTGCTGAATCTATCTTTGGTTTAAGGAAACCGGTGTCTGGTAAAATTTACTTCGAGGGAAAAGACATCACAAAACATGGCGTTCTCGAACGGCTGAAAATGGGGATCACCTACGTCCCGCCAGAGCGTTTGGGGGTGGCAGTCGTAGGCGACCTGAGCCTAATTGACAACGTACTGCTCACATACTATTTTGAAAAACCGCTTACAAAAGCCGGATTCATCGACTATAAACTCGCCAAAAACCTAACTGAAAAAATCATCGCCGAATTCAATATCGTCGCGCCAGGCCCCGGAGCCAAGAGCGCCCATCTCTCCGGTGGGAATCTGCAGAAACTTATCTTAGGCCGTGTTCTTATCAAAAACCCGAAGGTAATAATCGCTAATCTGCCTACCCAAGGTCTAGACATTGCTGCGGAAACATATGTTCGAAGAAGACTTTTGGAATGCAAAAAGATGGGAATAGGTGTTCTGCTGGTGTCGGAAAACCTAGACGAGATTCTGCAGCTGAGCGACACAGTCGCACCAATTTATGAGGGACAGTTTGTTCGCATACTGAACAACGTAAACCTCGTAAAGGAGGAAGTAGGCGCGATGATTGCAGGTGCATATTCGAGAAGGGGAACCGTGTATGCTTAGCCTGAGAGTTCCCAAAATCAAGCTGGAGAGAATAGTAATAATCTCCCAGTGGCGAGCTATAAGAATCTCGGTCTATTCAATAGCTTCGGCCTTCCTGATCTTCAGCCTCGTTCTATTCTACGAGGGAGCAGACCCGCTGCAAGCTTTTCAAAACATGTTTTCCTTCGCTTTCGACCCAAAATTGGGACTGTCGTTGACGATTCATCGTGCAATCTTTATAATGTTTTGCACGATGGCGTTTATCGTTCCGCTAAGAGCCGGTTTGTGGAACATAGGGATGGAAGGACAGTTTTACATGGGAACGATTGGAGCTTTCTTCATCGCATACACTTTTCCGAATTACCAGCCTGAAATTCTTATTCCGCTGATGATTATTGGAGGCTCGATAGCTGGTGCGGCTTACGGAGCGGTGACAGGAGTCCTCAGAGGACGTTTCAACGTCAATGAAGTTGTAGTTGCACTGATGTTGAACAACATAGCTTTCTGGATTGTCTACTTGCTGGTAGTCGGTGGACCGTGGGCTGGCATTGCTGAATCATCTAGCAGACCGCTTCCAAATTCAGCCCATGCTCCATACATATTTAACATTCCTTTCACATTCTTCCTAGCAATCGCGATAGCCGTGCTGCTTTTCTTCTTCTTGCGAATGACTGTGACCGGATATAAGATACGGGTTCTCGGCCACAGCGAAACCGTCGCGAGAATCAGCGGCATCAATCAGGTAACATTGTTTGCTTTCGCCATGACCGTTGGTGGAGCGATAGCTGGGATGGCGGGCTATCACATGTGGGCTGCGGACCCAGCTTTCTTAATGATTCCCAGACCAGATGCATACAAAGCTATTGGCGACCTGACCTATTGGGGAATTATCATAGGTCTCGTATGCCTGCTTAACCCTATTCCAACTATACCAGCATCGCTCTTCATAAGCTCGATAATAACCGGTTCAACCGTCTTGGTTCGACGGATGCGTCTACCTTTCGGCCTCGACTTCCTTTTCCTCGGCATAATATCAATAACGTTCGCAGCGTTCCAGTTCTTCTACAACTATCGGCTAAGGGTGATGAGGCGTTGATTGAAGCTTTTCAATCGTTGTGGCCTTTCACAACAAGGTTTTTGGAGGTTTCTACGATTCTGCTGCTGGCTGCCATGGGTGAGCTTCTGACTCAAAGGTCGGGGGTCATCAACGTCGGAATTGAAGGATTGATGCTGTTCGGCGCAGCCACATCATTTCTGACGGCTCAAACCTTCGACGCCTTCGCAGGATTCTTAGCAGGCACAGTCGTAGGCGCGGTCTTCGGCCTGTTTCACTCGATACTCTCTGTTTCGCTAAAAGTAAATCAGATAGTCAGCGGAATGGGGGTGTGGCTTTTCGCCATGGGGTTCGTGACCTATTGGGCTGACCGATACACCGGGCCTCTAAGAGTGTCCATTCCGAAAATCGCCGGTTTAACACCCGCCGTATTCGTTGCATTAGTCATCTTGGTTGCCTTATGGTTTGTGCTGAATCGCACACATTTTGGGTTGAAGACTCGGGCGGTTGGTGAGAATCCCGCCGCGGCAGAAGTCTCAGGCGTAAATGTTGTGAGAATAAGATACATCTGCACGACAGTTGGGGCCGCGCTTTGCGGCTTCTCCGGGTCCGTGCTCCTGCTTTCCTACCTAGGCGCATGGAGTCATTTACCTACGAAAGGCCTCGGATGGCTTGCATTCGGACTTGTGATGTTTTCGCTCTGGAGGCCCGGGATTCTGCTGGCGGGTTCTCTGGCGTTTGGGTTTGTATGGCAGTTCGCCATTTCACCTCACACAATATTTCCCGGTTTTCCAGCACCCCTTCCAGTCAACAGGATGCTGCCCTTCCTGATGACGATAGTAGTCCTGACAATAATCTCGACTGAAAGCTTCAGGAAAAGATGGGCTCTGATGAAGCCTGAGGCGCTTGGGCAGCCCTACATAAAAGAATAGGGAAATAAAAATTGGGGTTTTACTTAACCAAGACTATTCCGTCGACCATGAAGTTCAGCTTGCCTAGCAGGAAATCATCTGTTGCTAACTCCTTCGCCTCTTTAACAACAGTGCCTTTGGGTGGGACCTTCAGGTTCAGCTGCGGAATTTCGATGCCTTCGCCGCTGCTGACCAGTTGATGCTCATAGAACGGATCCCATACGCCCGCCAACATCTGAGCCCTCCGACGCTCAATCAGTTTGAGAATCCTGTCTGGGATGAGTGGCTTGGCTTTGGGGCTGATTGCGTCCAAGCCGACGCGGTTGTCGTTCTGCAGGTCTACCGCGGGCAAGGTTGTCAACCCCTGCATGAACGGGTTGTTCGGAGGCATGGAGATGTGGGTGTTCATTCCTAAGAAGAACAGCTGGTCGGGGTTTGTTATCCCAGCTAAGTATTCCTTGATAATGCGGTCGAACATCACCTCCCACCGTGTGTCGAAAGACACAGCCACCGTGTCCGTGTTCGACCATCCGTAAAGTCCTACGATGTCTGTATCTTTGCCTACGAACCAGATTTTGTTTTCCTGAGCAACCTTCAACGGTTCCACGGAGTCAGTGTAGTGCGTCAAAACGTCTACGCCGAGGTCCAACAGGGCGAGCGACACCTCCCTTTCTTTCGGAGGGTCAAACCACTCGCCTACATATTTTATGTAAAGCGTTGCGTCCGGGTTTGCATCCTTGATTCCAAGGTAGAATGCAGCCATTCTTCTGAAGTTCTGAACAGCCACTGGACCGACGGAAATTCCTATCTTTTTGTTTCGTGTAATCGCTCCAGCCACCAGCCCCTCAAGATACATCGCCTGGTACTGCCTGACGAAGACTCTGAGCAGGTTTCGCCGTGACGAGAGGTCGCTTGCCACGATGTCGAGGAAGTACACGTTGGGGTGTTCGTCGGCGATTCTGTGAAACGCGGGAATTCCAACTGGTTCCCAGCTTCCAAAAACGATGTTAGCCTTGTTTATCGTTATCAAGTCCTTGGCAGATGATATCGGGTCTTTACCCTTAAGGACGACGCCCTCGTCATAAACGAAGTCAAACCATGGGTAGAATTTCTTCAGCCGTTCCGCCGCCCTAATTTGTCGGCCGTCCCAGGTAGAGCCTTCGATGTAGCCGCCCAAAACCAACGCCATAGTTATCTTCTGAGCGGTCGGAACCTCTTTCGTTTGGGTGACGGTCTGGAAAGCTGTTTGTGTAGCTGTTTGCGTCACCGTCTGTCTGACTGTTTCGGTGACTGTCGCCGCTGCAGCAGTTTTCGTTATGGTGACGGGCGCAGCCGTTGAAGCACCAGCGAAATATCCGCCAACTCCTGCGACAACCCCTGCGCCTACAACACCGACAGCAATCTTACCAGCTGTTGAAATCGCTCTTCTTCTTGAAATTTTTCCGCTCATCAATACTATGCATGGTCTCTTACAAATAAACCTTTCCCTAAACTTGCGACCGCCACAGCTTGATAGGGGTCAGAGGGCTTTCTTTCGGAACGACATTGTTATCTAACGCGTCTTGGACGGCTGACGCGATGACAGCCATCGAGGGAATCACGCCACTTTCGCCGACGCCCTTTATTCCAAGAGGGTTTAGAGGTGATGGAATGTTAAAATGTTCTATCGCGATTTCTCCAGGCATTTCGACAGCAGTCGGTATCAGATAATCTGCGAGCGTAGCGGCGAGTGGTTGCCCACTCTCGTCATGTATTATTTCTTCAAGCAAAGCTGCGCCTAAACCGTTCGAAAGTCCCCCGACAATCTGACCGTCGACAATCAGCGGGTTAATTGCTTTGCCAACGTCATGAACGATAACATACCGCAACACATGGATTTTTCCAGTATCAACATCGACCTCCACCTCAGCAGCATGACCGCCGCCTCCGAAAACAGATTGCTCGGGGCTGAAGAATTTCGTGGCTTCGAGACCTGGCTCTCGCTTAATAAGACCGCGAATGGGATGAGCGGCGACAGAAAGCTCTCCCAGCGTTATACTCTTTTCTGGAATGCCTTTTACGAAAACTTTTCCATCCCTGAACTCCAGGTCTTTCGGGTTTGCTTCAAGCTTTTGTGCGGCGACCTCTTCGGCCTTCCTCCTGACCTCCAGAGCAGCCAGATAAACTGCGTTTCCGGCGATTGTGGCAGACCTGCTGGCAAAGGTTCCGATGCCCCAAGGCATCTGTGACGTGTCTCCGACAACGATGTCGACGGATTCAGGCTTTGCACCCAGAACCTCGGCGACAATCTGCGCGAATGTAGTGTACTGTCCCTGGCCCTGAGAGCCTACGCCGGTGGCTACAACTATCCGGCCTGAAGGAGTGACGGTGACGCGGGCCATTTCATAAGGCCCGACACCGCTGCCCTCAACATATAAGGCAAGCCCAAGCCCCACAAACCTACCTTCCTCCCTATATTTTCTCTTCCTTTCATGCCAAGAGTCGTATCCGATTCGTTTCAGCAACGTATCCAACAGCTTGGCGTAGTCGCCGCTATCGTATTTCACCGGCCCTCCGTCCTGGTAGACAATTCCAGTGTCGTATGGAAGCTCGTTAGGATGGATTAGGTTTCTTCTTCTTATTTCAGCCCTGTCGATCCCCAGCTTCATGGCCGCGATATCCATTAGTCTCTCCATGACGTAGACGGCGGCGGGCCTGCCAGCCCCCCTTACGGGGCTAACAATCGTCTTATTTGTGTAGACAGATGTGAACTCGATGTCGATAGACGGGATCTTGTACGGACCTGGCATCGTTCCCGCTGTTATGATGGGGACCATTATTCCGTAAGGTGTGTATGCGCCAGTGTCGACAAAGAATTTGTCAGTTAAATTGAGTATTCTCCCGTCGCGCGTGAATGCTGCTGATGCGTAATGGATTTGGATTCTTTCTTGATTGGTAGCTATCATGTATTCACGGCGTTCTTCAATCCATTTGACTGGTTTGTTCAGTTTGATGGCGGCGAAGGTTGTTAAAATTTCCTCAGGATAAAACAGCATTATCTTAGGCCCGAACCCTCCTCCGACATCCGGCGCGATTACGCGGACTAGATGCAAAGGAATACCGAACAGTTTCGCTAGCACGTTTCTGATCGGTATCGGCGCCTGCGTAGAATCCCATATCGTCAGCTGTCCGGTTTTCGTGTCGTGATGTGCAACCACACCACGCGGCTCTATCGAAACTGCCGCACCTCTGTTGAATACAAATTTCTCGCTTACGACCAAGTCGGCCTTCTGCAAATAATCAGCATTTCCGACATGTATGCGATGTCGTGCAACGATGTTGTTCGGCACATCATCATGGACCAGAGCGGAGCCAGGTTGGATGGCTTTTTCAACGTCAACCACGGGCGGGAGAGGCTCGTATTCAACCTCGATCAAATCAAGAGCGTCTCTAGCTATGTATTTGTTTTCGGCAACCACGAAAGCAACTGGTTCCCCGACATATCTGACCTTATCCTTTGCCAACGCATAGTGTGTTTTCATGTATGGAATTGGGTATTGGGGGAGAGGTGAGACGGACGGTGGAAGAGGCCCGTTAAGCGCTCCCAAGTCATCGGCGGTGTAGACTGCAACCACCCCCCTGAGACTTAACGCTTTCGACGTGTCGATTTTCAAGATGCGTGCGTGAGCATAATTGCTGCGTAGAACAGCTGCATGGAGCATATCCGAATACTTGATATCATCAACATACATTCCGTTGCCTGTTATGAATCGTTTGTCCTCTAACCTCGTGATAGATGCTCCGATAAACCCCATAGGAAACTAAAATTGGAAAACCATATTTAAGTATTGCGAGAAAAAATCAGAGCTCTATCTCTATCTTCGCAGTTGGCTTGAGCGGTTTGCTTTTATCCAGCAGCTCGCTTGGAACAGGCCGCGACCCCATCAACCCTTTCTGAGCAAGGTCTGGCTTCACGACTTTCTGCCACCTGTCGCGTGTTAGATAGAAGACCCTTCCGCCTCCGAGCTCATGCTGAACTTCGGGCCATGGCTTCATGTAGTGCTGTAGTCTAAAGCCCATCCTGTACCCGAACGGGCTTTCAAAAGTAGCCCACCATTCTTTCGCTCCTACAAAATCAAACGCATGTTCTATCTTAGAAGCGTAAAGCATGATTCCTAACCTTTCAGCGCGTTTGAAGACAATCGTGTGAAGGCTCATCGCAACACTTTCATCGACGAACCTGTGGTTCACAATTCCCATCAACTCTCCTTCAGCGTTCGTCGCAACTATCACGTACTCATCCTTAACTCTGTTCTGAGCCCAAGCAAGAATCTCAGAATATGTTCGAACCGCGACGAGATGGTAGAAATCCTTGTCATACTTTGAGTCGAAAAGCTGCTTTAACGTCTGCAACATAGCTGGTGTTTCGCTCTTTTCCGCTGGACGTATGATGATGGGTTCGCCGCTTTTCAGCCTATACATCTTCGGAGTGTAAGGCGTTTGAAACTTCTCCTCCTCAGGCGCCCGTAAATACTCTTCTATCTCTTCAACGCTGTACTCAAATTTCTCGAAAGAGATTGGCACAACAGGCTTGACCATGGACGACCGCGCGGAGCCTGCAATAAATAGTTTTCCAAACCAGCCACAAACCTTGCACACGCGCAGGGAAAAATTGAAATTGCGAAGTATGGAGACAGGAATTGTTGCTCGTCGACGTGTGCGGCACCCCTGAAGCGGCGTCAATCTTATTCAGAGACAGATTCCTGTTTGTGGAGGCTAACGTAAGGAAAGCGGTTTACCTTCGCACATACAGGGATGACGTCATAATCTTGCTTGAACAAAAATTGACCCCATTTTCCCTATCTGCGGGAAAAAACTGGAAATTGTTGAGGCAACAGGTGAATGAAAAACTTGCTGCAGAGTTTAACGGTTCATCCATCGTTTTTGAAAACGGGCTCACACTCAACCTGCACATCAACCAATCCAAAAACCAGGTTGAGTTCGCAGGCGCCATTGACTGGAGTAAACTGCGTTACACGTACAATTGTTACCAGACTTTATCAACGGCCTTTGAATTGCCGGACTTCATCCGCGAAGCGGTAGAATGTGTTAGGACAGCATGCCTTAGTTGTGTGCTGAAGGCCTGCGGAGAAATTGTGGGTATCGGAGCGGGCTACACCCCTGAAGGAGATGATTTCGTTTCAGGCATTCTGCTGGCCCTGAAACTGTTGAACATCAAAGTCGACCTCCAACCCATCATTTTCCGTGCCGTTGAACGCTCTCGTTGGCCAAGCTGGAAAATCATCGAGCACGCATCCCACGGCTGCACATACATGCCGATATACCGGTTATGCATGTCGCTTCCGACCGCTCAAGACCCTATCGAGCATTTGGTCGACGCTGTACGGATTGGTGCGACAACGGGCTTCGCGACTGTCACAGGCTTGCTGGAAACGTTGGTGGCTTTTCACAGCATTTTATCCAAAAGCTCTTTGACATCTTGTTCAAGCTCAACCGGCGGAGACCAAGCAACCTCAACGACCTCCAACCCCTGACGGCGAAAACTCTCTGAGAAGATTGAGACGCCGATGCAAAGAACCTTCCTAATCTCTTCCAACCTTCATCATCCTCCTGAAACTAGTTCACTGGTTAGCGTTTCCACAACCGAGGGGTCGCCTAGCCCACATGCGGCTGAGAAAACGGCGGCTAAAGCATTCGATTGCGGGACGATAACGCTGTAGTTTGCTAAAATCATCGTCTGCTCCCATTGAAAATCCCTGGGCGTGCCGACGACTCTGACAACCATCTTTTTGTTTCTGTTCTTCAGAATAGACTCGCCTATTTCGTCAAATATTCTGGAAATTATGTTGTCGGGCGCTCCGTATCCTATGATTAAATCCCATGCAATGCAGCATGTCTCAGTAGAATTTAGTTCTGTAATTATTCTTTTGTTTCTGAGCGTGGGGTCTATGATTGGATGTGGTCTTCCTTCCGTGAACTCTTCTGACCCGTAATCTATCACCGTAGCTCCTACGGATTCGTATGGGTTTTGCAGTCTTTCCGCCGACCTGATGGAGAGGTTGCTGTAAACCTTCAGCCCAGCCTCAGCCCAGATGAAAGCAGTCTCAGTGGCTAGCGTGCCGCCGCTGTAAAAGGCGCGGGGAAAACCGTTTGCCTTCGACACAAGCGCTCTCAGCCTTCTGACCTCATGCATCAAACTTTTCATGGCTTCTTCAAGCTTAGACCGCGACAAATAGGATGCAGTCTTCAAAGCAAGTCCGTGAAGCGTAGACACCTGCGGATAGGTTGAAACCGGCTCCGGGTAGCCGAGCAAACAGAGAAGCAGAGGTTTGGAAACTTTCTCAGTTTCAAGGAGGTGTTTGACGACGGCGATGTCGGATTGTTTCGCAATCAGCGTTATAAGTTTCGTGTTTTCATCTTTGTCGAGAATTTGGAGGGCTTTCCGCGTCATTATCCCATCCACATCTCTGGAAAGGTCTCTGGCCCCGACGCCTATGGCGTGGCTTATTCCTATTCCATAGCCGTCGAGGAGCGTGATAAACTCTTGGATGCCCGAGCCTGCTGACGCCACCACGCCCACGGGTCCCTTGGCGACGTTGTTGGCGAACCCGAAAGCCACGCCTGAAACTATGGCTGTTCCCGCTTCTGGCCCCATCACCAACAGGTTCTTAGCTGCGGCATGCTTTTTCAACTCAACCTCTGTATCGACAGGCACGTGGTCGCTGAAGACAAACAGGTTGACTCCATAGTCGATGAGCTTGAACGCAACATCGCCCACGTATTTCCCGGGTATCGATATGGACGCATATTTTATTTCCTGATGTGATTTTACGGCTTCCTCGATGCTTGAATAGCTTGTTGCGGTTGTTCTCGTTTCGAACAGGATTTTCTTGACAAGCATAAATATTTCCTCAGCGTTGCCGGTTGTTTTCAACGCAACTATCAAGTCGTTGGGACCTGCTTTTTCTCCTTCAGGGGTGAGCAGCATCAATGATTTGAGCGACTCCTTGTTTGCCGCAGTGCCCATGACCACAACCGCTTCCACCACTCCAGGCAGACGCTTCACTCTTTCGGAAACCTCCATGAGCTGCACTGAGTCACGGTAAAGTCCTCGGATGACAAAGTTGGAGACTTCAGCTGAGCCCATCGGTAACATTTCTGCGCGCCTAATATTTATATCATGGGGGTGAGCACGGACACTCATGGCTCCGAAATCTGTTTGGGACTGGTCTAAAGTGAAGGTTTATGATCTCTCCCAGCCGACCAGCGCGAAAGCACCTCCGTTCATGTGGTATCCGCCTTTCAAATGGACATGGATAAAGAGGTTGGGTGAACACGGAGTCAACGCGATGTATATCGAAGGGCCGCTGCATACGGGCACTCATTTTGATGGACAGCTACACTTCATGACGGGCGGAAAAGACATAGGAAGCATAGACATCAATTACTTCATCGGCGAAGGAGTTGTTTTAGATATCAGCAAATATGTTGGCGACTATGATATCTATACAAGCCAAATGGTCGAACAAGCAGCTAAAGAAGCCGGTCTTGAGATAAAGCCGGACGACATCCTCCTCATATATACTGGGTACAGCAAGTACGCATGGTGCGGAAGCGAGCCCGACGAAGTCCGATACATGTGCAAACATCCAGGACCCACGGTAGAGTTTGCGAAATGGTGTATACAGAAAAAAGTTCGATGGCTCGGCATCGACTGCATGTCGCAGGACCATCCTCTAAACACAGTAATCAGAAGAGCTAGGCCGGACCTTGTGGCCGAGGCTGAAAAGAAGTGGGGCAAGAAGATTGACGAGCTAATGCCATGGCCCGAAAACTATCAGGTGATGCACATCATGCTCTTTCCTAAAATGATTTTGCATGTGGAAAACCTCGGCGGCGACATCGATAAAGTAGCTAACAAACGTTGTTTGATCATGTCTTTGCCCTTCAAGTTCGACGGCGGCGAAAGCGCTTACTGTAGAACGATAGCCGTGGTGTCTGAGTGAGATGGAAAGCATTAAGGAAAACATCGAAAAAGCAAACCGCCAGGCTTTCGAATCA
>Ga0209289_100785_pt1 | contig 14627 bp, 11 predicted proteins | sample GXS110809BmetaG_FD_184121 | JGI IMG/M metagenome (GOLD analysis project Ga0209289, IMG submission 184121) | Hot spring microbial communities from Gongxiaoshe hot spring, China to study Microbial Dark Matter (Phase II) - GXS 110809B (SPAdes)... ...
GCTCGCTTTGGCGGACGCGCCTACACGAACTGGCGTGAGATGCTGGACAACGAGACGCTGGACGCGCTCTATATCTGCGTGCCCCCACACGGACACGACGGCGCGGAGGAAGCCGCCGCCGAGCGTGGGATTCACCTCTTTGTGGAAAAGCCCGTCGCTCGCACGCTGGAACAGGCAAAGCGTATTGAAGCGGCGATTCAAAAAGCAGGCATTCTCAGCATGGTAGGCTATCACTTCCGCTACTACGGCGCGATTGAGCGCGCCAAAGAACGCCTGCAGGGGCTGCCCGTGCTGATGGTCAAAGGCGCGTGGGACGGCGGCATGCCCGGCGTACCCTGGTGGCGCAGGCATGAACTTTCGGGAGGGCAATTGGTGGAGCAAACCACACACATCTTTGATCTCGCGCGCTATCTCGTGGGCGAAATCGTGGAAGTGTTCGCCTATAGCCTGAACCGCCCTGAGCTACTGCACTACCCCGACGGCGATGTGAATGTGAGCGATGTGGTGTGCCTAAAATTTGCGAACGGCGCAATCGGCGTGATTACCGACACCAACGGCTTGCACGCGCCCGGTGAGGTGGGGCTGAAAGTGTACACCCCAGAGCGCGTCGTGGAAGTTTCCTGGGGACGCATGACCGAGAGCGAGCCGAACCGCAAAGAGGAGTTCTTCTCGCGTGATAACCCCTACCTGCGCGAGTCGCAGGCGTTTCTGGAAGCGATTCGCACAGGGAACCGCAGCCTCATCCGCGCCGACTACAGCGAGGGCGTGAAGACGCTGGCGGTGACTCTGGCGGCGGATGAATCGGGACGCAGTGGAAAACCAGTGGTCGTTTAGAGGGCGCCATGATTGCATCTGCACAAAAGAGTATCAAACGAGAAACACTGTTGCTTCTTGTTGCGTGGGCGGCTGTCGTGTCTGCTTTTATCACAGGTTATTTAGGGCAGCAAGGAGCCACCCTTGTTTTTTCTTTAGTGCTGGTACATAAGCTCAATAATCCGGACTCGTATCCAAACGACCCATTCGCAGAAACGGGTTACTCGTATGCGTCCGTCTACTGGTATCTCGTTGCTGGACTTGCACGAGTTTTGGATTTAGAACATGTGCTGCTGGCACTTTTTATCGTCGTTCGTCTGGCGTTAGCCGGCGCAGCGCTATGGCTTGGTCGTATAATGTTCCCAAACTCTCACAAAGCGTGGATTGCTGCGTTGCTGGCGATTGCTGCCGTTCCCACTCCAGTGGTTGGTAACGGCGACCCCATCAAGCCGTTTGCGGAGCAAACAACCACCTCAGTAGTGGCTCTGTTATTCAGTCTCGGAGCGTTTTTACAAAGGCGGTGGTGGCTCAGTGCATTCTGCTTCGGGTTGAGTCTCAGCTTGAATTTGATGTATGCCTTGTTCGGAGCGACCTATCTGCTCGGATTTACGCTGGCGGCAAAAGAGTATCGGCTGGCGTGGCGCGAGTGGTTGCCTGCAGCGTTAGGGGCGTTGCTGATTGGGGCGCCTGGAATTTATCTGGTAGCGCAAGCGGCGCTGCGCCCCGTTGCAGAGCCTCAAGCTGTGTGGCAAGCGGCTGAACTGGGGTTCACTCTTCACTTTTTTATTGATCTCTATCCGATTGCTTTGCACGGGCTGCTGCTTATTTTCGCTGCCACGACGCTCTTCGTTGCTCAAAGAACGCATTTTGTAAATCCACAGACACGAGTTTTCATTACCATCGCGACCGTGATCGCTCTTTCATGGTATGTGATTGCATGGCTGGTGGCAACAGTACTGCCCTCCATTTCCGTATTGCGACTGCACCCGATTCGAGGAACCGACCTATGGGTGATTCTCGCGACACTGTTTTTAGCAGGCGTTGTTGGGCAGCGGTTAGAGACGATAGGGATTAGTTCGATGGGGGCATTTATGCGCGAGTTTGCGCTGCTCAGCGGGGCAATTCTTTGGCATGTGTTGGGGCAGCAGTCATTGCGCCGCATTCTGTGGTTTGCAGCGGCGATGCTTACGGGTTTAGCTTTTGCCGCGGGGGTAGCAGTCTACCGCCGTATGCGTCAGCAAGAGATACAACCTGCCACGCTCGTGCTGGTCGCGGTAGCCATCGGCTTGACCATCGCTGCAGGCGTGCGCCAAGTGACAGTGGCACGGGGCGTGCTGGCGATGACTGACTACGGTATCGTGGAACACTTTGCGCAGTGGGCACGGCAGAACACTCCGCCAGACACCGTGTTTCTGATACCGCTTGATATGATGGCGGCTGCGCCAACGAATGATGCTTCAGTACTCGCGCCGCAACAAGCACAGGTGCGATGGTCGAACTTCCGCCATCTATCGCAACGGAATGTGTTTGTGACGTGGTTGGACGCGATGACTTGGCTACACGCCCCATGGTATTCCGCTGAGTGGCTGCGCCGCATGCGCGCTCTCAGCTTTTTTAAGGCGACGGGCATTTCAGAACCATACCGATGGCGGCACTGGGCAAAGCCTCCCCAGCAAATGCGTCAACTGTGTGAGCAGGCTTATCGGCATCTTACCGACGCGGACGTGGAGCGATTGTGCCGAGATTATCGGATTGACTACTGGATTGTGCCTGCCGATAAATCAACAAAGTTCAGCACGGTTTATGAGTACGGCGGCTGGAAAGTATTGCAGGTTCCCTGCAGTCGAGGCGTCCAGTAATATATTCTCATGCGTGCTTTAGTAAAACAGTCTGGTATCTATCTGCTGGCGCGTGGTGCTCAAGGGGGGCTGAATTTCATAGCTGTAATCGTCTATACTCGTCTATTGCCTCCCGAGGAGTATGGGCGCTACGCGCTGGTGTTGGCGGGCGCAAGTTTCGTGAGTATGACGGTGTTTCAGTGGCTCGCACTTGTGCTTTTGCGATTTTACCCTACCTATCAGCATAAGGATTGGCTACTCCTACGAACGATAGCAGCCAGCCTAACGGTACTGGGGATTGGGATCGGAGCTGTTGCAGTCTTCGTTGGAGAGATCACTCGGGCGCCAAGCCCTTGGAAAGGGTTACTGTATGCGGGAGTAGCTCTAACAGTCGGGATGGCTTGGTTCGAGATTACCCTAAGTTTAGAGCGAGCGCGGTTGCACGCAGGGCGCTACGCGGCGAGGAGTGTGCTGCGCGCCCTTCTGGGTCTGGTAATAGGTGGGCTGATTGCTTGGCAAGTGAGTGCAACTGCCTGGGCGCCCCTGCTGGGATGGCTTGCGGGGCTTGCCGTAGCGGGGGGACTGTTTGGCGGCCATCGTTGGCTTCGCTGGATGGGGTGCCCAGACCGCGTGCTTTGGGGCGAACTGCTTCGCTACGGATTGCCCTTCTCGGTCACCTTTGCTCTCAGCTTTGTTATTGCCAGCTCTGACCGCTTTTTTCTCGCATACTTTTGGGGCGAAGATGCCGCAGGCATTTACGCCGCCGCCTATGACTTAGCGACCCAATCCGTGGGAATGCTGATGATGAGCGTAAATTTAGCCGCGTATCCACTCATCGTACGCGCCTATGAGACCGAAGGAGCCAATGCTGCGCAGATGCAGCTCCAACAATCAGGAGCAACTTTGATTGCAATCACACTTCCTGCAGTGGTTGGCATTACTATCTTGGCGCCCAGCATCGCCCAAGTGGCTTTGGGGCAAGCGTTTCAACACCAGGCAGCAACCATTCTTTCGTGGAGCGCCGTGACAGCGTTGTTGAATGGCGTGCGTGCCTATCATTTTGATTTGGCGTTCCAGTTAGGGCGGCAAACCTATAAGCAAATTTGGGTGCTGGGCGCAGCAGCGCTAATCAACTTAGTTCTAAACTGGCTATGGATCCCTCGGCTCGCGGTTTTAGGGGCGCTCTATGCTACGGTTGTTGCGTATGTTGCTGCGCTGGTGTTAAGTGTTTGGTTAGGGCGCACAGTGCTGCGAGTGCCTGTGCCTGTCAAAGCAAGTGGTATCGCCGCTATGGCAGCCGCAGGAATGGGAATTACTCTCCACCTGCTTGCGTTTGACTCTGAGGTTGTGTGGTTGCTAGGACAAGCAATCATAGGAGGACTGATATACCTTGCTCTGCTGAAGGTACTCGGTTGGGGCGCCCAGCGGATAAAACGCACCGCATAGGCTGCAGTAAATCGAGAAGAGAAAAGACCCGTGGGGTACACTGTGAATGTTTCAGGCAGCATTCCGCACAATCTTTCGAGACAGTCATGCATCGCGGACGAGTTGCGATCTACTTACCGTCGTTGCGTGGAGGTGGGGCAGAACGCGTGGCGGTGCTGCTAGCACAAGGCATCGCTCAGCACGTTCAGGCGGTTGACTTGGTGTTAGCCTCAGCGGAGGGACCGTACCTAAACCAAGTCAAGCCGCCTGTGCGTGTTGTGAACTTGGAGTCTTCTCGCGTCCTGAGCAGTCTGCCCCGTTTAGTACGCTACCTCCGCAACGAGCGCCCAGATAGCATGCTCTCCTTGTTGGGGCATGCAAATGTGGTCGCCCTGCTGGCGCGTCGCCTCACGCAGCTGCCCCATCAGTTAGTGGTGTCTGAACATAATCCTCCACATCTCACTGTTCGACACTCCCCGGATAAGCGTGCTCGTGTTGTTTCTCTGTTAGCACGCCAGCTCTATCCTTCCGCCGATTGGGTGGTGGCTGTTTCCAACTTCGTCGCAGCTGATCTGCAACAGCTATACCGTGTTCCCACTTATAAAATCCGTATAATCTACAATCCTGTAGTTGTGCCCGATAGCGTGGGCGATGGCTCTCTCGTCACCAGCAAAAACTCGTCTTTTTTGGTGCTCGGCGCAGGACGATTAGTCCCAGAGAAAAGCTTTGAGACTCTCATACGCGCTTTCGGTATTGTGTGTCAAGAACGCAATGCACAGTTGACCATTTTAGGTGAAGGTCCCGAGCGTAGTCGGTTGGAACATCTTGTGTCAACTCTAAACTTACAGTCGCATGTAGCGTTGCCTGGCTTTGTCGAAGATCCGTTTTCTTACATGCGCGCAGCATCGGTGTTTGTGCTGTCTTCGCGCTGGGAGGGCTTCGGCAATGTGTTGGTAGAAGCGTTGGCATGCAATACGCCCGTGGTTGCCACCGATATCCCAAGCGCTCGTGAAATCTTGGAAGATGGCAAGTGGGGTATACTTGTGCCTGTGGGCGATGCGAATTCGATGGCTGAAGCCATCCTCCAAACCCTACAAACACCGCCGCAAGTGGATTTGACAGAGCGCGCCAAAGCGTTCTCGCTGGAACGCGCAGTGGAGGCATACTTAGATGTTCTCGGTGCTAAACCCCGTTGAACGCCAGCAGCGCTCGGCTCAGGAAATGCGAACTTCTCGAAGCGCACTCAGCTGGGTGCTCGGGGGGACGTTCACGTTAGCGCTTAGCTTCGGCTACGCTGGAGCTGCAGTTGTTCCTTTCCCTGCGTGGGTTAGCAGTGTTGGAATTGTGCTGTGGGGTGTGTGGGCGTTTAGATACCCCAACGAAGCTTTTGGGGTTCTGCTGCTACTGTGGTTCACGTTTTACAGTCGTGCGGTAATCCCCATGTTTCATGGAACGGAAGGTGCGGCAAGAGGCGGTCTTGGTTTAGGCGACCTACTTTGGTTTGCCTATAGCCTGGTGTGGATTGCCCACTGGGGACTGCGCGTGAAGTTTTCGCTCCGTCCCGCAGAACTATTGGTTGCTATTTTACTGTTGTATTTTAACGTAGCCTTTCTACTCCCTCTTCTGGGGGTGTGGCTGGCAGGGTATCCCCTTACCTATGCTGTTCCCAGCTTACGTCCCCTTCAGTGGAGCAGCTTCGTGCTGTGGGGATACTGGTTTTACTCTGCCTACGGCGCGCGTTGGCTTTCGCACACTGTCGTTAGGGCAATCGTAATCGCCAGTGTGCTCCACGCGCTCTATGCACTCCTTCAAATGTTAGTGTGGCAGGGCTATCTGCCTGCCGAATGGTTAGCGCTCGACCTTGTATACGAACAACAGTTCGCTATGAGCTGGTTTTACATACAACGCGCAACAGGGTTGTTTGTAAATCCTAACACTTACGGCTTATGGGGCGCTACTTGCATTATAGTACTGGCTGCTATGTTAGTTGGGAGATTGCCAATTGCCACAACTCACGTACTGGTGCTGGCACTTACAGGAATTTGGGCGATAGCGATGGCTGCGTCACGCACCGCAGTGGTGGGACTTGTAGTAGCACTCGTAATTATCATTATCGCGACCCTGATTCAACACCATTCGCGCAAAGCAAGTTTCAAAAATCGCTTCTCATCTCTGATTGCTTGGGGAGGCATGGTTGTTATCGTTGTAATTACAGTTTTCGTTGCCGCCCCCGACTACTATGTGGAGCGACTCGCAAAGATACTTCTTGTCGTCGCACAAGGAGCCGAGGCTGACCCAAATGCCGTAGGGCGTCTGGAGTTATGGGATAGATACTTGCGCGCCTATGAATATCAATATCCCTTAGGATCTTGGGTGCCCCCTTCTTATGTCTTAGATATAACAGCAGACAATTACTATTTGGAGCTCGCAGTTCAGGGTACGCTGATATATACCTCGATACTTGTCTCATTGCTGTTTACAATTTTGGTTTATAGCCTTCAATTAGCGCGTAGTCCAGACTCTGCTCGGGCAACAATCGGAATAATGGCAGCTGGTTTAGTCGTTTTTTACGGTGTCGCGGGTATCGCGCTATCGTTAACTGGGCGTATGGAATTGCTATGGCTGTTGGTAGGGGCACTGCTTGCCTCTGTGCGACGATGAGACGCTTACTTTTCGTGACTACGGGTCTAAGCTACGGCGGTGCGGAAACTCAACTCGTGCGGCTCGCCGTTCGCCTGAGGCAGCGCGGCTGGCAAATCGAGGTCGCCTCAATGCTGCCTCCTGTCGCCTATATGGATGTCTTAGAAGGTCAAGGAATCACGGTGCATAATCTGCGTATGCAGCGCAAAATACCCGACCCCCGTGCGCTGATACGCTTGGCGGCGATAGTGCGGCGGCTTCGCCCGTCTATCGTCCACGCTTATATGGTGCATGCCAACTTGCTAGCGCGTGTGTGCCGCCTCATCAGCCCGATGCCGGTACTGATTAGCAGCGCACGCAACCTTACCGAAGGGGGACTGGCGCGTGAGTGGGCTTATCGCCTAACCGACCCCCTGACTGATCTGACGACTCAGGTCTGCCGCGCCGGGGCAGAGCGCTATATCCAACGACGCCTCACGCCTGCGCATAAAATGGTCTACATACCGAACGGCATAGAAACAGCACGCTTTGCACCCCAACCAGACATGCGGGCACGCACGCGCGCCGCGTTAGAGCTTGGAGATGCATTTACATGGTTGACAATCGGGCGTTTAGAACCCCAAAAAGACTACCCAACCCTGTTGCAGGCATTCGCGCAGGTGGTGCGCCGTTCAGACAAGCCGGTGCAATTACTGATTGTTGGGCAAGGCACCCTGCGCGAAGCCGTCGAGCAGCAAATTCAGCATTTGGGGCTGCATTCGCAGGTGCGTCTCTTGGGCGCACGCGCTGATACCCCCGCCTTACTAAACGCCGCCGACGCCTTCGTGTTAGCCTCCGCGTGGGAGGGCATGTCCAACGCGCTCCTGGAAGCCGCCTCTACCGCGCTGCCGATCGTCGCGACCGATGTGGGCGGCAACAGTGAGATTGTAATTCACGAGCAAACGGGCTACCTGACCCCGCCGCGCCAGCCCGACGCGCTGACAACGGCAATGCTGCGCCTGATGGAACTACCAGAAACGGAGCGCCTTGCGTTCGGGCACGCAGGACGCGCCCATGTTGTGGCGAACTTCGACATAGAACGGATTGTCGACCGATGGGAACAACTCTACAATCAGCTGCTGGAGCAGAAGGGCTTCACGAGCAGCCCCAAGTAAAGCGGCGCGTCGTGATTATTTCGCCCTATGCGCCCAGCATCGTGAGTTTTCGCGGGGCGCTGATGCGCGAGATGATTCGGCGCGGTGCAACGGTCTATGTGTTGGCGCCTGACTACACACCTGCGATACGCGCCTCGGTAGAGCAGCTGGGAGCGCACCCGCTGGATTACCCCTTAGAACGCACGGGCATAAACCCTCTTCGTGATGTGCGCTCGTTGCTTTACCTAAGGCGTGCCTTACGCGCCCTACAACCGGATATCGTGATGCCGTACAATATAAAACCTGTGGTGTACGGCACGCTGGCGGCGCGCTGGGCAGGCGTACCGCACCGAGTCGCCCTCATTGAGGGGTTGGGTTATGCCTTTATCGAGTCGACCAGCCTGCGTAAACGCGCAGTGCGCTGGGCAGTGCAACGTCTCTACAAAACCGCTTTACGACACGCCCATACCGTCGTGTTTCTCAACCCCGATGATCAGCGCGAGTTCATCCAGCAGGGGCTGGTTGCGCCTCAAAAAACCCTCGTGTTAGGAGGTATCGGCGTAGATTTATCGGAGTGGCAACCCGCCCCACCCGTACTGGAGCCGATTACCTTCACCCTTGCGGCGCGCCTGCTGCGCGAAAAAGGCATCGTGGAGTTCGCTGAAGCCGCCCGCATCATAAAACAACGCTACCCTCACACCCGCTTCCTGTTGCTGGGCGGGCTGGACACTAACCCAGGCGCGCTCACCGAAGCTGAAGTGCGCCAGTGGGTGCAGGCAGGTATTCTGGAATGGCACGGGCATGTGAGCGATGTACGCCCCTACTTCGCGCAGACCAGCGTGTATGTGTTGCCGTCGTATCGCGAGGGCGTGCCGCGCAGCACGCAAGAGGCGATGGCGATGGCGCGCCCCGTAATTACCACAGACGCCCCCGGCTGCCGCGAAACCGTGATTAGCGGCGTGAACGGCTTTTTAGTGCCCCCACGCGATGTGGACGCGCTGGTGCGAGCGATGGAGCGGTTTATCCAGCAGCCTGAACTGATTGTCACGATGGGGCAAGCAAGTCGTAAACTGGCAGAGGAACGGTTCGATGTGAACAAGGTTAACCAGAAGCTGCTCCATGTGCTGGGTGTTTTGCCTGTGCCACAGGAAAACGCCCGCGAAGACCGAAAATCATAGCAGGTCTGAAAAACAGCATCGTATGCGTGTGCTTTGGATCAAGCGCGGTATCGACATCGCTGCGTCAGGGCTGCTCCTGATTGTTCTGTCGCCCCTGATGCTCACATTAGCAGTGCTGGTGTGGCGCAAGTTAGGACGCCCTGTGCTGTTTCGGCAAGTGCGCCCTGGACTGCACGGTAAGCCGTTCGTGATGTATAAATTCCGCACAATGACCGACGCTCGCGATGCGCAGGGCAACCTGCTGCCCGACAGTGAGCGACTCACACCCTTTGGCAAGTGGCTGCGCGCCACCAGCCTCGACGAGTTGCCCGAACTGTTCAATGTGCTGAAGGGCGACATGAGCCTTGTCGGTCCGCGCCCGCTGCTGATGGAGTACCTCGAAAGGTATACTCCAGAGCAAGCGCGCCGTCACGAAGTCAAACCTGGAATCACGGGCTGGGCGCAAATCCATGGGCGCAACGCGCTCAGCTGGGAAGAAAAGTTCAAACTCGATGTGTGGTATGTAGACAACTGGAGTCTGTGGCTGGATCTGAAGATCCTGTGGCGCACGCTGTGGATTGTGCTGAGGCGCGAGGGCATCAGCGCAGAGGGGCATGCAACGATGCCTGAATTTCGAGGGAACTCCAACTATTCGGGAGACTAACGCGCATGCAAAAACTACTCATCTACGGTTCAGGTGGATTTGCCCGTGAAGTTGCCTGGCTTGCCCAGGAGTGCGGATACGAGGTTGCGGCGTTTGTGGATGACAATCCGCATCTGTGGGGACAAAGCGTCAATCGTATCCCCGTGATTAGTCTCGACGATGCGGCTTCACAGTATACGGAACATCCCATCGTGCTTGCGGTTGGTTCGCCTCACACCCGAGCAAAACTGGCGCAGAACGCCTCCGCTAAAGGGCTGAGGTTTGCAACACTTATCCACCCGCAAACGCAAATGTCAGAGTTTCTCACTATCGGGGAAGGCGTAGTCATCACCGCAGGAAATATCCTGACGGTTAACATCACTTTGGGGAACCACGTCCAGATTAATTTGGACTGCACGATAGGGCATGACGTGATCCTGGAAGATTATGCGACGCTTGCCCCAGGCGTGCATGTATCGGGCTGGGTACATATTCGAAGATTTGCCTACCTGGGCACAGGCGCAGTGGTCATCAATGGTACGCAAGACGCGCCGATTGAAATTGGAGAGGGCGCAGTCATCGGCGCAGGCGCGGTTGTGACCAGGTCGATTCCCGCAGGCGTTACGGCTGTGGGCGTGCCCGCCCGTCCTTTGGAGCGATGACTAAACCTCGCCTTTACCTCTCTCCGCCCCACCTGATGGGCAACGAGGCGGAGCTGCTAACGGAAGCCCTGCAGTCTGGCTGGATTGCCCCGCTGGGACCGCAGGTAGACGCCTTTGAGCGCGAGTTCGCGGAGGCGGTCGGTGCGCCCTACGCGCTTGCATTGAGTTCTGGCACAGCCGCGATTCATCTTGCGCTGATTGAAGCGGGCGTGCAGGCAGGCGACGAGGTGGTCGTCTCCACGCTCACTTTCGCTGCCAGTGCGTTTCCTGTGGTCTATCTGAGTGCAAAGCCTGTGTTTATTGATAGCGAGCGCATCTCCTGGAATATGGATCCGAACCTGCTGGCGGAGTGGCTGCACAAACGCGCCCAACTGGGCAAGCTACCCAAAGCCGTTGTACTGGTGCATTTGTATGGGCAGTCGGCTGATATCGCGCCCATCTTGCGCCTGTGCCAAGAGTACGAAATCGCCCTCATCGAGGACGCTGCCGAAGCATTAGGTGCGACCTATCACGGCAAATCGCCTGGCACTTTCGGTTTGGCTGGCATCTTCTCGTTCAACGGCAACAAGATTATCACTACCTCAGGCGGTGGGATGCTGGTTTCGCACGATGAACGGCTAATTCAGCACGCCCGCAAACTCGCCACGCAAGCGCGTGAGCCGTTCCCCTACTACGAACACGCTGAAATCGGCTACAACTATCGCCTCAGCAACTTGCTAGCGGCGGTTGGTAGGGCGCAGCTACGCACGTTGGAAGAGCGCGTGCAGAAACGCCGCTGGATTTTCGAACAGTATCGCCAGCGACTGGGCGATCTACCGGGCGTATCGTTTATGCCCGAAGCGCCGTGGGGACGCTGCACCCGCTGGCTCTCCATCATTTTGCTGGATGAGCGCGAAACGGGCGTTTCGCCCGAAGCTGTACGCCTTGCGCTAGAGGCAGAGAACATTGAAGCGCGCCCCGTGTGGAAGCCATTGCACCTACAGCCCGTATTTCAGGGCTGCGAGGTAGTAGGCGGTGCAGTGGCCGAATCGTTGTTCCAGCGCGGTTTGTGCTTACCGTCGGGCACGGGCATGACCGAAGCCGATATTGAACGGATCGCGGCAATCATTCGGCGCGTGGTGCGGCGCTCCTAAGCTATTCCTGTTTGAGGTACTCCTCCAGTTTGTGGCGGAGCAACTCGCGCGCGCGGTGCAATCGCGCCTTGACTGCCGCTTCCGTAAGCCCCAGCCGTCGAGCAGTCTGCTCTGTGGACAGCCCCTCTATGTCGCGCAGCTCCAGCACAGGGCGCAGCGAGTCAGGCAGCTCCGCTACCGCTTGGCGCACACGCTCCCGCAGGTCGTTCTCTATCACAACGCCTTCTGGGTCTTTGGAGTATTCGTCAATCAGTTGGCGCAAGATCGCCTTCCCCTCCTCGCTGTTGAGGGGGTCGTCCAACGAGTAGAAGCGATCCAACTCGCGTCGTGCACGGATGCATAACCGCCGTGCGATGGTGTAGAGCCAGGTCGCAAAGTTCGCGTCGCCGCGGAACTGATGTAATGCCTTGAACGCGCTTAGCAACGCGTCTTGCAACACATCCTGCGCTGTCTCAGGGTTACCCCCGCAGGCGCGCAACAGCGAACGATAGACTTTATCGCGATAGCGCGCCCACAGACGGTCAAACGCTTGATCGTCTCCTTGCTTTGCTGCCTCCAACAGAATCGTGTCCTCACTCATGGTCGTTCACACTTAATTACTGCGGTTCAGCGCCGAAGGTTTGCACTTCGCCTGCTTGAAGCAGCAGGGTGGGATAGATGACAAGGTTCGCGTAGCGTCGCAGGTAGGCGCCGCCTTGCGCTTGCGCGCGCGCCCTGTCCAGCGACTCTAACCACGCAGGGTTGTGCGTTAAGTTCGCCCGCTGGTAGATTTCGGGGTTCAGTGCATAGTCCCACACCACCAGTCGCCCACTGCCTTGCTGCACCTGTTGCAGCAGAGCTTGAAAGTCTGCCTCAGGTTGACGCCAGCAGGCGGTATCAATCACTCGGGCTTTGCCGCGCGTAAAGTAGCGCAGCCACTCAGCAAGGCGCGTGGCAGCAATCAGTGTATCGCCCTCGCGAATGCCCTGTGCAAACGCCTCCGCTTCTTGACGCTCGCCATCGTACTGAGGCGAGCGCAGCGAGGCGGCCTTCATTAGCCCAAACACCAACATCAACACCGCCAGGGCGGGCACCGCAAAGTTGACACGACGCACATCCTCTTCCACATAACTGCCGAGCCAACCGCCCAAGCCAACCAGCAGCCAAAACAGCGTCCATAGATAAAATGCCTGACGGTCGCCTTGCCATAGCACCAACACCGCCAGCGAGATGAGCACCGTCCATCCACCTAACCCACGTGCGGCGCGCACCAAACGGTCTGTTGCCACACGCTCGCCTGTGGAACGCAGAGTCGCCAGCACAATCACGAGAGCCAGCACCAGCAGCAGAAACGCCCCTTTGAGCAAAGTGACAAAAGCGCCGCTCAAGTAGTATTGATACACATCGCGCACGCGGAAGGGGCGCCCTAACGCCAGCAAGGCATTTTGCACTTGCTCGCCCAGCGCTTGCCAGTACAGCCCGCTGTAGCGCGGAATATCAATCGCGCTTGCGCCCTCACCCGTCCAGAACCATTCCAGCAGCGACGGCTTGGGGCGCACAGCGCCGCCCACCTGTACCTGCGCGGGCAAAATCGCAAAGTAGACCGCCAAGTAGCCCACCAGTGCAATTCCAGTCGCCGCCCCCAGCAAGCCTGCGCCACCCCCGCGTCGCAAGCCAATCACTCCTGCCACCGCCACGGGGATCAGCGCAAACAAGTTTATCAAGGTCAATATGCCCCCCAACACACCCAAGCGCACCCCGCCCGACGCATCTGGCTCGCGCTGTGCCAACCAACGGATGGCACTCAGCCCCCACCACGCTGTTAGCAGCAACGCCAGCGACGCTACAGGCAACATCGTCGCGCTGACCCACACCACATTCGAACCGTAAAACAAGACAGTCAGCCAGCCGCACAGCTCCGTGCTGAGCCCAACCAAACGCAGAATCCGAAACAATATCAGCCCCGACGCCCAGATGCTCAGCGCACCGATAACCTGAGCCGCGTCTAACAGTGGCAGGAAGCGCAGGGGCAACGTGAGCAGCCACAGCAACGCCACGCCCAGCACGCTGTGTCCGCTCCACCAACTTGTCGAGGCGCGGCTAAACCCTTCCGAGATGGCAGCAATCTGGCGAAGCCCTTCGTAGTCAACATAGTATGCCCGCAGGGCAATGCAAAGCGCTGCGTAAAGCGCACTGAACAACCACACGCCCACAGGAATGCCCAACCACTCTCGCTTTAGCATCGCTTACTCCGCGTAGGTGGCGATGTGGCGCAAAAGCTCCTTAACCTGCTCACGCGTTGGCTGCACCGGGTTGAACAGGATGGAGCCGTCTGCCAGCGTCAGGTCGGTGAGCACCTCCAGGTCGCTCTCGGAGACCTCCACGCCCACATCAATTAGATGCGCGGGTAAGCCCACCTCGCTCATCAGCTGGCGCACGCGTAACACGGCATCCTCCGCTGTGAACGACTTGTCCCACAGCCCGCCTTGAATTATCGCGTGGGGCATCGGCACCACTTCGGTGTCGGCGTGGGCATAGCCCATCACGGCAGCAATCTGCTCGAACCGCTCGCGACGCGCTTCCAAGTTGAAATGCATCGCCACAGGCAGGGCAAGGGCGCAACACAGCCCGTGCGGTAGGTTGTATAGCCCGCCGATTGCATGCGCTATCGCGTGCCCGATGCCCACCATGCTGTTGTTGAACGCTGCACCTGCGATAGTGGCAGCGAATGCCATCGCGCCACGCGCTTCTGTATCCTCCGAGCCGTTTTCAACAGCGCGGGGCAGGTAGCGCGTGATGAGCCGAATCGCCTCGAACGCCAGCATATCCGAGAATGGATTGGCTTGAATGCCCACAATTGCCTCAATGGCGTGGGTGAGCGCGTCCAGCCCCGTTTGTGCTGTGGGGGCGGGCGGCAAATGGCGTGTCATCTCGGGATCCACAATCGCCAAGTGGGGTGCTAGATAGCGACTCACAACGGGCATTTTTTGGTGCTTCGCGGTGTCCGTGAACATCGCGATGAAAGTAACCTCGCTGCCCGTGCCTGCAGTGGTCGGAATCGCCACCAGCGGCTTGCAGGGGGCGGGCACTGTATCCGCACCCTCGTAGTCGCGCACACGCCCCCCATGCGTGCGAATTGCGTTAATCAGCTTCGCGCTGTCCATCACGCTGCCTCCGCCCACCGCAATCACCACATCCGTGTCC